>OICL01000872.1_pt1 | contig 14214 bp, 10 predicted proteins | sample 1581231 | NCBI WGS metagenome assembly OICL01 (sample SAMEA3882542, study PRJEB24775) | human gut metagenome | biome: human-associated habitat; feature: intestine environment; material: feces | place: Netherlands | collected 2009/2010 | reverse complement strand
CAGAATACCGGTGGCCTGATTTTTCAGTGCCCGGACGCAGAGGATCACATCGGCAGATGATTTTTTTGTGGACAGTATTTTAGGCAGAGGCATATTGGAAACCGGTATCCAGACAGAGGAAAAGCCTGAACCGGAAACAATATTTTTATCCAGACCATATGCAGAAAGCTCATCTGTGGAAAAGAAGTACAGGCTTTCTTTTGAACCGAGCTGATCGGGCTGCAGAAAAACATATATATGGAAGAAATCGAATGTGGATTTATACAGCGAAATATTGTTTTTCACAGTGGTGAATTTTTTCAGTGCATCTACCTTATTAGAGGAAGGCTGATTTAGGGAGTACATTTGAAACTGTATGGTATCTGCTACATTTTCAACCTGACCGAGGCGGTCGTTCAGCTGAGAGACCAGCTGCTTGTCAGTCATTACGGCAGAATCGATGATACGATCTCTGGCAATGTTATAGGAAATGTGATAGCTGATGAAGGTCAGGGAAATCAGAGGTACCATAGTTGCGATCAGAAATGCGAGCAGGAGCTTATAGCGAAATGAGGAAAAAATGGGTGGGATACATTTGTGGAATTTCATAGTACATACTCTCCTTTATGTCGAAAACAAATTAATGAAACCGAATCCAGCTGTGAAAAAAAGCCGTTACAAATATAGATTATATAAAAGGATTATAAAAAATTAACAACAAAAATACAAGAGAACGAAAAATAATATAAAGAAATCATAAAATATTGTATTTAGAATGAGGGGGCTCTCTGGTATCCTTAAACCATCAAAAACAGGTGTGGACAAACACGAAAATGTCCAGAAAGGAAGAAAGATATGAAGAAAAAAGTAATGAGTGCAGTTTTGGCAGCAGCGATGGTTGTGGGTATGGCAGGTAACGTGGTTACTGTTTCCGCAGAGGAGAAATATGATCTTACCTTATACAGCATCGACACCACAGACCCGGATTTTGAGGACTGGCTTGCAAATGTGGAAGATGCCACGGGCCTGAACATTAATGTAATTGCGGCACCTACAGATACAGATACCCGTCAGCAGAAGATCACCACAATGCTTTCCACAGGAGATGCTTCCGTGGATGTCATTCAGATCAACGATGAGATGAGTGCGGCATTTAAAAATTCCGGATGGCTGGAAGGACTGAATGATACAGTAATGACAGATGATATCGCTGATCAGTTTGCCCAGGGATATGTAAAGAATATGATCACAGATAAGGACGGAAACATCGTCGGTGTTCCAGGCTATACAGGATATTTTGCATTCTGGGTAAATCAGGAGATCATGGATGAGGTCGGAATCAAATCCATTGATACAAAAGAGGATTTCATGAAGTATATGAAGGCTGTTTCCAAGGACGGAAGATTCGGCTACGGCGGTTCCTGGGAGAAAACTTATGCATTTAACGAGCTTGCACAGTTTGTAAACATGTTCGGCGGCGATTATTTTGACTGGACCAAAGAGGAAAACAAGGAAGCAGTTCAGTTCCTCCACGATCTGGTTGCTGATAAAGAAACATCCATCGAGCAGATCGCTGATAAATATGAGCAGATGAATCCGAAGATCAATGACGGAAAATACGGATGCTGGTTCATGTGGGGCCTTGGAACAGATTATGCAAAGGCAGATATGCTTGGCGCAGATAAGATCCACATGGAAATGGTACCGGATTTCAGCGGCAAGGGAGAGCGTGCGATCTTTACAGATTCCTGGAGCTATGTTCTCAACAAAGCATCCAAGAATAAAGATGCAGCTGTGAAATTCCTCCAGTATATGGCTGATGAAGGCGGAATGGAAGCTTCCTATAAAGCATTTGACAGATATCCTGCAAGAAAGGATGTTGCAGAGAAGGTAGTTCCGGATTCTGACCCGGCAAAAGAAATGTACAGCAGATATGCAAATGAATGCAATGTACAGGGACGTCCGATGGTGGCACAGACAATGGAATTTATCAGCGATATGGGAACAATCTTCCAGTCCTGTATGAAAGACGAGATCACAGTTGATGAGTTCTGCAAGAAGGCTCAGGATGTGGTAGATATGTATAAGTAAAAGATATAAAAAAACAGCAATGTAAAGCAGAGGTAAAAGTCTGCTTTACATTGCTTGATGAACAGGGAGGAAAGTTCCATGACAATAAGTAAAAAAACTATGAAGTGGATACCGTGGCTTTTGATCCTGCCAGTTGTACTGATTCGAGGCTTTACAACATTATATCCCATTCTGATGACTGTGAAAAACAGCTTCTTTAATATCAGTATCCTTGCAGGTATCAATGAATTTATAGGCTTCAAGAATTACCTGAAGGTATTTTCTGATCCTAAAGTGCTCACATCGATCAGCTTTACGGCAATATTTGTGGTTGTTTCCATGATCCTGCATGTGATCCTCGGAGTTATCCTGGCACTGATCCTGAATATGAAATTCAAAGGCCGCCGTTTTCTGAGGACCATCGTTCTGATCCCGTGGGCTATGCCTGCAGTAGTAGCCGGTATGGCTGCAAAATGGGCATTTAACAATGATTATGGTCTGATCAATGATTTTATCCGCTGGTTTGTACCGGGTTACCAGAACAGCTGGCTGATCAATACAGGTACTGCAAGAGCAGCGGTAATTGCAATGGACCTGTGGAAGGACCTTCCGTTCTTTGCAATCCTTGTACTTTCCGGACTTCAGTTTATTTCCGGCGATATCTATGAGGCAGCAAAGGTAGACGGTGCAAACGGGATCCAGAGCTTTTTCCGGATCACACTTCCGCTGATTGCAAAAAATGTCCTGACTTTATGTATTCCGTTCACACTCTGGAGACTGACAACCTTCGATCTGGTTTATTCCATGACATCTGGAGGCCCTGGAGAGGATACTGCGCTGATCGCATACAGAATCACAACAGAAGCATTTACAAATCTAAACGTAGGATATGCTTCGGCGCTGGCTATGCTGCTGTTTGTTGTAATGGCGATCTTCAGCTGGCTGAATATACGTGTTATGAATAAGTTTGACAGTTAGGGGGAATTATCGTGAAGAATACAGGAAAATATAATGTTTATCATGGAGTGGTAGCCGTTGGAAGATGGGTTCTGTTTGCAGTTGTGGCTTTTCTGATCCTGTTCCCGGTTTACTGGATCTTTATTTCTTCGATCACACCGTCAGGAGAACTGTTTAAAACACCGATCGATTATCTTCCGGATCATCCCACACTGGAAAGCTATAAATTTCTGATACAGAATGTAGGACTGCTTTCAAAGATTGGAAATACAGTTCTGATCGTAGGCCTTACACTTGTGATCAGTACCGTGCTGTGTGCAATGGCTGCCTATGGATTCTCAAGATTTAACTCAAAGGGAGTTTCTGTTGCATTTGCATTTGTGCTGGCTACCATGCTGATCCCTGAGGTTGTTACAGCCCGTCCGCTGTATGAGTTTATGCAGAAGGTAAAGCTGTATGATACATATCCGGGACTTATCCTTCTTTATATCAGTACAGTTATACCGTTTACGGTCCTGATCCTCAGAAACTTTGTCGGTGAGATCCCGATCTCACTGGAGGAGGCAGCTGCTATTGACGGCGCATCTTTTTCACAGAGACTGTTTACGATCGTTCTGCCGCTGATGAAGCCGGCAATCGCTACGGTTTGCATTATCAACTTTATTACCTGTCTGAATAACTTTTTCACACCGTTGTTTTATTCAAATGGTATTCAGGTACTTTCTGTTTCCATCGTACAGCTTCCGTTACGTGACAACATGTATGGAGTTCCGTGGGATCTGGTCAGCGCCATGGGATGGATCATCCTTCTTCCGATCATTATCTTTGTAGCTGTTTTTGAGAAACAGATCATGGATGGTATCATGGCAGGTGGAGTAAAAGCGTAAATATTTTTTAATTTCCAAAGGAAAGGAGAATGCAGATATGTATCAGGCATTTACAGGCGGACTTGGAGGAATCGCACTTGCAAAGCACGGAAAAAGCCGTGCGATCAATGCGGAGAATCCTCATGGAGAAAAAGGCAGAGGCGGTATGGCTGCAAGTCATCTGGGACCATCCAGAAAAGGAAGTCCGTGTCTTAAGGATATAGAGCCGGGAGCTGTGGTAACTCTGGCAGAAATGGAAGGACCGGGACAGATCAATCATATCTGGATCACAGTCGATAATAAAACTACAGAGGCAGATTGCTTTGTGCTGAGGGATCTTGTGATCCGTATGTACTGGGATGACGAGGAAACTCCTTCCGTGGAAAGTCCTCTGGGCGATTTCTTCTGCTGCGGATTCGGAAGGGAATGTTTGGTAAATTCTGTTCCTGTGGCTGTTGTTCCAAGCAGGGGATTTAACTGCTATTTCCCGATGCCGTTTAAGAAGAAAGCAAAGATCACACTGGAAAACCAGCATGCAAATAAAATCCCGGCTTTCTTTTATCAGGTAGATTACTGTCTCTATGATGAGCTTCCGGACGATATTGCTTATTTCCATGCGCAGTGGAGAAGGGAACGGTTGACAGAAAAAACAAAAGATTATACAATTTTGGATGGAGTAAAAGGAAAAGGCCATTATATAGGAACCTACATGGCACTTACCACACTGGAACGTTACTGGTGGGGCGAGGGAGAAATGAAGTTTTATATTGACGGGGATGAGGAGTATCCGACCATCTGCGGAACAGGAACGGAAGATTACTTTGGAGGTTCCTGGAGCTTTGCTAAACAGGTGGATGGAAAAACCGTGGAACAGAATTATAACACACCATATCTGGGATATCCGTATTATTCTGCCCATGACGAACTGATCCACAATTTTTATCATAATGATGACTGCCCGCCAATGAGAGGCTTTTACAGATGGCATTTACAGGATCCGATCTGCTTTGAAGAGGATCTTCGCGTTACGATTCAGCAGATAGGCGTCGGATACCGTGGCCTGTTTGAACGACAGGATGATGTGGCAAGTGTAGCGTACTGGTATCAGACACTTCCTCATGCACCGTTCCAGCCGTTGATGTCAAAAGAGGATAGATGGCCCAGATAAAAAGGGTGGTAGAGATTGAAAAAACAGGTATTTTGCGGGGTATTTGCCCTGGCTCTGGCAGTGACAGGATGTGGAGTCCAGAAGAAGGAGGCTGCATCTGATATTGTGCCGGAGAACAGACAGGAACTGACGATCCTTCATGTGGATGCAGGCACAGAAGGCTTTGATTCTTTTATCAGCCAGGCGGAAAAGGATCTTGGAATAAAGATCCATATTGAAAAATGTCCGGCTAATGCGGACAATCGCCAGGCCAAAATAGCAACTCTTCTGACATCAGGAGATGATTCTGTTGATCTGATCACAGTAAATGATGAGATGATATCCGAATTTAAACATAAGGGATTTCTTCTTCCGTTGGAAGATACGGTTATGACAGAGGAGACAGCGGCGAATTTTCTGCAGGAATACCTGAAAGAAATATGCATGTCAGACGGACATATTTTTTCGGTACCGTTCAGGATGGATATCATGGCATTCTGGGTGAACCAGGAATTGCTGGATCAGGCTGGTCTGGACAGACTCTCCTGTCTCAGTGATCTTGAGATCCTTCAAAAAAAGCTTCAGAATACGGGAAAATATGCATATGGGGATGCATGGGAGATTTCTTACATATATAATAGTATCAGCGAGTATGTCGATTTTTTCGGAGGAGATTATACAGACTGGACGGATCCGAAAACAAGAGAAGCGGCAGAATATATGAAGCGAATGCTGGATACAGGGATGATATCAGAGGAGAATCTGATCGACCAGCATGACCAGCTGAATGAAAAATTTATAAACGGCCAGTATGGATGTATGTTTATGTATACCGGTGTGTTGAGTACTTTTCAGAATGCAGGCGTGTATGGAAAAGATAAGATCCATATGGCACCATTTCCGGAATTTGACGAGAAGGTGACCAATATCGCAACCTGGCAGTATGTACTGAATAAAAATTCTGATCATAAAGAAGCAGCTCTGAAGTTCCTTCAGTATGTGTCCGGATATGAGGCCAGTAAAAATTACGGACAGCTGACAAAAATGTGTCCGGCAAGACTGGATGTGATCGAGGATAAGAATTTTGATCTGGATGGCATTGAAATGATCCGGCAATATCTGAAAGATTATAAGCTGAAAGCAAGACCACTGTGTGCCGATTCCATAGAAGCTGTTTCGTCCATGGGAACGGAATTTCAGAAATATGTGCTGGGACAGAAAACAGAAGCGGAATTTTTTGCCGGGGCACAGAACTGCATAGACCAGTATTACAAAAAAGCATCGTACTGATGCTTTTTTTGTTTTGAAAAAATAAGAACTTTTTTTCAAAACATATTGACAAATATTTTACATGGTGATATCTTAAAGACTGTAGATGTTAGCACTCCACTAAAATGAGTGCTAACAGATATAAAAAAAGAATCAACATCCGTCAGGAAGAATAAAAAGGAAAGGAGATGGCTTCATGGAAGAGGTGTTGAATGAGCGCAAGCAAAAAATCTTAAAAGCAATCATCAAGACCTATATGGAGACCGGAGAACCGGTTGGTTCCAGGACCATTTCCAAGTATGCGGATCTCAATGTAAGTTCCGCAACGATCCGAAATGAAATGTCAGACCTGACAGATATGGGCTATATCGTCCAGCCTCATACCTCAGCAGGAAGGATTCCTTCAGATAAAGGCTACAGACTTTACGTCAATGAGCTGATGAAGGAGAAGGAAGCGGAGGTTGCAGAGCTGCGAGATCTGATCATTGAGAAGACAGATAAGATGGATAAGGTGCTTAAGAAGGTTGCGAAGGTTCTTGCTTCCAATACCAACTATGCTACCATGGTTTCCGTTCCGCAGTACAGCGGCAACAAGATCAAGTTCATCCAGCTGTCGAGAATGAGCGAGCTTCAGCTTGTGGCAGTGGTTGTCAGTGACAACAACACAGTCCGGAACCAGATCATCAATCTGGATGAGGAAATGGACGACCAGACGATCCTGAAACTGAATCTTCTTCTTAACACCAATCTCAATGGGATCCCGATTCAGGATATCAACCTTGGGATGATCGCCAGACTGAAGGAACAGGCAGGCAGCCACAGCGGTGTGGTGGCAACGGTTCTGGATGCAGTGGCAGCCACCATTCATGTGGAAGAGGAAGATATGGAGATCTATACTTCAGGTGCAACTAACATCTTCAAGTATCCGGAGCTTGCCGATAAAGAGAAGGCAACGGAGCTGATCTCCGCATTTGAGGAGAAGCATGAACTTGCCGATCTTGTAAAAGAACAGATGTCAGATGGAGAGAATACAGGAATCCAGGTTTACATCGGTGATGAGATGCCGATCCAGACCATGAAGGACTGCAGCATTGTAACTGCCAGATATGAACTGGGAGACGGAATGTACGGAACCATCGGGATCATCGGTCCCAAACGAATGGATTATGAGAATGTAGTGGACAGTCTGAAGGAACTGAAGAATCATCTGGATGACGTTTTGAAAAAGAAGAAAACTTAGAAAGGCGGTAGAAAAAAAGTGTCGGAGGAAACAAAGAAAACATCCGAAGAGCAGGAAGCGGAGAAGGAAATCCCCGTAACTGACGGAGATCAGGAAGAAGAAAACCTGACACCGGAGGGAGAAGATCTGCCGGAGGAAGAAAACAAGACTCCAGGCGAAGAAGCTGCCTCAGAGGATAAAAAAGAAGAAAAATCAAAAACTTCCTTTTTCGGAAAGAAGAAAAAAGATAAATCTGAGCAGAAGGTGGAGGAACTTACCGATCGCCTGAAGCGTACCATGGCTGAATTTGATAATTTCCGTAAAAGAACGGAAAAAGAAAAATCCAGTATGTACATCATCGGAGCAAAAGAGATCGTTGAAAAGATCCTGCCGGTTGTGGATAACTTCGAAAGAGGTCTTGCACAGGCACAGGAAGGCGATGCTTTTGCAGATGGAATGAAAATGATCTACAAGCAGCTTACCACAACACTGGATGAGCTTGGTGTGAAGCCGATCGAAGCAGTGGGAAAGGAATTCAACCCGGATTTCCATAATGCAGTGATGCATGTGGAGGATGAAGAGGTTGGAGAGAACATCGTGGTGGAAGAATTTCAGAAGGGCTACACCTACAAGGATTTCGTAGTACGCCACAGTATGGTAAAGGTTGCAAACTAACTGACAACAAACTTTATTTTAACAGATACAGACTAAAACAGGAGGAAAAAATCATGGGAAAGATTATTGGTATTGACTTAGGTACAACAAACAGCTGTGTAGCCGTAATGGAAGGTGGACAGCCAACAGTTATCGCAAATACAGAAGGCGCAAGAACAACACCATCCGTTGTAGCATTCACAAAAACAGGAGAGCGTCTGGTAGGTGAGCCTGCAAAACGTCAGGCAGTTACAAATGCAGACAGAACAATCTCCTCTATCAAAAGAGAGATGGGTACCGATTACCGTGTAACCATCGATGACAAGAAATATTCTCCACAGGAGATTTCCGCAATGATCCTTCAGAAACTGAAAAAGGATGCAGAGGCATATCTTGGTGAGAAAGTAACAGAGGCAGTTATCACAGTTCCGGCTTACTTCAACGATGCTCAGCGTCAGGCTACCAAAGATGCAGGTAAGATTGCAGGTCTGGATGTAAAACGTATCATCAACGAGCCTACAGCAGCAGCTCTGGCATATGGTCTGGACAACGAACAGGAACAGAAGATCATGGTATACGACTTAGGTGGTGGTACATTTGATGTATCTATCATCGAGATCGGTGATGGTGTTATCGAAGTTCTGTCTACTGCAGGTAACAACCGTCTGGGTGGTGATGACTTCGACCAGAAAGTAGCAGATTACATGCTGGCAGAGTTCAAGAGAACCGAAGGCGTAGACCTGTCTCAGGATAAGATGGCTCTGCAGAGAATCAAAGAAGCAGCAGAGAAAGCGAAAAAAGAACTTTCTTCTTCTACAACAACCAACATCAACCTGCCATTCATCACAGCTACAGCAGAAGGTCCGAAACACTTCGATATGAACCTGACAAAAGCAAAATTTGATGAACTGACACATGATCTGGTAGAACTGACAGCAGAACCTGTAAGAAGAGCACTGGCAGATGCAGGACTGACCGCTTCTGAACTGAGCAAAGTTCTTCTGGTTGGTGGTTCTACACGTATCCCGGCTGTACAGGATAAAGTAAAACAGCTGACAGGACATGAACCAAGCAAGAGCCTGAACCCGGATGAGTGCGTAGCTCTGGGAGCTTCCGTACAGGGTGGTAAACTGGCAGGCGATGCCGGTGCCGGCGATATCCTGCTTCTGGATGTAACTCCACTGTCACTGTCTATTGAGACAATGGGTGGTATCGCAACCAGACTGATCGAGAGAAATACAACCATCCCGACCAAGAAGAGCCAGATCTTCTCCACAGCAGCAGATAACCAGACAGCCGTAGACATTAACGTCGTACAGGGTGAGAGACAGTTTGCGAAAGATAACAAATCTCTTGGTCAGTTCCGTCTGGATGGAATCCCGCCAGCAAGAAGAGGTGTTCCGCAGATTGAAGTAACTTTTGATATTGATGCCAACGGTATCGTAAATGTATCTGCAAAAGACCTGGGAACAGGAAAAGAACAGCACATTACTATCACAGCTGGTTCCAATATGTCTGATTCCGATATCGACAAAGCAGTAAAAGAAGCTGCTGAGTACGAAGCACAGGATAAGAAGAGAAAAGAAGCCATCGATACAAGAAACGATGCAGACGCTATGGTATTCCAGACAGAGAAAGCTATCGAAGAGGTAGGCGACAAACTGGATGCCAACGATAAGACAGCAGTAGAAGCTGATCTGGCAGCTCTGAAAGATCTGATCGCAAAAGCTCCTGTAGATAACATGACAGATGAGCAGGTTGCAGAGATCAAAGCTGCAAAAGAAAAACTGATGGAAAGCGCACAGAAACTGTTTGCAAAAGTATATGAACAGGCACAGGGAGCAGCAGGTGCTCAGGGTGCAGGTCCGGACATGAGTGGAGCAGCAGGCGGTGCTTCTCAGGGATCCAGTGAAGCAGGATACGGCGACGACGTAGTAGACGCTGACTACAAAGAAGTTTAATACGAATAAAGAATAAATCATACTTACCAGATGATTATACAAGTCGTGTAAGTAAATGCAGGGGACGGGGATACCGGAAGGGTCACCGTCCCCATAATGTGATGATACCAGGGTTAAAAGGTCGGAAATCTGACGCAAGCTTGCTTGCAGGAAGATTTCTGACCTTGGAACCCGCCAAAAACATGAGTAAGTAGCCATTTTTCGAAGAAAAATGAGCGGATTACGAATGTTTTTGAGGATTGTGAGAGTACGAAGTACGGAACAATCCGGTATCAAAAGGGTCAAAATATTTTTTGACCCCAACATCATTTAGTTTGATAATTCCGCAGTTGTATCCCCCAGGGGTACGAGGCGTTTCGATAAGGTGAAAGAAAATGGCAGAGAAAAGAGATTATTATGAGGTTCTGGGTGTAGAGCGCGGAGCTGATGATGCGACCTTGAAAAAAGCATACCGGAAACTGGCGAAAAAGTATCATCCGGATATGAACCCAGGGGATAAAGAAGCAGAAGCAAAATTCAAAGAGGCGACAGAGGCGTACAGCGTACTGAGCGATCCGGAAAAGAGAAGAACATACGACCAGTACGGTCATGCAGCATTTGAAAATGGTGGAGCCGGTCAGGGTGGCGGTTTCGGTGGATTCGACTTTAACGGCGCAGATATGGGCGATATCTTCGGCGATATTTTCGGGGATCTGTTCGGTGGCGGAAGAAGCCGCAGAGCGAACAACGGTCCGATGCGTGGAGCAAACCTGCGTGCGGTTGTTCATATTACTTTCCAGGAAGCAGTTTTCGGCTGCGAAAAAGAACTGGAACTGACACTGAAAGATACCTGTACCAAATGTAACGGAACCGGTGCAAAACCGGGTACTTCTCCGGAAACCTGTAGCAAATGTCATGGAACCGGTCAGGTAACATATACCCAGCAGTCCATGTTTGGTATGGTGCGAAACGTACAGACCTGTCCGGACTGTGGTGGAACCGGTAAGATCATCAAAGACAAATGCCCGGATTGCCGTGGAACCGGATTTACCGCAAGCAGAAAGAAGATTCAGGTATCTATTCCGGCTGGTATTGACGATGGACAGAGTATCCGTATCCGTGAAAAAGGAGAACCCGGAACTAACGGTGGACCGAGAGGAGACCTGCTGGTAGAAGTACAGGTGGCTCGCCATCCGATTTTCCAGAGACAGGATATGAATATCTTCTCCACGGCACCGATCACTTATGCACAGGCTGCACTGGGTGGCAAGATCCGCATCAGCACGGTAGACGGTGAAGTAGAATACGAAGTAAAACCGGGAACACAGACCGATACCAAGATCCGTCTGCGTGGAAAAGGTGTACCGTCACTGAGAAACAAAAATGTTCGCGGTGATCAATATGTTACACTGGTTGTTCAGGTACCGACCAAACTTTCCGAGGAAGCAAAAGATGCGCTTCGTGCGTTCGATGCAGCATGTCAGGGAAAACCGGCGCCGGAAAAAGAAAAGAAAAAACGTTTTATGGATAAATTGAAAGAAACGTTTGAAGATTAAAGACCACAGCTACAGAAAAAAGGGACTGTCCGGAAAACAGAAATGTTTTCCGGACAATCTCTTTTGTTGCTTTTTTGAACAGAATCTAGTATAGTTATCATAGCTATACACTTGTGTACTTGTACAGAAAGGTAAGAAAGTTTATGAAATGGAAAAAATTTAAAATAAAAACAGTGACAGATGCAGAAGATATTATCATCAGTACATTATATGATATCGGGCTGGAAGGCGCACAGATTGAAGACAAAGTACCTTTGACTGCAATGGAAAAGGAGCAGATGTTTGTGGATATTCTGCCGGATGGACCGGAAGACGATGGAATCGCTTATCTGAGTTTTTTTGTGGAAGAGACAGAAGACGGAACCCTTACGGTAAATGGAGAAGAAAAGACCGAAGAAGAGATTCTTTCCCAGGTGAAAGAAGAACTGGAATCTCTGCGGATGTTCTGCCAGATCGGAGAAGGAAGTATCACAGTTGACGAGACGGAAGACATTGACTGGATCAACAACTGGAAAAAATATTTCAAACAGTTTTATGTGGATGATATCCTGATTATTCCTTCCTGGGAAGAAGTAAAAGAAGAAGACAAAGACAAAATGATCATTCATATCGATCCGGGCACTGCCTTCGGAACCGGTATGCATGAGACTACACAGTTGTGTATTCGTCAGCTGAAAAAATATGTAACATCGGAGACAGAACTTCTCGATGTGGGAACCGGAAGTGGTATCCTTTCTATCATTGCACTGAAAATGGGGGCGAAACATGCAGTCGGAACTGATCTGGATCCATGCGCAGTGCCGGCAGTAGAAGAAAATAAAGAAGTAAACGGAATCGCACCAGAAAGCTTTGATATGATGATCGGAAATATCATCGATGACAAAGAAGTACAGGATAAAGTAGGCTATGAATGTTACGACATCGTAGTGGCAAATATTCTGGCAGATGTCCTGGTGCCGCTGACCCCGGTCATTGTCAACCAGATGAAACCGGGTGCTGTATACATTACCTCCGGTATCATTGATGACAAAGAGCAGATCGTAGTTGATGCCGTAAAGGCAGCCGGTCTGGAGATTCTGGAAGTAACATATCAGGGTGAGTGGGTATCCGTAACCGCAAGAAAGCAGGCGTAAGATGTATCGTTTTTTTGTAAAACAAGAACAGATTGATATGGAAGAAAAAAAGATACATATCACAGGCAGTGATGTGAACCATATTAAAAATGTGCTTCGGATGCGTCAGGGAGAGACGATCCTGATCAGTGCAGGTGACAATCTGGAATACACCTGTCTGGTGAGCGAGATGGAAGCAGAAGAAGTAATTGCAGATATCAGTTATGTGCAGGAAGTGGGCATGGAGTTGCCGTCAAAGATTTATCTGTTTCAGGGACTTCCAAAGAGTGACAAGATGGAGATGATCATTCAGAAAGCTGTGGAACTTGGTGTCTATGAAGTGATTCCGGTGAGCACGGCCCGGGCGGTAGTAAAACTGGATGCGAAAAAAGAAGCTTCCAAACAGAAACGGTGGCAGACGATCGCAGAAAGTGCTGCCAAACAGTCCAAACGAATGGTGATTCCAGAGATTCATTCTGTTATGAAGTTTTCAGAGGCAGTAAACTATGCCGAAGAGCTAGATATCCGGTTTATTCCGTATGAACTTGCTGAAAATATGGCACACACGAAAAAGCTGTTTGAACAGATCGAACCGGGGCAGTCTATCGGTATCTTTATCGGACCGGAAGGTGGATTCACACCGGAAGAGATCGAACTGGCGATGAATCATCAGGTACAGCCGATCACACTGGGAAAACGGATTTTAAGAACAGAGACAGCAGGAATGACAGTGCTCTCGATTCTGATGTTCTTACTGGAAGGAAAGGAATAACAAGTGGAAGCATATTTAGATAATTCGGCCACTACCCGTTGCTATGAAGAAGTGAAGGATATCGTCGTGAAAACCATGATGGACGACTATGGCAATCCTTCTGCCATGCACCAGAAGGGTGTGGAGAGTGAACGATACGTGAAAGAAGCTGCCGGACAGATTGCAGCTACATTAAAAGTACAAGAAAAAGAGATTTATTTTACCTCCGGTGGAACTGAGTCCAACAACTGGGCACTAATCGGAACTGCTCTGGCGAACAGACGCCAGGGGAACCATATTATCATCAGTAGTATTGAACATCCGGCCGTATCTGCTCCTGCAGAATTTCTGGAGAGCCAGGGATTTGAAGTGACGAGACTGGGTGTGAATGCACAGGGACAAATTTCTCCGGAAGAACTGAAAGAAGCGATTCGCCCAGAGACGATTCTGGTATCGGTAATGTTTGTAAATAACGAAATCGGAGCGGTGGAACCGATTGCAGAGATCGGAGAGCTGATCAAGCAGGTAAATCCGAAAACGTATTTTCATGTGGATGCGATTCAGGCCTACGGAAAGTTCCGCATCCTTCCGAAAAAGATGCATATCGATATGCTTTCCGCGAGCGGACATAAGATTCACGGACCGAAGGGAACCGGATTCTTATATATCAGTGAAAAAATGAAGATCGTTCCGA
>OICL01000865.1_pt1 | contig 14297 bp, 8 predicted proteins | sample 1581231 | NCBI WGS metagenome assembly OICL01 (sample SAMEA3882542, study PRJEB24775) | human gut metagenome | biome: human-associated habitat; feature: intestine environment; material: feces | place: Netherlands | collected 2009/2010 | reverse complement strand
TGCCATCTGGTGGTTGTAAAGAGAACACTTCTCGACCGAACAGGATTTCTGCGGCCAGAATATGATGGTTCCCAGGACTTTGATTTTCTGCTTCGCTGCACGGAGCATACAGACAGTGAGAAGATCCGCCATATTCCCAAAATTCTGTATCACTGGAGAAGCCATGAGGGTTCCACAGCGGGAAATCCGGATGACAAGCCATATGCAGTGATCGCAGGAGAAAAGGCACTTGCAGGGCATTATGAGCGCATGGGAATTAAGGCAGAGGTGGAATACACTGGATGCCCGGTCGTTTTCAGAACCCGTTTTGTTATAGAGGGTGACCCGAAGGTATCCATTCTGATTCCGAATAAGGATCATACAGAGGATCTGAATAAATGTGTGACTTCCATTCTGGAGAGGAGCACCTGGAAAAATATCCAGATTATAGTAATTGAGAATAACAGTGAGAAGGAAGAGACCTTCCACTATTATGAGGAACTTGAGAAGCGGTATCCTCAGGCAAAAGTGGTTACATGGGATGGTCCCTTCAACTATTCAGCAATCAACAATTTTGGTGCAAAATATGCGGATGGAGATTATTTCCTTCTGCTCAATAATGATACAGAGGTTATTAATCCAGAGTGGCTGGAGAACATGATGGGCTATTGCCAGAGAGAGGATGTGGGCATTGTAGGAGCCAAGCTCCTTTACCCGGATAATACGGTTCAGCATGCTGGTGTCGTGGTAGTAATCGCAGGTTTTGCAGGACATATTCTTACCGGATATGACAGATATGCCACAGGATATTTGTGGAGACTGGCAACTACACAGGATGAGAGCGCAGTAACAGGCGCCTGTCTGATGGTGAAGCGAAGCGTTTTTGAGGAACTTCATGGGCTGGATGAAAGCTTTGCAGTGGGACTGAATGATATTGATTTCTGTCTTAGGGCAAGGGCACTTGGTAAACTGGTCGTATTTACTCCGGAGGCATGCCTGTACCATTATGAATCTAAGTCACGCGGACTGGAGAATACGCCGGAGAAGAAGGCGCGTCTTCAGAAAGAGGTGGATCATTTCCGGGAACGTTACAGAGATTTTCTGAAAAAGGGTGATCCGTATTACAATCCGAATCTGAGTATTGTGAGAGGGGATTGTGCATTCAGGATGGCGTATGAGAAGAAGGATGAAATAGTTTGATGCAGAACTAAGATAAAAACCCAGTCGGGAGAGGAAGATACCCTGTCCTGACTGGGTTTATTATTATAATTTTACAATTTTCACGATCATCCAGATCAGAAGAATCAAAAGAAGTAAGAATACACCGGCAATTACAAAATATGGAATTTCGGTGTGATTATCGGAGTAGTCCTTGGCAGCCTGCATGTGCTGCTGACCTTCCTGGACGGAGGCAGTATCATCAGACTGAACAACTTCAAGGACTGCAGATCCCACAGAAGTGCCGTTAAAAAGGTAGGTGCGGTCAATCTGGTCGCCGTTCTGGGAATCTTCTGTGGTAAGGCTATCGGCACCGGTGCCGGCTGGAACTACTACATCACCGCCGGAGATAATGCTGAAATCGCTGTCTCCAAGGGATAAAGTTACAAACTGATCGAATCCATAATTGAGAATAGAGGCTGCATCAGGAGCTGTCTGACCGGAAGCACCTTTCAGGACTACGCTGATCAGAGTCATGCCATTTCGCTGGGCTGCACATACCAGTGTACTTCCGGAGGCTTCCGTATAACCTTCCTTACCGCCGATACATCCTTCATAAAATCCGGTGCTGCCAGTATCTGTCATGGTGAATTTGCTGGTCAGGTTACGGGCTGCCGCTTTATTGGTGGCAGGGATCGTGTAGCTGGTGGCTGCTGCGATGGTTCTGAAAGACTCATTCTGGATGGCGGCCTGCATGATCAGCGCCATGTCGTGGGCCGTAGTGTGCTGGTTGTCATCCGGAAGTCCGGTGGGATTCGTGAATACGGTATTGGTACATCCAAGCTTCTGTGCCCGGGTATTCATCTGCTGGACAAAGCCGTCTACAGAACCGCCTACATGCTCTGCAATCTGCAGTGCAATATCATTGGCAGAGGCAACCATGATGGCATATAAACATTGTTCCATGGTGAAAACCTCATCTAACTGTGAGGAAATATTGGCTCCTCCGTCAGTAACACCGGAAACACCGGTTGCAGTCATGGTTACCTGTTCATCCAGACTGCTGTTCTCAAGAGCAACCAGGCAGGTCATGATCTTGACTGCGCTTGCAGGGTAAAGGGGCTGATCTGCATTTTTGGAATACAGGACTGTGTTAGTGGAAGTTTCCATTACAATTGCTGCGGCAGACGAAATATCGGAAGCCTGGGGCCATCCGTCGATACCGTTGGTGACTACGACAGACGGATCTGCTGTCTGTGCGGCGGCGTCTGTATTCTGAGCTGTTTCTTCAGCAGCAGATACCGGAAACTGTGAAAACATGGTGACAGCACCAAGTCCCAGAGCCAGCAGGGCTGCAGTGATTCTTTTTTTCTTTATCATCATGGTATATAATACTCCTGTGCATAAAAATGTTGAAAAGTAACTGTTCATTGTATGTGAACAGTTACATAAAAACGATAACATAAAAACAATAACAGTATAACACATTTCTCTCCTTTCTTGCAAAAAATATCATACAATGTTAAAATAAAAAATCATAGTAAAAATCGAGGTTATCATATGAGTAAAAAACCATCTGCAGGAGGAAAAATCCAGTGGACGAAAATGTTCAGGAAGCTTTCCCCCTATACGATCCGGAAAGGGTTCCGCTACATGAAGCATTATGGACCAAAGGAATTCTGGATCAGGCTGCATGAACGTTTTGAACCGGAAGAAGTACCATATGGTCCATGGTACCGGGCTTACATTCCGACGGAGGAAACACTGGAAATACAGAGGAAACAGAAATTTGATTATTCACCGCTGATCAGCATTGCAGTTCCGGCTTATCATACACCTGTAGAATTTTTGAGACAGATGATAGAATCACTGATCTTTCAGACTTATTCAAACTGGGAGCTGTGTATCGTAAATGCAAGTCCTGACAATGAGGAGATGCAGAAAGTACTGGCAGAATATTCAGCCGGAGATTCCCGGGTAAGATTCTGCAATCTCAAAGAGAACCTTGGCATTGCAGAGAACACAAACCGCGCGTTTGCAATGGCAAAAGGTGAATTTGTGGGGCTTCTTGACCATGATGACCTGTTGGCACCCAATGCATTATATGAGATCGTGAAAATACTGCAGGATCATCCGCAGGCAGATGCGCTTTATACAGACGAGGATAAGGTTACAACAGAACTGGACGAGCATTTTCAGCCACATCTGAAACCGGATTTTAATCTGGATCTCCTGCGTTCCAATAATTATATCTGCCACTTTTTTGTAGTGCGAAAGAGTATTGTAGAAAAGGCCGGAGGTTTCCGGAAAGAATTCGACGGAGCTCAGGATTACGATTTTATCTTCCGCTGTACGGAGAATGCCGGAGAGGTTTTACATGTTCCGGAAATCCTGTATCACTGGAGAACACACAAAGCCTCCACTGCAGATAATCCTGCCAGTAAAATGTACGCATTTGAAGCCGGCAAGAGAGCAATAGAAGCTCATCTTGAGAGAACAGGTACAAAAGGCGAGGTAAGCCATACACAGGATCTGGGCTTTTACCGGGTGAAATATCCGGTGCAGGGAAAACCTCTGGTGTCTGTTATCATACCAAACAAAGACGAGAAAGAGACTCTTCAGACCTGTCTGGAAATGCTGGAGAAGAATACCGGTTATCAGAATTTTGAAATCATAATCGTGGAGAATAACAGTACCACTGATGAGATTTTCCGATATTATAAAGAGCTTTCCGGAAACCGGAAGATCCATCTTTTGAGATGGGGAAAAGAATTTAATTATTCTGCCATCAATAACTTTGCTGCGGCGCATGCAAAGGGAGAATATCTGCTTTTCCTGAATAATGATGTAAAATCCATCAATCCGGACTGGCTGGAAGAAATGCTTGGGGTGTGTCAGCGTCCGGAAGTGGGCGGTGTCGGAGCGAAGCTCATTTATCCGGATAATACAATCCAGCATGCAGGATGTGTGATCGGAATGGGCGGTATTGCGGGGCATATGTTCGTAGATATGCCTGCGGACCGTACCGGCTATCTGCATAAGGCATCCCTTCTTCAGGATATGAGTGCAGTGACTGCCGCCTGTCTGTTGATGAAGAAAGAGGTTTTTGAGCAGGCAGGAGGATTTACAGAAGAACTGGCTGTGGCATTTAATGATGTGGATCTTTGCCTGAAAGTAAGAAAAAACGGCTATCTGATCGTATATGATCCCTATGCGAAGCTTTATCATATGGAATCAAAGACCAGAGGAGCTGAGGACAGCAAGGAGAAAGTGCGCCGTTTTCAGATGGAGATTGAATATATGCGATGTCACTGGATAGACATTCTCAAAAACGGAGATCCCTGTTATAACAAAAACCTGTCTCTTACCAAATGGAATTATTCTCTGAAGCCAATCCCGGGAATGGAGACAGAAGCAGGACAGAAAAAAGAGAAGACAGGGAGGAAATCATGCAGGAAGTATCAGTGATCATTCCGAATTTTAATGGGATGGCTTATCTGGATGGCGTACTTGCAGGTCTGGAGTGTCAGACTGTAAGCAATTTTGATGTAATTCTTGTGGATAATGGATCCAATGACGGAAGCTGTGCTTTTGTTGCTGCAAGGTATCCATGGGTCCATCTGATCGAACTGCCGGAGAATTTCGGATTCTGTAAAGCGGTCAATGAAGGGATCAGAGCATCACGCTCACCTTATGTACTGCTTTTAAACAATGATATTGAAGTAACGGAGAATTTTATAGAAGAAATGCTGTCAGCCATCAAAAGGCATCCCAAAGCTTTCTCCTGTGCTGCCAGAATGATTCAGTTTCATGACAGGGACAGGCTGGATGATGCAGGAAACTATTACTGCGCTCTTGGATGGGCTTATGCAAGAGGTAAGGGGAAAAATATCCATACCTATGAAAAGGAAGAGAAGATTTTTGCTTCCTGCGCAGGAGCTGCTATTTACAGAAAGAAGATTTTTGATGAACTGGGATATTTTGACGAAGAACATTTTGCATATCTGGAGGACATGGATGTGGGATACCGGGCCAGGATCTACGGATATGAAAACTGGTATGCACCTGATGCCATGGTATACCATGTGGGAAGCGGTACCAGCGGATCCAGATATAATCAGTTCAAGATCCGGTATTCTTCCAGAAATAATATTTATCTGATATACAAAAATATGCCGGTGTTACAGATTATTATCAATCTTCCGTTTCTTGTTGCAGGATTTGGAATCAAAATTCTGTTTTTTACGCTGAAAGGATTCGGAAGAGAGTATATTGCGGGAATTAAGAATGGATTCCAGATCAGTAAAAAAAATCATAAAATACCTTTTAAATTTCAAAATCTGTCAAACTATTTTAGGATTCAAGTTGAATTGTGGGTGAATATCTTCAGGCGTTTGTGCGGATGATAAGAAAGAAAGATAAATTTTTATTGCTTTTATAAAACAACTATTATAATATAGAAACGATAAAAAAATGAGGTGACAAAAGATTGCTAAAGGACAATGAAAAGAATTTCAGTCGTCTCCATATGCTCATTGATGCAATTGTACTGGTACTGTCATATTTTCTGGCATGGCTGATCCGTTTTGTTGGTCCTATGGCAGCAACAGCAGTCAGAACCAGAAGCTTTCAGCAGTATATGCTGATGCTGGTTTTTATTGTACCGGTTTATCTGTTGTTGTATCAGGCTTTCACATTGTATACTCCCATGCGGATGCAGGGGCGTCGGCTTGTATTGGCTAATATTGTAAAGGCCAACTCGCTTGGGCTCCTTATTCTGATGTTTACATTTTACATGATAGATGAGAGCGATTTTTCCCGTTCTACTTATATTATGTTTTATGTAATCAATATTGTGCTTCAGTGGTGTGCCCGAATGTTGATTTTCGCTCTTCTGAGAGATATGAGAGAGAGGGGACTGAATCAGAAACAGATGATCTGTGTGGGATACAGCCGCGCAGCAGAGGAATACATTGACAGAGTTCTTGCCAATCCTCAGTGGGGATATGTGATCCGCGGAATACTGGATGACAATGTTCCGGCAGGAACAGAGTACAAGGGAATCAAAGTTCTTGGAAGGATTGCCAATCTGAATATAATACTTCCGGAGAACCGGCTGGATGAAATAGCGATCACTCTGGGCTTAAGTGAATATTACCGCCTGGAAGAGATTGTAGCACTGTGTGAAAAATCCGGAGTACACACCAAGTTTATCCCGGATTATAATAAGATCATTCCGACAAAACCATACACAGAAGATATACTGGGACTTCCGGTTATCAATATCCGTTATGTACCGTTGAACAATACATTCAATGCACTGGTCAAGCGGGCGATGGACATTGCAGGGTCTATTGTTGGAATCATAGTAACCTCACCGCTGATGCTGTTAATGTGTGCTATCATTAAGCTGACATCACCGGGACCACTGATCTATAAACAGGAGAGGGTTGGACTTCATAACCAGACTTTTCGGATGTATAAGTTCCGTTCCATGGAAGTACAGCCGGAATCGGAAGAGAAGAAGGCATGGACAGTAAAGAATGACCCAAGAGTAACACCCATCGGAAAGTTTATGCGTCACACCAGTATTGATGAACTGCCACAGCTTTTCAACATACTGAAGGGTAACATGAGCCTTGTGGGACCACGACCGGAGCGGCCGTTTTTTGTAGAGAAATTCAGAGAAGAAATCCCGAGATATATGGTGAAACATCAGGTTCGCCCGGGACTTACCGGCTGGGCTCAGGTGAATGGTTACCGCGGAGACACATCCATAAGAAAAAGAATCGAATATGACCTTTATTACATTGAAAACTGGAGCATAGGGCTGGATATCAAGATTATATTCCTTACATTTTTCAAGGGATTTATAAACAAAAATGCATATTAAGATAAGGGGAAAAAGTCATGGCTAAACCAGGAAAAAAGAAAAAAGTACTGTTTGTGCTTGAGATCATTGTACTGCTGCTGTTTATTGGCGGGCTGTATGTGTATGGACAGATTTCTTCCAGGCTGGATAAGATCGAGCAGCCGGAACTGAAAAAGGAAAAAATAGTCGTAAACCAGGAAGCACCAAAGATGACAGGATACAAGACCTATGTGCTGTTTGGTATTGATACCAGAGGGGAAGGCTCCCAGTATTCTGCACAGAACAGTGATACCATGATCATTGTGAGTGTAAACAACGATACAAAAGAAGTGCGTATGGTTTCCGTGTACAGAGATACACTTCTCAATGTTGGAGATGATACCTATACGAAGGCAAATGCAGCCTATGCGCTGGGTGGTCCGGAACAGGCGATCACCATGTTAAATACAAACCTGGATCTGGATATTTCCGATTATGCGACGGCTGATTTTTCCGCACTTGTAGAAGTGATAGATGATCTTGGCGGTCTTGATATTCCGTTATCTTATGCGGAAATTGAACATATGAATAACTATTGCGTGGAAACATCCAAGCTGACAGGAAAAGACTACACTCCGCTCGAGAAACCGGAGCCAAAGCCGGAAGATCAGGAAGCAATTGTAGGAACTTATCATCTGAACGGCGTACAGGCGACATCCTATTGCCGTATCCGTTATACTGCAAGTCTGGATATGGGACGTACAGAGCGTCAGAGACGAGTACTTGGAATGCTCTTTGATAAGGCGAAGATAGCAGGTCTTTCTTCTATCTTTAAGATTATGGATGATGTATTCCCGATGGTTACAACATCTCTTTCAAAGCAGGATATTCTGGGACTTATTCCGACTCTGATCGGATATAAATTTACAGACAGTACGGGATTCCCGCAGAAGTTTAAATTCTCCAATATCAAGGGAAGTATTATTGTTCCTACTGATCTTGAGAACAATGTAGTTGAACTTCACAAGTTCCTGTATGATGATCAGGATTATACTCCGTCTTCTGAGGTAGTGGCCCGCAGTAATAAGATACTTGAGATCGTCGGCGGAGAAAGTAAGCTGGATGATGCAGCCAAGACTACGACACAGGACACTGATACCACAAATGCAAATGACACTTTTGTATGGTCCGGCGATAATACCTCCGGCAGTACGGATAACAGCGGTGATTATGATTATGACAATGATTATGATAACGGTGGTTATGATGGCGGTTATGATAATGGCGGCGGAGATTATGGCGGCGGTGGCGATTATGATAACAGTGGTGATGACGGCAGTTATGATAATGGCGGCGATGACACCGGCAGTGACACTGGTGGTGGAGACTACGACGGCGGCGATGACACCGGTGGAGATGAGACCGGCGGCGACGATGGATTCAGCGATGATTCTGGAGCAAGTTCTGAAGAACAGTAACAGGGAACTGCTATAAAAATATAAATAATAGAAAAGAGGACCATCTGTTGGAAAGGATGGTCCTCTTTTCAGATAAGGAGTGTTGAGGATGACGCATAAGGAAAAATATAATGACACTGCGACAGTTGATGTAATCATTCCTGCCTATCGTCCCGGCAGAGAATTTGGAGAACTGCTGCACAGGCTGGAAGAACAGGAATACCGTCCCCGCAGGATTCTGGTTATGAATACGGGAGAGCAGTACTGGAACAGAGAATGGGAGAAATGTCCGATCCTTGAGGTTCATCACCTGGAACAGAAGGATTTTGATCATGGCGGAACCAGAAGAAGGGCAGCAGAACTTTCGAATGCAGATATTATGATCTTTATGACACAGGATGCTCTCCCTGCTGACAGAAAAGTAATTGGAAATCTTGTCTGTGCTGTCAGTGAAAATCCGGGTGCAGGAGCAGCCTATGCAAGACAATTACCCAGGGCAGACTGTCGCTTTCTGGAACGTTATACCCGTTCTTTTAATTATCCGGAGCAGTCCTCGGTAAAGTCGCTGGCTGATATTGATAAGTACGGGATCAAGACCTATTTCTGTTCTAATGTGTGTGCGGCCTATGATAAAGGGATTTATCTGAAAACAGGCGGTTTTACAGAGCGGGCGATTTTCAATGAAGATATGATCTGTGCCGGAACAATGATTCAGAAAGGCTATTCAGTTGTCTATGCGGCAGATGCGAGAGTGTATCATTCCCATAATTATTCCGGAAGGCAGCAGTTTCACAGAAACTTCGATCTGGGAGTATCCCAGGCAGAGCATCCGGAAATTTTTGAAGGAGTACCTTCTGAGGGGGAGGGAATCCGTCTGGTAAAAAGAAGCCTGGGCTATCTGATAAGGACGGGACACTTCTGGCTGATTCCTCAGCTGATCTGGCAGAGCGGAATGAAATATGCAGGATATTTTCTGGGGAAAAGATACAGAAAACTTCCCCGGAAAGTTGTTCTTGCATGTACCATGAGTCCATATTACTGGAACAGAAAATAAAGGTAAGAGGATGACCTTAAGACACGCCAATTTACGATAATTGTCACATTTTGAACACAATTAATTGATATACTGATTCCAGAGTTCAGGAGAAGAATTGCTGTAACTGTGCAGAAATAAAACAGTTACAGATCATTGTTTATTTCGGGGAGTGTTCCGATAAACAGTAATACAGGAACAGAAGGGAGCAGATTACATGAATGATGAAAGAAACCTGGGTGAAAAAACAGATGATTCCGGTCAGCAGCCCAGATATGAACATTATCAGTTCCATGAAGAACAGAGAACTGTTTTGAAACCATCCGGTCCCTCTGGACACAGAAGAAATCAGAATTCTTTTCAGAAAAAAGCAGGGGCGACAATCGCACTGGCTGTGATCTTTGGCCTGGTGGCGGCAGTTGTATTTCAGGCGGCAAATTTTGCAGCAGACAGATTCCTGAATACAGGTAAGTCTTCGGTGCAGATTAAAACTACAGACAGTGTGGATCTTCAGGAAACGGCATCAGATGACAGCACTGCCGATAAGGTGCTGTCTGACTCTGAGAATGGAACAGTAGCAGCAGTGGCTCAGGCTTCCATGCCTTCTGTAGTTGCGATCACTACTGTCAGTGTTCAGGAAATACCAAGCTTTTTCGGATATAGTTCCCACCAATATAAGAGTGCGTCAACAGGTTCAGGGATTATCGTTGGAGATAATGATGATGAGCTTCTGATCGCAACGAATAATCACGTGGTGGATGGAGCTACAACTCTGAGTGTCTGCTTTATCGGGGATGATGTGGCAAATGCAGAGACAGAGACTGTGAATGCGGGAGATAATGGAGATCTGAATGTAGAGGATGCGGTCAGTGCCAAGATTAAGGGTACAGATGCTGATAATGATCTGGCAGTAGTTGCGGTGAAGAAATCGGATATCCCTGAGGACACTTTAAATCAGATCAAGATTGCTCAGATAGGAAGTTCGGATGATCTGGCAGTAGGGCAGCAGGTAGTTGCGATCGGTAATGCGCTTGGATATGGTCAGTCTGTAACATCAGGCTGGATAAGTGCATTGAACCGGACGATTTCTACAGATGACGGAACGAACAGTACAGGACTGATCCAGACGGATGCGGCAATCAATCCGGGTAACAGTGGTGGTGCACTTTTGAATATGAAAGGCGAGCTGATTGGCATCAATTCTGCAAAATACGCAGACAGTGCTGTGGAAGGTATGGGATATGCCATTCCTATTTCCAAGGCAAAGCCTATTCTGGAAGAACTGATGAATCGTGAGACCAGGGAGAAAGTAGACAGCAGCAAAAAAGGATATCTGGGAGTAAGTCTTGCAAATCTGACCACAGAGGCAATTGAGATGTATAATATGCCCACAGGTGCTTTTGTAAGAAGTGTGGAGGATGATTCTCCGGCACAGGAGGCAGGTATCTGTAAAGGCGACATCATCGTAAAATTCGACGGACAGAAAGTCAGTGATGGTGATGATCTGCTGGATAAACTGCAGTATTATAAATCGGGAGAGAAGATTGAGGCAGTTATTGCAAGAGCCACTAATGGGGAATATGAAGAAAATACTATAGAGCTGACTCTCGGCACCAGACCGGACAATGAATAAAACAAAAGACATCGCCCATGCGGCGGTGTCTTTTATATATTATCAGTGAACAGTAACGATTCTTTTTGTGTTTATAAAACTTTCATTTTGTTATAAGGGAATTGTATGATATAATTCAGTTAAATAAGCGTAATGATCCAGCAGCCTGCTATCCTGCAGGAGCACTGTACTGTTACGAATAAGAGGATATAGAAAGGAGTCATTATGAGCGAGAATTATAATGATGATGAAATAATAGACAGCAGCGAAGATACAGAGAAAAAGAGAAACAAATCCGAAAAATTCTGTTTTCTCTGCCGCAGACCTGAGAGCAAGGCCGGTCCGATGATCGAACTTCCCAATAACATACATGTCTGCACAGATTGTATGCAGAAGAGCTTTAATTCTATGAATCAGCAGTTCAATGAGGGTAAATTCAATTATTCTGACCTGTTGAATATGCCGAATGTGAGCATGATCGATCTGGGCAGCTTCCAGAATCCGGTGCAGCAGCCAAAGAAAGAAAAAAAGAAAAAGAAACAGGAAAAACCGGTTCTGGATCTGAAAAATATTCCTGCTCCCCATAAGATCAAAGAAACCCTTGACCAGTATGTGATCGGTCAGGAGAAAGCCAAGAAAGTAATGTCTGTAGCGGTTTACAATCACTATAAACGTGTGGCAACAGATACAATGGATGAGATTGAAATTGAGAAATCTAATATGCTGATGATCGGACCAACCGGATGCGGTAAAACCTATCTGGTTAAAACCCTGGCGAAACTTCTGGATGTGCCGCTTGCAATTGCAGATGCCACTTCTCTTACAGAAGCCGGTTATATTGGCGATGATATAGAGAGCGTTGTTTCCAAACTTCTGGCAGCGGCAGATAATGATGTGGAGCGTGCCGAGCATGGTATTATTTTCATTGATGAGATTGACAAGATTGCCAAGAAGAAGAACACCAACCAGAGAGATGTCAGTGGTGAGGCAGTGCAGCAGGGAATGCTGAAGCTTCTTGAGGGAAGTGAGGTGGAAGTTCCTGTAGGTGCAAACAGCAAAAACGCAATGGTACCGCTTGTAACTGTTAATACACGTAATATTCTGTTTATCTGTGGCGGTGCTTTTGAGGGAATTGAGCGTAAGATTGCCCAGCGCCTTAACACATATGTGGTTGGTTTCGGAACTGACAATGTGGAGCGCAAGCAGAAACGGGAAAATCTGATAAACTATGTAGCGCCACAAGACTTGCGGTCATTCGGACTAATTCCTGAGATTATAGGTCGATTGCCGATATTGACCAATCTTGAGCCATTGGACCGCAATGCGTTGCGGAGAATCCTCTCGGAACCGAAAAATGCCATAATAAAACAGTATCAGAAATTGTTTGAGATGGATGGCGTCAAGCTGGTTTTTGAGAAAGATGCTCTTGACCTTATTGTTGATAAATCAATAGAATATAAACTTGGCGCGCGCGGACTTCGCTCGCTGACGGAAACCATTGTGGTCGACGCAATGTATGAAAGTCCGTCGTCAAAGAAAAAAGAGTTTGTAGTTACCAGAGAATATGCATTGGAGAAGCTTAACAAGGCAAATTTAGATCTCCTTGTGTGAAAATATAGCGAAAACATTTTGCAAATTGTCGATAGGTCCTTAACTTTGTAAGTAAAGCAAACCTCTAATTATTATGGCAGTCAAAACTGATTTAAAAGCCGAACTGAAAAACTATTTCGGATTCGACAACTTTAAAGGCAATCAAGAAGCGATAATAGAAAATCTGATGGCCGGCAATGACACGTTTGTGCTTATGCCTACAGGCGGCGGCAAGTCGCTATGCTATCAATTGCCGTCATTGCTGATGGACGGCACTGCAATTGTCATATCGCCATTAATCGCCTTGATGAAAAATCAGGTAGACGCTATGCGCAATTTTGGAGAGGACGACGGAATAGCTCATTTCTTGAACTCTTCATTGAACCGTGCTGCAATAGAGAAAGTTAAGTCAGACATTGTGTCGGGCAAAACGAAATTGTTGTACGTCGCGCCTGAGTCGCTGACAAAAGAGGAGAACATAGAATTCTTGTCGACGGTGTCGATTTCATTCTACGCAGTCGACGAAGCACATTGTATATCGGAATGGGGACACGATTTTCGGCCAGAGTACAGACGAATCAGACCGTTGATAAATCAGATAGGCAACCGTCCGGTCATTGCTTTGACAGCCACTGCTACGCCAAAGGTGCAGCATGACATACAGAAGAATTTGGGAATGCTGGATGCTAAAGTGTTTAAATCATCATTCAACAGGCCAAATCTATATTATGAAGTGCGTCCGAAGACCAAGAACGTTGACAAGGACATCATAAAATTCATAAAAAGTCATGAGGGCAAATCGGGCATAATATATTGCCTGAGCAGAAAAAAAGTGGAAGAGTTGACAGAGACATTGATTGTCAACAACATTAAAGCATTGCCATACCATGCTGGCATGGACAGCGCGCAACGCAGTGCCAACCAGGATGCCTTTCTGATGGAGACTGTCGATGTCATCGTGGCAACGATTGCTTTTGGTATGGGTATTGACAAACCGGATGTGCGTTTTGTAATACATTATGACATTCCCAAAAGTTTGGAGGGGTATTATCAAGAAACCGGACGCGCGGGACGTGACGGCGGCGAAGGCTTGTGTGTCGCATTCTATACCAACAAGGACTTGCAGAAACTGGAGAAGTTTATGCAGGGCAAGCCAATTGCAGAACAGGAAATTGGCAAGCAGCTTCTGTTGGAAACCGCTGCTTATGCCGAATCTTCCGTATGCCGACGTAAGACATTACTACATTATTTCGGTGAAGAGTACACGGAAGAAAATTGTGGAAATTGTGACAACTGTTTAAACCCTAAAAAACAAGTGGAGGCTCAAGAATTATTGTGTGCCGTGATTGAAGCGATTATCGCGGTGAAAGAAAACTTTAAGGCAGATTATATCATTGACATATTACAAGGTAGAGAGACTTCGGAGGTACAGGCTCATTTGCATGAGGACCTCGAAGTATTTGGCTCAGGTATGGGCGAAGAAGACAAAACATGGAATGCAGTAATCCGTCAGGCTCTGATAGCAGGCTATTTGAGCAAAGATGTAGAACATTACGGTCTTTTGAAAGTGACGGAAGAAGGACACAAGTTCTTGAAGAAGCCGAAGTCATTCAAGAT
>OICL01000843.1_pt1 | contig 14528 bp, 9 predicted proteins | sample 1581231 | NCBI WGS metagenome assembly OICL01 (sample SAMEA3882542, study PRJEB24775) | human gut metagenome | biome: human-associated habitat; feature: intestine environment; material: feces | place: Netherlands | collected 2009/2010 | reverse complement strand
CGGGAACAAGCCACTGACAAAAACAGCAGGCAGAAGCCTCCTATCCAAGCACAGACTAAACGTTTCATATTCTTTATATCCATTTCTGCAAATGTATGAAAATAGTAGTTACCTGGAAATTCTGATGAAGATAAAATCTCCGGAAGTACAGAAACATACCTCCGGAGATTTTTCACAAGATAAACTGTAAACCCTAAATCTTTTCCTTCAAACACATCGGAAATTCCGGCATGGCTCCATTCTGGGTGCATACAAACGCCGAAGCCTCCACAGCCAGTTCATGTGCCTCACGCACCGTCTTCCCCTTCAAAATAGAAGCCACGAAAGTAGCTGTAAAAGAGTCACCCGCCCCCACCGTATCGGCTACATTCACTTTCGGAGTCTCTACGAATGACACATTACCCGGAGTAAAGACATAACTTCCGTTCACGCCACAGGTCAGAATCAACATCTTCAAATTATATTTTGCCAGCAGAATCCAGCACTTGTCCTGCAGGTCAATACCCGGATAGCCGAACATACGGCTCACAGTGACAAGTTCTTCATCATTTATTTTCAGCACATTACATTTATGGAAAGAATTGCAGAGCACTTCCTTGGTATAAAATCCCTGACGAAGGTTAATGTCAAAGACTTTCAACGTGCCTTCCTTCGGCATGGCATCGAGGAATTGATTGATGGTTTCTCTGGAAACCACGCTCCGCTGAGCCAGTGAACCAAAACAAACGGCTGTGGTCTGCCTGGCCAGCCCTTCCAGTGCCGGGGTATAAGGAATGTTATCCCACGCCACACCTTCCTTTATATCATAACAAGGAATTCCTTCCGCATCCAGCTCCACCTGCACCGTACCAGTAGGATAGGGTACAATCTCAATCATACAGTTCAGTTGCTTTTCACGGAAATTGTCTAATATCTCAACTCCCAGTTTGTCATCGCCCACGGCACTGACCACACGGCTGTCCAGACCAAACTGAGATACATGATAAGCGAAATTAGCCGGAGCCCCGCCCAGTTTCTTGCCTTCCGGAAGCACATCCCAAAGCGCTTCACCCATTCCAACTACAATAGTGTTATTCATGACAATAAAGTTAATGTTTGATTTTCAAAGTATAAAACAAAAGATAAATCACGCCGACCGTCATCACGGCAACCGCGCCGTCCTGGCCTACCGCATCGCTGGCGAATCCCATCAGCAACGGGAATATCGTACCTCCAAACAATCCCATAATCATCAGGCCGGACACTTCGTTCTTCTTGTCGGGCTGAGCGAGCAGGGCCTGCGAAAACACGATAGAAAACACATTCGAATTTCCGAATCCGATTAAAGCAATACATATATATATAACAGCAAGCGAATGGAACGCAAACAGCCCAGCCATAGCCAACAACATACAGCACACGCTGACCAGGAAAAACAACCGGGCAGACACGGCACGCAAGATGAAAGCTCCGGAGAAACATCCCAACGTACGGAAAATGAAATAAAGGCTCGTAGCGAATCCGGCTTCCGTCAGACTCATGCCCACCCGTTCCATCAGAATTTTCGGGGCGGTAGTGTTCGTACCCACATCAATTCCCACATGACACATGATGCCGAGAAATGAAAGCAATATAAACGGCTTTCCAAGCAACTTTAAACAGGCTTTAAAACCCGATGCACTGTCCGCTTCCTCTTCTTCGATAGGCGTAGCCGAAAGGAAAAAGATAGCAAACACCGCAATGACCATATAAATGGGGAACAGCACACGCCAGCCCAATCCGAAGGTAGGAATGCTCTGCACCGCCCCCCACATCGCAATATAAGGAGCAAGGAACGAAGCAATGGCCTTCACAAACTGACCGAAAGTCAGCGTACTGGCCAGACGGTCGCCCGGAATGATGTTACTCAACAACGGATTGAGCGAAGTCTGCATCAACGCGTTTCCAATGCCAAGCAGAGAGAACGAACAAAGCATCACTCCATAACTGTCGCCAAACATCGGGATGAGAAGCGAAGCAAATGTCACCACAAGACTGAGCAGCACCGTCTTCTTTCGGCCGATACGATTCATCAATATGCCCGTAGGCACAGAAAAAATCAAAAACCAGAAGAACACCAGCGAAGGAAAGATATTGGCCTGCGAATCGCTTAATCCCAAATCCGCCTTCACATAATTTGAAGCGATTCCCACCAGGTCAACAAAACCCATCGCAAAGAAGCACAGCATTACGGGAACCAGCTTGGCATATTTCATTTTATTTTCAGTAGTCATTTTGTTCAGTTAATAGTTAATTATTGAATTAAGAATGAAGAATTAATAACGGTCTGGAGCATTTCGCTCCCCTCTATTCATTCTTCTTTGTTCATTTTTCATCATTCTTCATTCTTAATTTTTCATTATTAATTCTTCATTCTTAATTAATCCGATAGACCGTCATTGATTTCACCGTAAAATTGCCACGGTCAGAAACAAACGACATCCTGTTGTATGGCTCGGACGGAAAAACCTGATTGGTCATCACAAACTTGCCGTTCTCACCGAAAGCCTCAATGCTGGAACGGTCGACAAAGAGACGCAGGGTAATGTCGTCAGTTTCAAACACCGGAGCCACCGTCACGGCAGGGAAGTCCACACTGAAGTCCACTTTTCCACTCTCACTACGGTCCATCACGAACTGCTTGCGCATGATGTCGTAATACATGTTCACTTTTTCATCTTTTTCATTCAACAAGGCAAACATGATTTTCGATGCACCGGAGTTCTTTCGTTGTCCTTCAACAGACTGGCTATCTCATAAGCATCCTTCACTTTAAACGGCTTTATATCGACCTTTTCCTTTCTAGCCTGTTCTATTTCGACAGAAGGAGCACAACGCAACCACAGTTCACCATCTTGCCGATAAAGAGTAAGGTCACGGGCAATCGTATTCGCCCCACGGAACTGCATGGTCGGAAGCACATTCTGATACTGCCAGTTGCTCATCCATCCCAGAGCCACGCAGCGTCCGTCAGGCGCATTGCTGAAAGTAACTGTCGCGTAGTGGTCTTTCCCCCAGTCCATCCATTTGGTCTGTGTGGGCGATTCATTCACGAACTTTTTGCCATTGAATGTACCTACAAAGTACTGTGCGGCATTCCCTCCGAACGGCCCGCCCGGATTGATGTTGCAGATAAGCACCCAACGCTTTTCCTTCGTGCCTTCCACAGGAAGTTCCACCAAGTCAGGACATTCCCACACTCCACCGTGCGCTCCTTGCTTCGCTCCGAAACTGCTCTCATACTTCCACTCTTTCAGGTTCTTCGAAGAATAAATATCCATCTCCTGACCGCCGGCCAGAATCATCACCCAATGCTTGCCGGGTGCATACCAGAACACTTTCGGGTCGCGGAAGTCACGCTTTGTGGAAGTAACTACCGGATTGTTCTCGTATTTGGTAAAGGTCATTCCGTTGTCCGTGCTGTATGCCATGCTCTGCGTCTGACAATCACCCCAGGGTGTCGGCTTGGCAGAAGTGTAGAAAGCCACCACTGCTCCTTTGCCGAATCCTGCCGTATTATTCTCGTCTATCACCGCCGAGCCGCTGAATATGGAGCCCCATGCATCGGGCACAACAGGCGTTCCTTCGAACTTCCAGTTCACAAGGTCGGTACTCGTGGAGTGTCCCCACGTCATGTTCCCCCACGTAGAGCCGTATGGATTGTGTTGGAAGTACAGATGCCATACGCCGTCCTTGTAGAACATACCGTTCGGGTCGTTCATCCAACCGTAGGCCGGAGTATGGTGATACACCGGACGGAACTTCTCACGGTTCGTCATATCGAACGTGTCCGACAGTTTCATCTTCTTCCAGCAAAGCGAGCCTTCAGGCATATTCTGTACATCTATTGAAAACTCTTTTCCTTTATATGCCGACAAATCGAGCGGCACATAATAATCCACTTTCTCGCGCGCCAGACGGACATTAATTCCACTACCCGTGTGAAGGTTATTGACTACAATGTAAATCTTACCTTCCGGTGCATTGTCCTGTACGGGGAGAAGCAAATACTTCTTCTCCTCCTTCAATGTGAGGATGTTCTGCTCGTTGGCCAGATGACGAATCTGCAGGTTTCCCTGCGCACCGGCCATGAGGCCGGTACACAGAAAGATTCCCATGCACAACGTTTTTCTGGCAGCAGACAAATTGTAATGTTTCATCGCTTTCACCTTTTATTCCTGCATCAAATAATCAATCGTATTCTTCGCAAGCTTGTAAAGGTTCTGGATTTCAGTTGTTTCAGCCTCTTCGCTTGCCTTGTTCCATTCAAAAGCGGGGTCACCGATTGCAATCACATTGCCTTCGGCTGTGTTTGTGAACTCGGCCATGGTGACGGTGTTTTTTTCACTACCATTCTGAGCGAGGACGGTTGCACCGGTTGCCCCAGTCCATTCTTTTTTACCTGTTTCATCGTTTGCATCCTCTCCAAACTTCCAGAAAAGCATCTTTTTCTCAGAATAGAAACCATTCGGACGCAAGTTTACATGAGTTCCTGCAAACCCATCAAACATAGGATGCTCCGTGGCTACAATTTCAATTCCTGGAGCATAGCCTAACGTCTCTGTCACTGCATCTCTGGCAAATTCCGTAATTCCTCTTCCGCTAGGTATAACACCCCATGCAATCAGTTTGGTCACCGCTTCACGTGAAGCAAGGATATTCCCACCAGCCGCATAGTATGACTTGACAGCCTCATCTATATTATATGCAGCATCGTTCACTACAATCTCATTCCAATGCGCCCACACCATCAAGTAATCACTCAAATCCGCATTCGCCTTTGTAACCGGAATATAATCAACTGTCACATTCGTATAATTGGATGTCAGCCAAGTATAGGCCGCTTTTTCTTCGTCATTGAGGGCATCCGAAGTTTCCGCATCACCAATAAAAGCGATTTTCCCGGCGGCATCCTTCCAACCTTCAATGGTATTGCCGTTTATCGTAATCTGCGCACTGATTTTTCCGTCATCTATCGTGGCGGTCACAGTGTATTTATATCCTGCCTGAAACATATTCTGTCCTAATGACAGTTTCGCTTCCTGCTCACCTATCTTTACCGCCAGTTCGTTGGCATCCTGCGGATAGATAAAGCCGGAGAACTCAAATTCCGTACCAGAGACGGCAGTCCCGACTGTCCAGTCCTGTGCTTGAGCTTCGGCTTTGGGCTTCGCTTCACCTATGACCGTATTGAAACCACCGTCATGCTTCAATCCACCAATCACCACATTCTGTCCGGACAAATCTTCATCAGAAGTGACCTGCACTTCCAACAATGCCATCTGATGGCGGAAAGTGAAGCTTACCACCGGAGCTTCCGAATAAGGACGGTTGTTCACGCTTGACCATAAGAAGTCAACGCCCTCCTGCGTCTCCGTTGTATTCTTATAGATAAAGCCATTGTCCAGCGTTTCGGCATAAGGATAATAAGCAGTAAACGACATAGGAGCATCAGCTGTATAGCAGATGGCCTCAGCCACCTGATTGAAAGCAACCGAAGCACCCGCCTCAGCCACCTGATACTGCACGTTGGAGTAAGACGTGCCGCCACCCGTTGCCGAGATGCCAACCTTGTCTTCTGCATCCCAACTGCTTCCTGACGCACGGCTCAGAATGCCGGCTGAAAAGCTGACTTCCTCCGGGCTGTCCAGTGCCTGTACATCACTTGCCAATTCATTTTCGTCACCGCATGCCACCAATGCCAGTGCCAATGCTGCAACCATAGAGTGTTTCATAGTTTTCATACTTCCTTTTATTTTTAAAGTTAATGTTTATTTTCATTCCTGAACGCTTACCTTAATGTCGCTCACCTCAATCGAACCACCATAATTATTGACTGACCAACAGTTTTTTTGCATACCGTAGATACGATTGGTATAGGCCACATTGTCATTTATATAAACCACACAGATTGAATTATCCGTATAAACCGTTATATGATAGATGTTATCCGCCGGCGTATCGAATATGTAACCATCAATGCCGTCAATAAAGCCTTTTCCTTCCTCTCCTTCTTCTTCAAAGTTGAGTTTCCGCTTTACATCTGATTCCGGATTGACAATCACCGAATAATACTTCTTGGAATCCGTTCCGCGAACCAGCGAAAAGCCGAACTTGTCAGTAGCAGAAGACGTCTTGACCGTAAACGAAATTTTATTGTGTACCTGCAACCTGTTGAACAACAGGTATGAATCGCCCGTCATCGTATAGACACCGTTGTTGGCTGTCACACCCGATTCGCTTTGCGCCATTATCTTTACTTCCTGCTCCGATACATACTTCTTGTCGATTCCTTCCACCGCACCTAAAGTAAGCGTACCGTCCTCGTGTTGGATTATCTTATGAGCCACCAGATTTCCTGCCCATTCCGGTTCGTTAGGTGAGGCACCGACCTCTGTATTGTCGTTTCCTGAACGGGTCGGACACCACCCCCAGATATAACGGTTCGTACCGTCCGAAGCTGTCTTTCCGGCATAGAAGCCGCGCGAGTCCAAGAAACCTTCGTGATTGTCCGGCCAAATGCCTGCATCATTCGCAGTAGTCGCTTTCAGTTCATCCAAAGTCCGTCCCTTGAAATACTGCACCTTACGGATTGCCGCATGTTTCTCGGAATAAACCAGATACCACCAGTCGCCCATCTTGAACACATCGGGACACTCATAGAAACGATCCCACATCATGGTCATGAACACACCTTTATGCTCCCATGATTTCAGATTCGGAGAAACAAATTCCACCAACACGCCTTTTGTGCCCTGCATGGTAGACACCAGCATGTGGAACTGGCCATCGTCACCCTTGAACACAAACGGATCACGGAAGTCCCTTACGCTATAACCATAATCCGCGCCTTGCAGATAAAAGCTCCGGTCCTTCGTCCATTGCTTGAAGTCGGAGGAAGTAGCCACCATGACCACCTCCTGACTTGCCGTATGTCCGGTATAGAATGTATAATACATCTTTTCCGACTCATTATAAATTGTGCTTCCCGTACCGATTGCCGCATCAGGCTCAGCCGCTGTTCCGGTAGGAATCACTTCTCCCATAGAAGTATATGAAGCGGCATCTTTAGTGCTTACTCCCCAGATGGGATGGTAAGTTTCTGGATTCGGACGAAAATCCTGAAGATATAACACCTTGAAATCCTGTGCCACCGGATCATAGAACGGCATCGGGTCGCCCACATATCCCACGTACGGCTTATAATATGTAGCGAAAGTCATTTCATCGGTCGATGCAAAATAAGTTGCCGTACCGTCCCAGTCTTTCTGTGTCAGAACCGGACTGTCGTCATCGCTGCAGCTGCCCAACGGCAACAACAAAGCGGTTAAAGCTAAAGAATATATCATTGTTTTCATACTTTACATTGTTTATAATTATTCACCTTTCAGATAATTGATTGCATTAAGAGTCATCGTTGCCACATTGCCGTGATACTGGTCATTGGAAGCATCTGTTGTTGTATACCAATCATAACAGCCCGACCCGATACACAAGATTCTTCCTTTATTATCTTTGGGTTCAAATTCCCAAATGACAACTGTGTTCGGATCGCCATAAGCCAGATCAATCGCACCGGTCTTTGTTCTCCAATCGTTATAGTCTATATAAGTGCTCCAGTCTTCTTTTTCTTTAGTAATCCACTGTGCCGTTGTATTGGTTATGCCATAGCCTGTATCACAAGTGTAAACCCTATTTGCTTCTGCCCCGGAAACCAAGTTTGCATAAATCGGATGATTCTCATGTCCGGTCTGTTTCACAAAGCTCCATGCACCCGTTGTTATCTCCGGATTGCTTTCAGCTCTTCCCAACCAACAATTGTTAGGGAACACACTTTCATCGGTTACGCCCAGCACTGCCGGATAGAACGTAGCATAACGGGTAAGCAGCAGACTGCCGCCATTCTGATAAAACTCTTTCATACTCGTAGAAGCAGAAATCGCATCAGCAGCACGATTCCTAAAATTATCCACATTGTCTATCGTTTCGTCAACGTGGAAGTGCCACCACATCACCTTGCATTCATCCAAATCCACCGCATTAGTACGTACTTCTTCAAATGAAACATAACGGGCATTCGGCACATTCCGCAACATCCAGTTAGCTGCTTCCTTCTCTTCTGGATTCAATTCATCAATTGTAGCAGCCAAGCCTACATAAACCGCACTCGGAGAATCCGACTGAATCACAGTCACTGTATAAACTGTTTTCGCACTCTGGCAAGTTACCGTAAACTCTACAGGATTTGTAAAATCGACAGCCTGTCCAGAAAGTGGAGAAACTTCAGCCCCTTCGGATACTTCAATCGCAGGAATTAAATCCGTCACCTTCACCGTTGTCGGCACATAGACCAGAATCGTATGATTTCCTTCGTTGATAATTCCCTTATAACTGCCGTTCAACTCGAACGAAGTGATTCTTGCCTCATCGTGCTTCACTGTTACCGTATAGTCCAGGAAAGTATTTCCACTGGTCACGCGCACCGTTTGAGGAAAAGAAAAGTTAGCCACATCACCTGCTCTCATTGAAGCAACTGCACTTTCGGAAGTCTCGATAGCCGTCACTTTCATCTCATCAGTATTATATGATTCGGGAACTCCTACCACAACCGTACATGTTGTATTATCAATTACCCCCGGATAACTGTCCAGTTCAAAGACCGTCAGCCATACATCTTTATCTAACTGTAGACTCGATTTATTATCGTCACTGCATCCACCCGTTGTGATTACCACAGCCATCACAAGGAAAAGAACCGTAAATTGTCTTATTATCTGTTTCATTGTTATTGTCTTTTTAAAATTTTACCAACCTCCACAATTCTGTGTATAATGCCCGTTGCTGGCACTGATTTGTGCAAACGGAATAGGCAGGTATTCATTCTTGTTCTTTGTAAACGAAGCATTCGAATAAATTGTACAATTATCTGCTTCACCCGCATAATATTTATTCAGCACCTCAGATGCTTCACCCCAACGAACCAAATCAAAGAAACGGTCGCTTTCCATCGCCAGTTCCACACGACGCTCAAATTTCAGCATCTTCAAAGCTTCTTCCTGTGAATAAGTACCATTGTATGGCTGCACATTGAAGTTTACATTATACCTGGCAGGATAATCAGAAATCATTGCCGTACTCTGCTTTGCCCTGCTACGGACTTCATTGATAAGACTTACCGCCTCAGCAATACGTCCGTCATTCAACTGAATTAAAGCTTCTGCCCGCATCAGCAACACGTCCGCATAACGAAGTACAATATGGTTCATCGGGCTTCCCCACCAGGCTCCTTTTATCAGATAGTCACCGTCTGGGTCTACATTATGTTTCAGAGTCACATAATATCCGTACAAGCCGTTGCTTCTGCTCCATGTGGATGAATTATCCATCATATAGTTTGTATTGAATTCATACGGGAATCCGGGCATACCTACAGTCAGGAACAGACGAGGGTCGGCTGTATCTTCCGCTTTGTCATAATCCTTGTCATTGAAGGTATCCAGATAAGGATGGCCATTTGCGTCGGTACGGAAAGCGTTCACCAGATTCTGGCTCGGCTTATAGAAGTCACATCCTCCGTCGGTGACACCCGGTATGTTCGGGACAATCAGACCATACGACCAGTTACAGTTACCATTGGTCGTACCATCATTCATGGAATACTGCATTGCCCATAAAGACTCCGGACCGTTTTCATATTGAGGCTCCGGACGAAAATTATTATGGAAGTCCGGTTCCAAAGCGTACCCCCCTGCCGACATGATGCCCTTTTCCGTATACTGAACTACTTTCTTCAAATCGTCTGCATTGATACCTGTCACTTCATTGCTCTCCGGGTTATCCTGACGGTAGGCTTTATACAGATAGGTCTTTGCCAGATAAGCCGCCGCTGCTGCTTTTGTGGGACGTCCTTTGTCTGCTTGCGTATCAGGCAAATTGTCGTATGCGAACTGGAAATCATCCGCAATCAGCTGCCATCCTTCATCATTCGTATAAGCCGTATTCGACAGGTTATTGTATTCTTCAGGAGAAAGATTTTCATCGTTCGCAAATACAATGTTCTTATACAGCTGTTTCAACAAGAAATGTCCGTGACCGCGCAGGAAACGCATCTCGGCAATACGCTGCTGTTTTAGCGGATATGTACTTTCATCCAATTGGTTCAACAGTTGCAAGGCTGCATTTACACGTGAAATGCAATTATACAAACGCTGCCACATATCACTGATGTTCCAGTCCGTGGTCATAATACCTTGAGAGATTTCCAGTTTGTGAAACACATCACCATCTTCTGTTCCGTTTCCTCCTTTATAAGCATCGTCCGAACGCACGTCGAAATTCCACATGGAGAAAGAAGAGTTAATGTCTTCCGCTGAAATCCATACAGCATAGGCAGAAATTACCAGATTGTCCACATATTCCGGATTCTGTAGCTGTTCATTGTCTATTGTTCCCTGTGGCACCTGGTCTTCCAGGAAATCGGAACATCCCGTACAAGTCAAAGCAAGTCCTAAAACTGTAGTATATAATAGTTTTTTCATAATCTTCAAATCTATAATTCATTCATTAAAAACTGACATTCACACCAAAAGTCACGTTTAACGGAATCGGATAGCCGTAATTAGGATTCTCCGGATCGACACCGGTAAATTCTTTACTCTTAATCGTTAGCACATTCTGTGCACTTACATACAAGCGCAGCCGCTCCATCTTCATCTTCTGAGCCCATGCCTGAGGTACGTTATATCCCAGCTGGATATTACGTAGTTTCAAGAACGAACCATTCTCCACAAAATAGGTGGAAACACGCTTTTCGTTGTTCACATCGTCACGGGACAAAGCCGGAATATCTGAATCAGGATTTGTGGGAGACCAGGCCTCAAGCACACGTTTACCTTTATTCAGGAAACCGATATTCAATCCACTCCACAAATCGGTTTCTTTTTTCAAATCACTGATAACGTCCACTCCCTGCACACCCTGCCAGAACATGGTCAGATCGAAATTCTTGTATTCGAGATAAACGTTAAGCCCATAGCTGAAAGCTGGAGTCGGGTCATAAATCCATTGCTGGTCTTTTTCATTAATCACCCCATTCCCGTCGAGGTCACGCCAACGGATACGTCCCAATCCGGCACCTTCCTGAGTAGCATGATTGTCAATCTCTTCTTGCGATTTAAATATTCCGTCGGCCACATAACCCACTTGCGAGCCGTTCGGATGGCCGATTACACTTTCAACCCCATTACCACCGAAGGTTCCGTTTGCTGCAACCGTGGCGGGAAGAGCCGTTATCTTGTTACGATAGGCAGAAATGTTCGCGTTCAAATCGTATTTTAAGCCAAAAGCCGTTGTATTCCTGTAACCAAGATTCAGTTCAAACCCTTTGTTCTCCATCTCTCCGGCATTAATCCATTGCGAACTTCCCTCACCCATGGCTGCAATACCTGCCATCTGCACAAGAATATCCGTAGTCTTTTTCCAATACCAATCGAACGATCCGTATAAACTCTGATTGAAGAAAGAGAAATCAAGACCTAGATTAGTCTGGGTTGTTGTCTCCCATTTAATATCATCATTTCCAATCTGGTTACGTTTGAAACCGGATTGCAGAATGCTTCCTCCGTTCGTTCCGGCAATGTCATACGAGGTTCCGTAACTTTGGCCTCCTGATTCAGTCACACCGTAATTAGGCACATAAATCGTGTAACGGGCGATATTAGAAATCTCCTGATTACCAGTCTGTCCCCATGAAGCACGGATTTTCAAATCATCAAGCCAAGACACATCTTTCAAGAAATTTTCACGGCTGAGACGCCATCCGAGAGAAACTGAAGGGAATGTCGCATAACGGTTGTTTTTACCGAAACGTGAAGAACCGTCACGGCGTATTGTCAGAGACGCCAGATATTTATCATCATACGTATAGTTCAACTTGCCGAAAAATGACACCAACGAATATCCTTCACCCGAACCGTATGCCTGAGCTGTGCCCACACCTGCATCCGGCCACATAAAATCTGTATTCAAAATAGTAAATTCTTCCTTATAGCCCGAGAACCAGCTATCATCTTCACGGTTCAACTCTATACCAACCATTGCATCGCCACGGTGTTTTCCTATTTCCAGATTATATGTGGCAATGGCATTCCACATCCATTTTGTCCAATGTTCTTGTTTGGCTTCCACCGCATTCTTGTCATTCGCCACATTACCTTCCGTCACCGGAAACGTAAAGATACGTTGCTGTTTCTGAGAATAGTCCAGTCCGAAAGTAGAACGGATGTTGAATCCTTTGAATGGATTCAGATTAATGTATGCGTCACCAAACATACGCCAGTACGTATAACGGTTATTAGAATTGCGTTCCAGACGTGCCACCGGATTCTCACGGTCTGGATACCCCCCTACAGGCCCCGCATACTCGCCATTCACATCATATACAGGCAAAGAAGGATTGAACTGAAGCACATTCTGCAAGAAACCACCAGGAGCCTGAACCTCAGATGTACGATTTAATGTGAAATGCTCCCCTACTGTCAGAATCTTATCAATCAAATGATACTCTGAATTCATACGTGCGGAAAAACGTTCGAAATCACTCTCGTTGATAATACCTTTATTCTTGTAATATCCTAAAGAGAAAAAAGAAGTTCCTTTCTCTGAACCGTTACTAACAGAAACATTGTATTGCTGAATCACACCAGTACGGGTAGTCTCGTAAAACCAGTCCGTATCGGCAGAAGGAACCGTATTGCCGGAATCAAGGAAACGCGACATGCTGATACCATTCAATTGCGGATAACCATTAGCATCATATCCCCAATCATATCTATACCCCAAAGCATTTGTATTAGGATCTTGACCACCATTGACGTATGCCTGCCACATCGCCCTGCCATATTCTTCCGCGTTCAGCACTTCCATCTTATTATTATACATAGAAGCAGAAACTGACGCATCAAAATTAATTTTCAACTGCCCCTCTTTTCCCTTTTTTGTAGTAATAATAATTACTCCATTGGCCGCACGAGAACCATAAATAGAAGCCGATGCCGCATCTTTCAGCACCTGAATCGACTCAATATCATTGCCATTCAATTCATGCATACCTCCCTTTGTCGGTACACCATCAATAATATAAAGAGGATCATTGTTATTCAAGGTTCCGATACCCCGGATACGGATTGTTGTAGAACCACTAGGATTACCGTCAGAAGTAATGTTCATACCCGGCACACGTCCCTGCAAAGCTTTCATCGGATTGTTTTCGTTCTGTTTCGAAATGTCATCCATACTTACCATAGAAACAGCACCTGTCAAATCAGCCTTACGCTGAGTTGTATACCCAGTCACAACTACTTCTTCCAACATTTCAGAGTCTTCTTCCAGCACTACATTCAAAACTCCATTGGCTTTTAATGTCTGGGACTTAAAACCTACGTAAGAAATTACAACCTCAGCCCCTTTCTTCACCGATAAAGAAAACTTACCGTCAAAATCAGTAATTGTACCATTCGTTGTTCCCAATTCCAGCACTGTTGCTCCAATAACAGGCAGCCCATCGGATTTGGAAACAACAGTACCAGACACCTGCAAGTTTTGTGCCTGCATCATCAAACATGTCATCAGAAACAGACATGTAAGAAAAAATGTTCTTTTCATGCTTTCCATTGTTTGCATTAAAAATAAGTTCAACATAATTAAAACACGTATGTACGTTCTCATAACAATCACTTCGCTAAGGAACGACATCGCAAATGTATTGTGCACAAGTCCAATGATATAAAAAAAATGTTTCCTCCCGTTGCATTTTCGTTACAAGGAAACAAAAGTGCTACGGGAGGAAACATTTATAAGATACTACATTTCAGCCTCTTAACAAAAGACAGACTCAAAAAGTTTCTTTCCGTTTTCCGCTGGTTGCAATCAGATATATACCTAACAATATCAATGGTACACTCAGCCATTGTCCGATGTTCAACGTCATGCCTACTTCTTCAGCTACCTGTGGATTCTTCATGAATTCCAATCCGAAACGGGCACCGAAAAAGATTAGCAAAGAAACGCCCGTAGTCAATCCGATTCGTTTTCCTAGATGAAGCTTGTGATACATGAACCACGACACGACCAGTGCCACCAGACAATAAAGCATTTCATAAATCTGGGTAGGATGACAAGCCTGTGCCACTCCATTCTGATTATACAGTTCCTGCCATTCACGCGAGCGGACAAACTCAAATCCCCAAGGTAAGGTCGTGGGATAGCCGAAAATCTCGGAGTTCATCAGGTTACCGAAACGGATACACATACAAACCACCGCTACGGCAGGTATCATACGGTCGAACAGCCACCACACACTTTTTTTCGTCACTGTCTTGGAATACCAGATTAAAGCCAGTATCAAGGCAAATACACCTCCGTGACTGGCCAGGCCGCCTTTCCAGATTTTCAGGATTTCCACCGGATGCGCTCCATAATAATCCCACTCATAAAACAGGCAGTGCCCCAGA
>OICL01000841.1_pt1 | contig 14531 bp, 13 predicted proteins | sample 1581231 | NCBI WGS metagenome assembly OICL01 (sample SAMEA3882542, study PRJEB24775) | human gut metagenome | biome: human-associated habitat; feature: intestine environment; material: feces | place: Netherlands | collected 2009/2010 | reverse complement strand
GCAGGGTTCAGGAAATCGACCATTAAAAAGGCAAAGAATTTTAAATGCCTTTATATGAACACTTAAAGTGCAGAAAAACAAGCAATTTCATAAATGTTATTATTTTGAGCGCAAATGTAAAGCAATGTTGATAGAAAAAATTGTTTATTTTATTTAAAATTGCTCTTAAAGGAGGACACAAAATGGAAATTGGAAATAAAATCAACCAATTAAGGAAACTTTCGGGAATGACACAAGAACAATTAGCAGAAAAACTTAACGTATCCAGACAGACTATTTCCAAATGGGAGTCAGATAGCACTTCCCCTGATTTAGAAAGTATCGTTAAAATAAGCAGAATTTTTCATGTGTCATTAGATGATTTGCTAAAGGAAGGAGAAGCAGGTGTGGCAAACAAAACTGATGAGCAAATAACTTTAGAAGATTTGATGAAAATAAATCTTCATAACAGAAAAATGACGCTGTTGCTAATTAGTGGTCTGATTTTTATTATGGTTAGCATATTAAATTTCGCCTATGTAATTGCGCTACAAAGCACAACACTTAGTACCCAGTATATGCTATACCGATATATCGTTACAGGACAATACGAAAATGCCCCTATTGATTATATGCGGTTAATGATACCGTCTATTATTGCGGCAGCAATCGGAGTGATATTGTTCATAAGTTATACCATTGAAAGAAGAAAAAAAGGAGACTGAAAATATGTATAAGACAAAGAAGTTTATTTCATATATGGCTTTATGTGTGTTAATCTTTTCTTTATGTGCATGTGGAGAAAAAGGTAGTGAAAACGCTGCTATTTATGGAGAAACCGTCGGAGGATTGGAAGATAATGAGCTTTTTGCAATTATTGATACAAATGCTTCTTTACATGTTTTACTTGTTACCTCACAAGTATATAATGACGGTTTGGGAAATCAGGCAGCACTTAATTGTGATGTATATTATTTGATAGATAAAGAAGTTAAAAACATAGGAACAATAGAAAGTATGGGAACAGCATATCCTATCGCCTATGATGAAACAGGTATTTATGCTGCTTCCGGTCACGATATGCAGCGTTTTGAAATTGAAAAATCCGGTTCGCTCAGACTGGCAGAGGGGATTTATGAGCAATTTGACGAAAGTGGAAATGCTGCTTATACCATGAAAAAAGGAGAGGAAACAGATGTAATTACAGAAGAAGAATACTATGCAGCTTTTGAAAAATACAGCAATGCTACCATAGTAAATTTCTCTTATGGTGCATCGGACGCTGGCAAGGCAGAAGTGGTAACTAACAATGAGCTGGAACCCCGTCAAGGAAATATAGCAGAAGATGTCAATGTACTAGAAATTGTACAAGAGACAGCCTCGGAATTTGCAGTCAAAAAAATGGAAACTTCTTATTTTTGAAAGGCAGGACAATGAAATTTTTTATGCCGCTACTTTGGTAGAAAATGATTGTGCGCCGGAGATGATATTTTTACAAACGACTTACAGACAACATGGTATTTACAAGAATAGACTACATTGTTATTGGATTTATATGTAATATTCATATATGTATTATATGCCATTTTTAATCTAATACAAGGATATTTTGTTCCATCTTCAATTACTTGCGTAAATTCGATGGAAGTGTCTTATATCCCCATAGCTAAAGCAAGGGGTTTTACGACACACTGGATAAGCTGGTTGAGACCAAAGCTCCAAATGGTTATGTCACATCCGAAAAGAACTGGGATGTCACTCTGTCTTATGCTGATCAGGAAACAGAAATCGTTACAAAAGACGTATCGGTTACCAATACTCCAAATGAAGTGAAAATTAAAAAAGTAGCTGCAGATTCACAGGAAGCACTTGCCGGAGTAGAATTTCAGGTTTGGAAAAAGGGAACATCTGCAAAAGATAATCTCTTTGATCTATATTATGCTGATAAGCCCTTATTTCTTTGAGCTTCTTTTCAGCTCGTATGTCCCGCCGACCGTGCCCTCGTCACCGATCAAGGTAAGGGTATTTCCGTCAACGGTAAATTCATATTCGGAATCCCGCACCGACTCGTTGGCGTAATCGATCATGAGCTTGTTGCCGTCGATGGTATAGGTGAAATCGTAGGATATGGAGGGCAGCTCCATTGTGCCGCTTCCGCTGCCGTCAAAGGAATAGGTGGTCGTTCCGTCGAACTCCCATGTGCCTGCAAGTGCGTCCGTGCCGCCGGAGCAGCCTTTTGCCAGCAGTATAATGCCAACGATGATTACCGCCAGTGCGGCGATCGCACCGCAAAGCACCATACGGCGCTGCGTCTGTTTTTTCTTCCTTTTTCTGATTCTCTCTACCGTTCGATCTGACTCGTTCGGGAATCGTCCCGGCGGTTGCTGCCTGACGGGGCGGTTCGATTGATAATCCTGCATCATGTGGTTCTTCTCCAGTCCAAGCGAAAGGGCGATGACGGCAATGTCCGTCACCGCCCTTTGCTCAAAGGTTCGCAGCTGATTTATTCAGCGTTTTCTTTCTTCTTTTTGCTGTAAACGATGATGCCGATCACTACGCCGCCGCTGACAAACAGCAGTGCGATCCAGAGGATCATATTGCTGTTGTCACCGGTCTGCGGAGAATCCGAATCGGTCGGCTTGCCCGGCTCAGTCGGTGTTCCGGTAGCCGGAATCTCAACTGCCGCCTTCTTGTAGCCGCAAACCCTGCACTCCTCATGCTTGGAGCCCTTTTGCGTTGCGGTCGCTTCCTTGTCAACAACCCACTTGAAGTCGTGTGCCGCCTTATCGGCCTTATCGCCGCAGGAGCACTCATGCCAGTGGTTGTCGGCATCGTTCTTCCACTCGCTGCCGTAGCTGTGAGTATGCTCACCGCCGCCGGTTGCCGAGATAGTTTCGGTTGCCATCGTATAACCGCAGACGGTGCATTCCTTATGCTTTGAGCCGTCGGTTGTAGCAGTTGCCGGAGTGTCGATAATCCATTCACCGGCGGTATGCGCCGCCTTGCTGCCCTCGATGATCACGCCGCAGCCGACAACGGTGCACTCTTTCCAGTGATCGGTATTATCGGACTTCCAGTCGGAAGCGCTATGACCTGTTGCCGCAAGGATTACGCTTGTCTTGTCGGTAATTTCGGATGCACCGGTTGCATCCTCAAACCACTTGTCACAGCCGTCGCAGGTGTAATATGCCGTGTTGCCTTTCTCCGTGCAAGTAGGAGCCTTTGCGGGAACGAGGGTCAGATTGTGCGTATGCGGTACGGTCTTGTCATATCCGCAGGTGTCGCAGATGTTATCGCTACCATAATCGTGAGCCGCCTCGTCCTTCTTTTCGTGGCAGCGAGAGCATTCTTTCCAATGATTGTCTGTGTCCTTGCTCCAATCGCTTGCCCATGCGTGCCCGAGCTGTGTACCTGCCGCTGTAAAGGTTTCTGTTGTGCTGATCTCTCCGCAGGAGCAGCTCTTGAAATATACTGCATCGTTGGTGCAGTCGGCAGCCGACTTGAGGGTTTCCGGCTTCTGAATTTCCTGATCGTAGGTATGGGTATGGGGAATTGTGTAGGTCGCTTTCACGCTGACTTCACTGTCAGGCATTATGAAAGTAGTGGTTTCACTGTTCGCATCTTCAAGAGTAGTGTTGCCGCTTTCTACTACCCACTTATCAAACACCTTACCGTCAGGAGCCGCATTTGCGGTCAGAGTAATGGTTGTGCCTTGCGCCGCTTTACTGATTTCGCTTCCTGCACCAATTGTCGCTTTGCCGTCCGTTACGATGATGGAATACTCTTTACTCTCCCAGATTGCATAGAAGGTAGTATCCGAGCTTACTTCATAGGTCGTGCTGGAAATAACCGAACCGTCGGCGCTGGTTGACCAGCCCTTGAATTGCTTGCCTTCCGGTTCAGTAAAACCGCAGACGGGCAGGGTGTAGCTGCCGGAAACGCCGGTGACATCTTCCATTGTGCCGCCGCCACCGTTGGCATTGAATCTGACGGTATACTCGGCAGGCGCGGCTTTGGTTATCGTAATAGACAGCTCCTTCGTATCGCTGCCCGCGCTGTTGGTAGCCTTGACGGTGAAGGTGGAGGTTCCCGCTGCGGTAGGCGTGCCGCTGATCTCGCCGGTGTCCTTGTTCAGGCTCAGACCGGTAGGCCGGTCGCCGTTTTCAACGCTCCATGTGATAGGCGTAGTGCCGTCGGCGCTCAGGGTCTGGCTGTAAGCCTCGCCCACCTTGCCGTCCGGCAGGGTGTCCGTGGTGATGGTAACGGTATAGACGCTGGGCTCAAACTGTGCCGTCAGCTTGGTTACATCCGCCGAAACGCTTTCACCGGGCGCGTACAGGTTTCCGTCGCTGCCAAACCACATAAAGTAGCTGCCGGTATCTCCGTCGGGACGGGTCAGACCATCGGATGCAGGCGCAGTAAATTCGCTTCCGTTTTTTACAATGATCTGGATATTATCCGAGCTGCCGCCCAATTTGCCGCCGCCAAGGTCAAGGGCAACGGCTTTCAGCCCATTAGGCTTCAGTGTATCAGGGTTCAGAACTTCAAGGATGGGGCGGAAACCGAGGTGCGATCCGGAGTCCGAAGCATTGGTGAAATTCCAATTGCGAACCGAGCTGTACCCACGCATTGCACGGCCCTGTGCCCAATTGTGCGCAACATCCTGTCCCCACGAATCTGTCGCGTTACAGTTTCTGATATATCCGTCATATTTGTCCAGTATCTTGTCCCATTCGTTGCTTTGAGGGTTGCCGCGTACAGAATCGCCAGAGCCTCTATAAGAACGTCCTGCTGACGGCACGCGCATCGTATATTCCACGCTGTTGGCAGTGTAGTTTTTTCCAAAAATCAGACCTGCGGCATTCAGATTCTCCCAGCTTATCGTATGCGTTACGGCGAAGTCCGCTACAAACAGGCTGTGGGGATATTTGTGCTTCTCTGCATACTCATCGGTGGTTGCCATCTCCGACGTGAGCGCGTAGGCGTCCACTGTCCCGGCATAGGTAAAGGGAACATAGTGCAGCGACGCATCCGGCAGGCTGCCGTTCGCTGTGCCGGGAATACCCGCACCGGAGAGGTCAAAGTAATATGTGCCGCCGGGAACGAGGGTGAACTGCTCTATGGAATCAAACTGCGCCGTCAGCTTGTTCACGTTTGCCGGGACGCTGTCACCCGGTGCGTAGAGCGCACCGTCGCTGCCGCGCCACATAAAGTAGCTGCCTGTATTTCCGTCGGGACGGGTCAGACCATTGGAGGCAGGTGCGGTAAAGCTCTCGCCGTTTTTTACGATGATCTGGATATCCGAGCTGACGCTCAATCTGCCGCTGCCCAATGTGCCGCCGCCAAGGTCAAGGGCAACGACTTTCAGCCCGTCAGAACCCAGCGTGTCCGGGTTCAGGACTTCAAGGACAGGGCGGAAACCGAGGGACTCGTTGGAACGCGTAGCAACGGTGCGGTGCCAGATGCGGGGCGCATTGTACCCTCGGCTTGCACGGTCCGACTCCGAACTGCTCGTAGTATCTTGTCCAAACGAATATATCTGTCTAAAGTTTTTGATATATCCGTTGTCCTTGTCCAGCATCTTGTCCCATTCGTTGCTTTGTGGTATGCCGTGTTGGGAATAGTTCGAGCCTATGCCACTACTTCCCACGGACGGTGCACGCAGCGTATATTCCACGCCGCCGGAGGTGTAGCCTTTTCCGAAAATCAGACCTGCGGAATTCAGATTCTCCCAGCTTACCGTATGCGTTATGGCATAATCCGCCACAAACAGGCTGTGGGCATATTTGTTCTGCTGCGCATACGCCGCAGTAGTTGCCATCGTTGATGTGAGCTTGTAGGCGTCCACTGTCCCGGCATAGGTAAAGGGAACATAATGCAATGTTTTGTCCGGCAGTCTGCTGTGCGCCGTGCCGCGGATGCCTGTACCGGAGAGGTCAAAGTAATACGTGCCGCCAGGAACGAGGCTGAACTGCTCTATAGGCGCAAACCGCGCCGTGAGCTTGTTTACGACCGCTGGAACACTGTCGCCCGGATCGTAGAGCTCGCCATCGCTACCAAGCCACATAAAGTAACTGCCGGTATTCCCGTCCGGGCGAGTCAGACCGTCGCCGCCGGGCGCGGTAAAGCTCTCGCCGCTTTTCACAATGATTTGAATATTCTCGGAGCGATTCCCCAGCTTGCCGCCGCCAAGGTCAAGGACAACAGCTTTCAGCCCGTCGGAGCCCAGCGTGTCCGGGTTCAGGACTTCAAGGACAGGGCGGAATCCGACGCTCGAGTCGGAGGTCGCAGCAATGCGATTGTGCCAGCCGCGAGCCAAATCGTATCCGCGAACCGCACGACCCGATTCCTCCGTGCGCGGAGTATCTTGTCCCCACGAAGACATCCCGCTCCAGTTTTTGATATATCCGTTGTTCTTGTCCAACATCCTGTCCCATTCGTTGCTTTGGGGCGTGCCGCATTCTAAATCATCCGAGCCTGCTGTAACATCACTTCCCACGGACGGTGCGCGCAGAGTATATTCCACACCGCCGGCGGCGTAGCCTTTGCCGAAAATCAGGCTCGCATCGTTTAAGGCATTCCAATTTACCGTATGCGTTACGGCAAAGTCTGCCACAAACAGGCTGTGGGGATATTTGTACCTCTCTGCATACGCATCGGTGGTTGCCATCTCCGACGTGAGCGTGTATGCATCCACTATTCCAGTGTAGGTAAAGGGAACATAGTGCAGCGATGCATCTGGCAGGCTGCCGTTCGCCGTGCCGGGAATGCCCATTGCCGACAGATCGAAATAGTATCTGCCGCCGGGAACGAGGTCAAACTGCTCGTTGGCGGCTTCCTCTACCGTTAACTCTACCGCCTGAAATCTACTGGCGTAGTCAGTCTTGTAATCACCGTTACACTGCTCGGAGAACACATAGAGTTTATAATTTCCGCTATCAAGGTCATACGGCAACGTAAAACTGAGCTGTGTGTCTGCAGCAGTGGGCTTCATGATTCTTCCATAGTGGGTCGCGCCGCTTTCACCCTTGATGATCGCAGAAATATATTCATTTTGCCCCGTTCTCGCCCCGGAAAAATTCAGCGTAACAGAGCCGCCAGGTTTTCCTACTGCTGCGGTTTCCGTTACCCGAAAAGTGCGGGTATCATCCAAAAGTGTCAATTTCCATTCGTCTCCGCTGTATTCCGGAATTTTGAAAATTCCGTCAGCAGCACCTTTGCCGCCAACGGCGGCAGAAACAAGGAGGACAGAGTCCGGCTTCAAGTTGAACGCAGGACGAGCTGCGTTGGTATCGTTCACCCATTCAGCACGCACACCACCGGAAGCGTTGACCACGCCTGCAGAGTTATAGTCTTGGTGAGGAGAACGAAGCCACCAACCGCCCGCACTATCACCATAATTGGCGATACGCGCATTGTCATCGATAAATCCGTAGGCTGCTTTCCCCGCTTCCTCTGCCGAGAGGAAAAACACCTTGTCTCCATTCAGGATGTTCTCAGAACCCATAAAGCGTCCATCAATGTATGGATCATCACTTTTGCTGGTTGCAAAAACAGCTTTTTGCTCCGTAGTGCTGAGGTTCCTGGTGTAAAAGCCATTGCACCAGTCCTGCCCACGGCTGCCCTTCCAGTCGTTGGTATATGGGGTCGTATAGTCAAATTCTACGCCGCCAAACGCTCCAGTCCCAAGCAGCGCATCAGAGAGCAGAAAAAATCCGTCGCCCTCCTGAGCATTGGGCATATTGGTTTTTGTATCCAGCACACGCCATTTGACGGTGCTGTTATTCCATGTGCCAAAATAAATATAGTCATAGCTGCGATTTGTGCTGTCATAACCACTGATTCCACTTGTACCGAGCTGTATGGCTTTTGCGCCGTCATTGTTGGCAAACACGGTCGTCGGCAAAAGGACGAGCACCATGCAGCACACGAGCAGGATGCTGAGTATTCGTTTCTTCATTGGCTTTTCTCCTCCTGTTCTTGCGGGGCTGGTTTGTCCGCCCCGCCTTTTTTCTGGTTTTCCCTGTTTTTGAGCCGGAAACACAGCGCAGTGATCGCCGCCGCCGCGGCAAAGGAGACGACGGCCACCAGCACATAGCCGCCCGCGTCCTGCCGCAGCAGCATCGAGCCGAACACGCCCCATGCCTCAGGTTGCCCCGGCCCGACGACCGTGCCCGCCGCCTGCATCAGCGCTGCGCACAGCAGCATACACGCGGCACTCAGCCCATAGATGCCGCGCCGCTGCCTTCGGCGGGTGTTTTCCTGCACCCGCTGCTTAACAAGTGCGACCCGTCTTGCGGTATCGTACATTTCGTTTGAACCTCCTCTCCGGTTTGTCTGAAATTGTGATAAAAACCCTTTCACTTATATAGGTACAAAAAATCGAAAAAACTCTCACCCAAAACGCAAAATTTTTCAAAAAAATTTGAGAGCCGCCAAAAAGCAGCTCTCAAGGAGTGGATATTCGGTTATTACTTCCGCGATAATCGGAAAACAGACCATCTTCCCGCCGCCACCAGCAGCACCGGCAGGGCGTAAGCGATGTACTGCGCCGCGCCGCCGTGGGCGATGAACAGATTGTAGATGGCGTGGAGGGTGATGGCCGCGCCCAGCAGTCCGCAGGTGCCCGCGATCTTCAGCCACGTCCGCCGCCATGTGTATGCAAGCCCGCCGCCCACGATCAGACCGCAGAGGACGTGCATTGCTCCCGTGCCGAAGCCCCGGAAGAAGATGAAGGAGAAGCGGTCTGCGCCGTTTTGGATCAGATAGCACACATTTTCGAAGGTGGCGAAGGCGAGGGCGACCGTTATTGCCGCAACCTTGATTTTATCCCCCTCCGGCTCGAATACCAGAAGATAGAACACCAGCGGCAGCAGCTTCATCATTTCCTCCACCACCGGCGCGATCTCCGCCGTGGCGGCAAGGGCGTCCGCCTGACATACCGCCGCGAGGAAGGTGTTGATGTAGGCCGAAAGCAGGCACACCCCCATCCCGGCGATACAAAACAGGAAGAAGCGGAGCTGCCGCCTGCCCATGCACAGAGCGGCCACCAGCAGTGGCGACACCATGCAGAGGAAGATATTTTCGATATAGGTCACGCTTCCACCGCCTTTCTCGTGGCGGGCAGCAGCCCCAGAATCGCAAGCGTCAGCAGCATATCGCACCAGAAGGTGGGGCTGGCCGGTGAGGTATCCGGCCAGAAACAGCCCACCGTCCAGAGCAGATACTCCGCGAACGCAAAGCACAGCACGCCGATATGGAAGTACCGCATATTCCGCGCCGTGCCCGTCTGCGTTTTCGCATAGGCAAGCCCTCGAATGGCGCAGAAGGAGAGCCAAATCATCATGCCGCACCAGATCAGGTTGGAGAGGATGTCCCCGAAGGTGCAGTAGAACGCCAGTAGCGGCACGCCGAACGCAGGCGCGAGCCATGCCCTGCGGCAGCGGAAGCTGCGCTCGTCCTGACTGGTGAGCGTTGCTTGCAAAATGCGCAGGAAAATGACGCTGGCCACCCAGCCGAACTCCGACACATAAAAGACCCGCGGCGTGGTGTCGAACAGCAGCAGGTACAGCGTCCAGTAGAGCGCACCGAGGGCAAAGCAGCCGTAGAAGCACAGCAGCAGGAAATACGCCTGCCTGCGGCTTTTGCGGTAGGCGATACCCGAAAGCACCGCGCCGACAAACGTGACCAGCAGTTGCAGCAGGTTCTCAATCAGCTCCATGCGCATCCTCGCTTTCCTTGTCCTGCCCGTCCTCACGGTTCATCTGACGCAGCCGGAAGCACAGAACGGTCACGCACACGCCGAGTAAAAACGCCAGCAGCCCGATGACGATGTATCCCAAAGCCGCACCGCCGCCATACATGCTGGCCGCCGTTTCAAAGCCGGAGTAGTCGCCGATCTGTATCCGCGCGGCAATGCCGGGCATGGCGAGGGACGCGCATACAAGCAGCGCAAGGCACGCCGCCACGGCGGAAGCCATAGTGACCGTATTACGCCGCAGCCGTTTCTCTCGTTCCATTTTGGCGATGCGCCGCTTCGTCTCCGCGACGCGCTCCTCATGACTCCGCATTTGTGATTCCCTCCCGTTCCAGCAGCCTTCGCAGGCTCTCTTTTCCACGATACACCATATTGGTGATCTGTTTTACCGTTTTCCCCGTGACCTCCGCCGCCTGCGCGTAGCTCATGCCTTCAAAATAGGTAAGATACAAGACTTCCCGATAGTCCGGGTTCATTTCGCCCATACAGAAATGCAGGACGCGGTTTCGCTCCTCCGTCCGGATGACCTCCTCCGCCAGCAGCCGTCCGTCCGGCTCGCCGGTCAGCATATCGAGGCTGAACAGGGGCTTCCGTTTGCTCTTATGGCGCAGCGCCATGTGCCGCGCCGCCTTATAGAGATACGCCTTGAAGCCGCCGTCCCGTATCTTCGGCTTTTTGGTGAACAGATAGGCGAAAACGTCCAGCATCAGCTCCTCCGCCTCGTGAACGTCGTGCAGATAGCCGTCGATATACAGGGTCAGGGGGTCGCCGTATTTTTTCATCAGGGCATTGAGCCCTTCGTCGTCGCCGTTCAGATATTGGCGGTACAAGCTCTCGTCGCAGGCCATAGCGTTCACCTCCTTTTTGCGGATGCTTCCCATGCAGAGGGGTATCCGTCAGGTGCTTGTCCTGCCGGAATCGCGGTGCTGTCCTTGAAAGCGCGGGTCGGACGGTTTCTCCGCATTTTCCGGGATCGCCCATGAACGCCCGAACCGGGACGCGCCGGGGATCCGCCCTTCGGCGCAGTATTGGTTGACCCGCCGCTCTGACACGCCCCAACGGTAGGACGCCTCCCGAATGGAGATATAGCCCTTGATCCCGTTCATACCGCACCTCCGCATGGATAATACTCAACACAATACATTATGTACGAATATCCCGGGAGTTTGACAGTTGAATATTAGAAAAATACCTTGCAGGCCTTATAAAACCTGCTTTTTTTATGTCAAATTTTCCGTTTTTATATGTACTTGTTTGTAATAGTGTGTTATAATAAAAGAAAAGGAGTTTTTTCTAATCATGTATATTGCACTTACAGGTAGTGAAAACAATAAAGATGTGTATATTTATCATTCTTTTCGCAAGGAAAATGGTAAGTCCTCATCTCGTATTTATAAAAAACTTGGAAAATATAACACACTTTTAGAACAATTCGATGGTGACAGAGATAAGATGATGGCATGGGCAAGAGAGCAGGCTGATAAAGAAACAAAGCTCTATAAAGAAGCTACTGGAAAGATTTCTGTAGAGTTTTCAAAAGCTGCTTGCATTCCGATGAATGAACGCCGTTCTTTCAATGTTGGGTATCTCTTTTTACAAGAACTTTGTACACAACTTCGTATAGATAAGATTTGTAGAACAATCAAAGAACGCCACAAATATAAATATAATCTACAAGCAATCCTGACTGATTTAGTTTATGCACGAATCCTATCGCCTTCTAGCAAGCTGGCTAGCTATGACTATTGTCAAACACTGTTAGAGCCACCTAAATACAGTCTGCAGGATGTTTACCGCTCTCTTTCTGTGATTGCAGAAGAATCGGATTTTATTCAAAGTGAACTTTACAAGAATTCTAATTTCCTTTATCCAAGAAATAATCGTATCCTCTATTACGATTGCACAAACTACTATTTCGAAATTGAAGAGGAAAGCGATTCTAAGCGTTATGGTAAAAGTAAGGAAAACCGTCCGAATCCAATTGTAACTATGGGATTATTTATGGATGCTGATGGTATTCCTCTTGCTTTTGATGTTTATCCAGGAAATCAAAATGAACAGACAACTTTAAAGCCTTTAGAATCAAAAATTCTCCAGGACTTTAACTGCAGTGAATTCATCTATTGTTCTGATTCCGGACTTGGAAGTGCTGCGAACAGAAGATTTAACAGTCTTGGAAACCGGGCATACATCATCACTCATTCTCTTAAAAAGATGAAGAAAGAAGATCGTGAGATTGCTCTGAACCCTACGCAGTTTCGTAAAGTCGGTAGCACAAAATTCATAGATCTGCGTACACTTGATGAAACTGATGAAGAAGTTTATAACACTGTTTATTACAAAGAAGTTCCCGTGGTTACAGGAAACATGGATGAAACTCTGATTGTTACTTATTCTCCAAAATATAAAGCATACCAAAGAAGAATTCGTGACCGCCAAATCGAACATGCTGAAAAGATCATCAACACACCTGGGCGTAAACGAAAAGGAAAAAATCAGAATGATCCAATGCGTTTTGTAAAGAAGACTTCTGTGACGCCAGATGGGGAAATCGCTAATAAACAAGTATACAATATCGATGAAGAACAGATTCAAAAAGAAGAAATGTATGATGGTTTTTATGCTGTTATTACAAATCTGGAAGGTGATGTCTCTGAAATCATACGGATTAACAAACAGCGTTGGGAAATAGAAGAAAACTTTAGAATTATGAAAACCGAATTTGAAGCTAGACCAGTCTATGTACGAAGAGAGGAGCGAATAAAAGCTCATTTCATGACTTGCTATATCAGTCTTCTTCTTTATCGGTTATTAGAAAAGAAACTTGGAGATGCTTATACGGTCAGTCAGATACTTGGGACATTACGTTCTATGCAAATGACACTACTAAATACAGCAAGTGGTTATATTCCTTCCTACACAAGAACAGAATTAACGGATTCTCTGCACAAAACATTCGGCTTTAGAACGGATTATGAATTCATTACAAAAGCCTCCATGCGAACAATCATTAAAGAAACGAAACAGATTAAATCAAAAAAATCATAATATAGCACATATCGTTACGAAATAAAAAACGGCTACAGAGCCCATGTTTACTGGGTTTGTAGCCATTTTTATCTTTCCAACTGTCAAAGATGGGATAATACTCAACACAATACATTATGTACGAATATCCGAATAAAAGCAAGCCCACACGGCTGTTTTCGCGGCAGGAAGAAAAAGCAGCGGTCGATTTGCTTTCAAGCCGCTTGGACGGTTCATTGCTTCGTCCCCGTTTCACATTTCTCTTTTTGGCGAGGCAGATAGGAGCATTTCCGTTCTTCCTTCACCTTTCGTATGACAAGGTTCTATGCGGCTTTTAGATAGATATGTAAAATCGCATCTTGATACAATGCCTGCCGCATGGGAGTGTAGAAAAGTGGCTAAAATAAAGGCTTTCAGTAGATTTTGATGTTCTGCCGAAAGCCTTCTTTTTTATGTTTTGGTTTAGAGGGAGTAGCGGCTGTGCCCGTTTGAACCCGCTCCGAAGTCAAAATAAAAATGTTGATGGAAAATAAAAAGATTACAATCAGTCCTTGGAAATGAACTTCTTCCATCTCCGTAGGACATCCTTCAATGGCTCATCCAAATAGGAATATGCCTCGCCCTTAATCCAGTCAGGGATACCATAAGCCGCCTCTGCGATGCTGCCCGTGATTGCCGCCAGCGTGTCGCTGTCACCGCCGAGAGAGATCGCATTCCGAATTGCATCTGCTGTCGCCATTGCACCTTTTACGCCTTCCGGGTGGTTATGTGTGACTTCGGCGGATAGCTGCACTCTGGCTCTGCCGTTAGAAGGCCACATTCCGGTTCTCGTGCAGAATCCGCAATCCATTATCCATGCACACGGAGAAACACGCATCGCCGAGCCGTTGCCGTAGCTGTTATACGGCTCTCGATTATCAGAAAAAATCCATGAGCCGAATCTGCCACCGTATCCGGCATCCGGGTACATTCTACCGTACTTCTTCATGGCGTCAATAAAGTCGTCCCGTTCGCCACCGTTCATAACCGCCTCAGCAACCGCACAGGTCATCACGGTATCATCCGTAAAGAAACAGTCATCACGGAATAAGGGGAAATCCTTTGTTTTTATATTGTGCCACTCATAGACAGAGCCTACGATGTCACCGACTATTGCTCCCATCATTTGCGACCACCTCGTTTCTTCATGTCTTTTCTGATTTCTTCCATCGGTTCAGCGGGAACCGCTCCGGTCATGCGGTAACAAGCTACCGTTTCTGCCATAGCTTCAAAGTTCAGCTGTGTTCCCTTTGCATCGGGAATATAATCCACGGCACGATCCGCATCTATGCCGAAACGCTGTGCGGTCTGCACTGCATCAATATTTGCTCCGAGAAAAATAAACTCCCAGCCGTATTTTTCCTTTTCATGTTCAATCATGCTGTGAACCTTATCGGCAGAGTATTCCCGACTGGAATTTTCCTCGCCATCTGTGATGATGACAAACATCACTTTATCCGCACGGTAGTCCTCGGCTGTATTCCTCTGTACACTGACCAGATTGTTGATCGTGAGACCGATTGCATCCAGAAGTGCTGTGGAGCCACCTACAAAGTATTCTGTATTTGTCATCGGACTGACGGCATGAATATCAATGCGGTCGTGTAGCAGCGTATGGGAGTTGTCGAACAGTACCGTAGTGATGCGGCATTCACCATCTACAGCTTTCTGATTCTCAAGCATGGAATTGAAACCGCCGATGGTGTCATTTTCTAAGCCGGACATGGAG
>OICL01000828.1_pt1 | contig 14637 bp, 16 predicted proteins | sample 1581231 | NCBI WGS metagenome assembly OICL01 (sample SAMEA3882542, study PRJEB24775) | human gut metagenome | biome: human-associated habitat; feature: intestine environment; material: feces | place: Netherlands | collected 2009/2010 | reverse complement strand
ATACAAACACAAGTTCTGATTGACAAAATTATACTCTATGTTTATAATAGACTATAGATAGAAATAGTCTATCAGAAAGAGAGGAAAAATAAATGGTAATCAATGTACACGCGGGGCATAACCCGCACGGAAAGGTAGCTTGTGGTGCAGTGGGTCTTATTTCAGAGTCGATTGAAAATAGACGCGTCAAAGACTTAGTGGTGGACGAATTACGACGTATGGGTCATACTGTATATGATTGTACGGTAGAAGATGGTATATCTCAATCCGATGTACTAAATCGTATTATTAGAAAATGCAACGTACACAAAGTTGACTTGGATGTATCAATTCATTTTAATTCTGCGTCTAACGCGCAGGCAAGCGGGGCAGAAGTATATGTATACTCCGACAGGTCACAAGCAGTAAGCACTGCAAGGGAAACTTTAAATGCTATATGCTCACTTGGTTTTCGCAATCGTGGAGTTAAAACAAACAGTAAGCTTGCGTTTTTACGGCGTACAAGCGCGCCGGCTATGCTAATTGAGTGTTGCTTTGTGTCGTCTGATAAAGACGTATCACTATATAATGCAGAGGAAATGGCGGCGGCTATTGTTTACGGTATCACTGGGAAGCGTTGCATTACAGTGTCAACGAACGAACCGTCAATGCCGGATGATGAATTAGATGTAGCAGAAAAGTCTGATACGAATAAAATTTATCGTGTATCAGTGCTCTATCAAAAGGGCGCTTTCCACAATCTCGAAAATGCGCACAATTTGTTAGTAGCACTTGAGAGTGCGGGGTTCAAGGCTATTATAACGGAGGGATAAAAAATGACAAGAACACAGGAAGAAATTAAAAGTTTTATCGTGAAAAACGTGCATGAAAAGTGGGATGATGTTCTTTTTGATAGTACCTGTCCTTATAGTGACGGCTCTTTAGGTTTAACATTTTGCGTGTGCGTAAATAATGGCGTGAATATCATCGTGGCTGTAATAATCGAGCGTAAAGACGATTGTTATGACGTATTGGAGCGCCTAAATGAGCGTATCGCTTGGACGTTTGCGTCCGAGCATTTGCGCAATGTATAACAAGGACTACCTCTTAAGTTTGCGGGGGAAACAGCGGCGCGAGATGTACAAGCAACTCGTGCCGTTAGCAAACAAGCAAAAAGCACGGATTGAAAAGCAAGGTTTGGAGAAAGAAAGTGTATTAAATGTGTTGCACAAGAGGACGGATTGGGATATTGACAAGTATAATTCACGGGCGTATCTCAAGCTAGTTCGTTTTGTCACAGCGCGCTCCCATACTTTAACTGGTATAAGGGAAATAAGACAAGAGCGCACGCAAGCATTACGCGATTTAGGTGTATCAGAAAATTTATTAAATGAAGCAGATTTTTATACTTTTCTGCATAGTCAAGAATACAAAAGTTTAAAAATGCGTAATCCGTCGGAAGATATTATAGAAATCTATGATTTGCTTTTTTCACAAGGGAAAACGCATACAGAGATACAGCAAGAATTGCAAGAATATTCTAGCGCAACACATGTTTATGTAAAGGGGAGAACTTTATGGTAATATCAGTAGCACAGACAAAAAATGGAAAAGAAACAGTAGAAGAAGAGATAGTTTACAGTGTAGCGTCATATCCGTATGACGCTATAGCTTTAGGTTGTACTACAGTGAGGAAAAAAGGCAGAAATGGACTTACATACATAGCAACTCCGTCAACGTTTGACATAGAAAGCACTACAATAGATGGAGAAAATCCAGAAGCATTTATGTATCATTGGCAATTTTGCTTAAATGGGAAAGTTTGTTTTGGGCGAACTTGGGAAGAATGGCTAAAGTTTATGCATAATTTAGGCATAGCGCTTGAATTAGCCGCTAATAAAGTGCTAGTAATATATGTGCATAATTTAGCTTATGAGTTTATGTTTGTAAAGGATTTTCTGCATATAGAATCTCTTTTTGCGCGAGAAGCGCACAAGGTTATTAAATTGTTAGCTTGTTTGGAAAGCGATTATGAGAAAGGTATAAATAAAATTGGAAATGTTTCACGTGAAACATCTGCAATACCTTTTTTTGAATTTAGATGTAGTTACTTTTTGTCAAATATGTCTTTAGCTAAATTTTGCGAAAATAGCAAATTTTGCACACATTACAAACTGGTAGATACGTATGATTACAGAAAAGTACGTACACCGATAACACCGATGACGGAAGAAGAATTAGCGTATTGCTATAATGATGTAAAAGGCTTGGAAGAATGTATATTATCAAAGTTAGATGACGAGCGCGATACGTTGGCTACGATGCCATTAACGTCCACCGGATATGTGCGCCGAGAAATGCGCGCAGAATGCCGAAAATATCCAGAATATCGTGAACTTTTTGAGACACTTATGCCAGACGCGAAGATTTATGCACTATTGCGTCAAGCGTTTAGGGGCGGCAATACTCATGCGTCACGGTATTATGCTAATGCTGTGATAGATGGCGTCTACAGCAGAGATAGAGTATCCAGTTATCCCGCATGCATTGTGTCGGATTTGTACCCGATGACGCCGTTTACAGTTTACGAGCCTAAGTCATATGCACAGCTTATAGCGGATTGCGGAAAAAAGAAAAATGCTATAATAATGCGTATAACTTTATTTGACGTGGAAGTACATGACGATGTAACAGTACCGTATATTGATTTTGCGCACTGTATCGCGTACAGTAAAAATTATGTAAATGACAACGGTCGCGTATTATCTGCCGATTGGATTACATACGCATGTACCGAGTTAGATTTTTTAATCATAAACAATCAATACAGCTATGATACTACGCGTCTGGAATGGTTAGAGGGCTACAAGGCAGTAAAGGACTATTTACCTAAACCGATAGTTGACACGGCGCTCCGTTACTATGATAAAAAAACGCAATTAAAGGGTGTTAACGGAAAAGAGTATGAGTACGCAAAAAGTAAAAATAAGGTAAATGCTGTTTTTGGCGTAATGGTAACAGATATTTGTCAAGGGGAGATAGAATACATAGACGGTGTATGGTCTAAGGTTATGCCGGACGAAGAGAGTGCTATAGCGGCTTACGCCGCAAGCAAAAACTCTTTTTTGCTATATCAATGGGGTGTATACATTACGGCAAACGCGCGGTATGAACTACAATGCATGATTGACGCTTGCGGCTATGATTTTGTTTATGCAGATACGGATAGTGTTAAATTTATCAATAAAGACCATTTAAAATCCTTTGAGGATAGAAACAATTATTTGCTATCCAAAAAGCAAAAGTATAGAAACTACAGTAATCGCGTAAATGATGACGGCACTACTACGCGCTACACGCTCGGCGTATGGGATGATGACGGCTATTATAAAGAATTTAAAACCCTAGGCGCTAAAAAGTACGCATATATAGCGGCAGAGAAAAACAAAAAAACAGGGAAAATAGAGGATGTTTTGCATGTTACTGTCTCCGGTTTGTCTAAAACAAAAGGCGCGGCAGAATTAGCACGTGGAAATGGTTTAGATGATTTTAAAATTGGCAAAATTTTTACGGATTCTGGGCGTACAGTGTCTTACTTTAACGAGAGTGATGTACATACTATAAAAGTAAGAGATTATACAGGGAAAGAATGTAAGTTTACAACAGCGTCTAATATAGCTATCGTAGATACCACATATACGCTAGGCATATCAGACGAATACGCGGCGGTGTTAGGTTCATGCATAAATTTTTCTGAATAATTTTAAAAATAATAGTTGACAAAATAGAGAAGCAAGCGTATAATAAATAATGTAAGGAAGATAAAAACAATAAAACACAAAAACAAGAAAGCGAGGAAACCACAATGACATTATTTGATTTATTCACAGCAAACGCAGAATGGAAACCAGACACAGTATTAAGTATTAGATATAATCATTTAGGCGGTATTAAATGGGATTATGGACAGGCGTTAGACATGATTTATAAATACAAAAATTTTGAAGTTTTAAGTTTTTATAAAAACTCATTATTGTTAAGCGAACAGGAATAGCCGAAACGCCTTAACGGGCGTCACGTACAAGGGTTGCAACCTTGCGTCTGATGATGGCAAGCAACATTTCAAACAAGCCCACAGAAATCAAGCAAAACAAAAAAGAAAGAGAGGAACAACACAATGAAAGCATCATTCACAAGAACGGTCACGACATCCGTAGACTATGACGTCGTAACGGTAACTCCGAACAAGGGGATTGAAATTCTTAATCATCTGCATTTAGCGGACGATATTGACACGGCTACCAAAAAGGAAATCGAGAAGAAGTACTCCGGCAAAAAAATCCAGTTCATCGAATCCGGCAGAACAGAGGAAAAGCGCTACATTTCCTACGAGGATTTCATGGCGCACTCCATGACGGAAAAGGATTGGAATAATCGTAAATCTGCAACGGCAGAGTCTACACAGGCTTCCAAGTAAGACAAATGTTTCACGTGAAACATTAACTAACAAATCTTAAATAAGAAAGGAATAAAAACAATGGCAAGCAGAAAAATCAGAGGAATCGTAAGAAATCTTTTTGTTAAAGATGACAATGATGTATCAATTTTAATCGAAATTGATGAGAAAACAGCGGCAGAACTCCGCGAGGTGTACGACGCAAAGGTTGAGAATCCGTTAAAGGATGGCGAAGGTAATCTTAATGGCAAGGTGTTATACAAGGCGCACACAAAATATCCGGTCAATCTCTACATGCAGGGCGAACCCGTGGTAACAGATAACGATGACGAAAACATCGAGGAATTGCGCAAAATCGGCAATGGTTCGGCAGTAACCATCCGTGTCCGCGAGCAGATGGACGGGCGGTACAAGTCTAAGAAATTCCAGTCAGCGTATCTCAAGGCTATCAATGTACGCGAACTTGTCGAAGCAGAACCGTATATGGACTTTGACGAAGATGACAATTAAATAATGATAAACCGCATATCTGCCATCCAACCGCATGAAACAACATGCATGCAGTAGAATGTCATTGAATGGCATTTATCGGCATTGCACAGCATTAAATGTTGTATAATGCCGATGGATGGCGGGTAGGCGGGTGTATTGCATTATGGGCTTTGAGATAACTTTCATAATTCCTCCTATTTTGTTTGTTTGTGCCCGCTCAAAGTCCATAATGGAGTATTACCCGCCATCCCGTTAAGTCCCGTACACCATGCGGAAAAACGCAGGGGCGCGGAGTGGTGTCCGCAAGGGTGGCGGCGAACCTCTAAAATAAATAAGGGAGAGAAAAAAGGATGATTTATTTAATTACTTTTTTATTTATGGTTCTGGATTTTGTGTCTGGAATCGTGATGGCGGTAAAAAACAAAAACTTTAATTCCTCAATCATGAGAGAAGGTCTTTTTAACAAATTCGGCTCTGTTTGTGTGATTGCATGCGCCGTACTCATTGACTGGGGGCAGAGTTATCTTGACCTTGGTTTTACCGTTCCGGTTTCCTATACAATGTGTAGTTATATTACCCTTATGGAGATTGGCTCGATTTTGGAAAATGTCGGGAGAATAAACAAAAACTTAGTACCCGAAAAAATCCGGTCTATTTTAGAAAAGGTTTCTTAATGTTTCACGTGAAACATTATTGGCGTGTAGTTTAACGGCAGAACAATAGATTTTGATTCTATCAATGCGGGTTCGATTCCCGCCGCGCTAGTTTTTTGGGGGGAATAAAAATGAAGTTTACAAAACCTTATTATAATTTAGATGAAATTAAAAGTGTAAAAGATTTAGACGGTTGTGAACCGATTTTACGTATGATTATTGGCAATCGAAGTGCCGGAAAAACCACAGCTTTATTGATTGAAAGTCTGAACAGACATAAAGAGGATGGTTCGCAAGTTGTCTTTTTATACCGTACACAGGATGAAATAGCAAGCAGTGGAAAGATGTATGAAGATGTGTTGGAGATTTATCCAGAATACGGAAAAGTTGTTACTAACAAAAGTGTAGTAAAAGGGCTTATTAGTGCTTTAATTTTACATGATGCAGAGGACAACCAAGGCGTGCTTGGATATGCGGTATATTTTAGTAATTCCGATAAAATTAAGAAATATAGCCCGATGTTTAAAGAGGTTAATTTGATTGTTTTTGACGAATTTGTGCTTGAAAATAACGGATATTTGCGAAATGAGATTACAAAATTTGAGAGTGTATTGCGGAGTATTTGTAGAGGTAAGGGCAAGCAAGTGCGGGAAGTGCCTGTCTACATGTTAGCAAATTATGTTAGCTTGCTTAACCCCTATTTTATCTATTTTGGCATACATAAGAGATTGCGTGATAACACAAAATTCTTGCGCGGCCACGGTTGGGTGGCGCAGTTTACCGTTAATAAGGACGCACAAAAAGCTATCAATGAGAGCGGATTGACAAAAGTTTTTAGCAATAGTGCATACCAAAAATCTAGCGCAGATGGAACGTATCTGTGCGACGCAACGGCTTTTGTTGAGAAAATCAGTGGCAACAGCAACTATATTTTTACCCTTGTATGCGGGAAAGACCGTTTCGCTGTGAGGGAATATCCGGAAAAAGGTATAGTTTATATTGACTATACAGCAGACCCGAACGCGAGATATGTTTTTACTTTTGACCCATCAAGTCATAATGCAGATACGCTGATGTTATCGAGCAAGTCTTTTATTTATGACTATTTAAAGAGGTCTTATGATATGGGGCTATTAAGATTTAAGGATTTAAAATGCAAAAATATTGTGTTGGATATATTGAGTGTGAGGTTGATGTAAATGGCATTGAGTGATTATGTAGACTATGGATATAGTAAAGCGGTGTGGGATAATTTAATGACGTACATAAATAACCCTATAGGCGTAGCGGCGATGATGGCTAACTTATTTGCAGAGAGTGGAATAGTGCCTTATAGATGTGAAAAAGATAACAATAGCACTAATAAGTTTTTGGCAAGTAAAAATTATACTAAAGATGTTGATAGCGGAGTGGTAAGCGAGAACGCTTTTGTCAATGGTGGACTCTATGAGGGAAAACCCGGATATGGATTAGCGCAATGGTCGTATTATTCCCGAAAGCAAGCTTTGTATAATATGTGGAAAAACGGAAATTATGACAGCATTGGAAACATAGATTTAGCATTAGCATATCTTAAATCGGAGCTAGAAACGCATGGATATAATGACACTTTGTCAGTTTTGCAAAACGCAACAGATATACGCGCCGCAAGCAATCATGTATTATTTTATTTTGAGAATCCAACCCTACAAGGACAAGAAGTGCAAGATAAACGTTATGCTTACTCTCAAGATATTTACGATACTTTTAATGGTTCTGCGCCGATTGAAAGAAAAAGCTTGACTATATCGCCAATCAGTGCTAGTATTGTAGATGGGGATACTCTTACTATTAACGTTAACGCGAGCGGAGAATGGACGTACAACTTGGGGCAGTATCTCTCACTTGTAGAAAAAACTGATGGCGCGCTTGTAGTCAGCGGAAATGCAAACGCCGCGCAGATTACAACAGCCATAGCCTTTTGGCTTACAGATGATACTAGTATACGGGCACAATGCCAGATTGGTATTAACAGACCCGCGCCACCAGAGCCATCTATCAGCGTAACGCCTTATAGCCAGACGGCTAATGTTAATACTGTAGTACGATTTATGGTATCAGCTAATAGAGCATGGAGTGTTAGAGTACCTAGCGGTGCTAGCTTGTATCGAAAAGATGGCAACAGCGTTTACATAAAAATTGCAAACACAGCATTAACGCGTATTGTTTTACGTTTTTATATCAATGATGATGTTAATGTTTATCAAGATGTTCCAATCAATATATCAGGTGTGTCGCCCGTTCCGAGCGGGAGAAAAACGCCTTTTATATATTATCTAAAACCATTTTTAGGGAAAGCGAGGTAAAAGAAATGACAGCAGAAGAAGCTTTAAAAGCTATCTTAGGAAAAATCGACGCGCCGGAAGAATTAGACGAAGAAATCAATGTAATTACGGAGTCAATCAGAAGCGGCGCAAACGTATCTGACGATGGGTACAAAGAGCGCTATGAGGGCTTGCGCGAAAAGTACATTGCGCGTTTTGGAGAAATGCTGACGGGTCAGGAAATGCCTAGCAAGGACATAGAAGAGCCTGTAGCAGATGTGGGCGTTATCGAAGATGTAACGCCGGAAATGCTTGATTTTGATGGTAGTACAGAGTAAAGAAAGGAGAGAAGAAAATGAATAACAAGGTAGCGGCTACAAACGGAGCTATTTTAAATGCTGTGAGGTCAATGCAGAGTTTGGAATATCGTGAAAGGATTCCGAAAGCGACAGCGGAGAATATCTCGAGTATCTACGAGAGTTTGCTTAATATTGTACCGTTGAGAAACGCGTTTGCTAATGCATTAGTCGAACAGATTATGGAGCAGAGAATCGAAACCGTCTTTTTTGAGAATCCTCTGGGAGTGCTTAAGAGAGACCCTATGCATTATGGCGGAACAGAGGAAGAAATCTTTGTTAACATGGCAAAGGGTAAGCAGTTTAACCAGTTTGCAACTGTAGCAGAATTATATGCTTATTACCAGTCAAGCGTCATGGCGGCTTACCGTAAGATAACACCGGCTATCCAGTACGCAGTTACAGTCACGTTTGACAACTTGCGTACGGCGTTTAAATCAGAGTACGGCGTGCGCGATTTGATTAACGCAAAAGTGCAGTCGCTTTTTGCGGCGGCGAACTGGGATGAATATTTGTGCATGAAGCGTTTGATTGAGAGCGCAAGTGCGGCAGACCAGCTTTACGCAGTTAATATTGCAGACCCTACGGCAAACGCGGAGAACGCAAAGAAATTGACAAAACTTGTCAAATCGTACATCGGGCAGATGAAATTCCCGCACCCAGAGTACAACATTGCAGGTGCAGATAGTTGTGCGAATGACCAGACTATCTTTTACATCACGACACCGGAGATAGACGCGGAATTAGATGTTGAGGTTCTTGCGACGGCGTTTAATATGGACAAGGTTGATATTAACGTTCGCAAAATTATCATCGACAAGTTCGATGACTCTAATATCAAGCTTGCGCTGTTCGATATGAGATTTTTCAATGTGCGCGAGAATTTCCGGACACTGACAGATTCCAGAAATGGTGCGGCTCTGACATGGAATTATTTCTACACTATGTCTGAAATGTTTTCTTATTCGCCGTTTTTCCCTTGTATCGTTTTCACGACAGATACAGTCGGACTCACAACTGTAAGTGTTACAGACACAGCCGGAAACGTTGGAACTGATGTTGAAATTACAGCGTTAGCGAGCGGAACAAGCCAGTATACGCCGCAAATGCTTGACTTTGACGTCGATGGCGCAACTAGTCAGTATACGTCCTTTATTCCTGGCTCAAATATCTTGCATATTGCGAATGATGAAAAAGCGGCGACGCTTACAGTCAAAGCAACATCCAGATATAATAGCACAATCAGCGGTACAGGCACAGTCACAGTCAATCAGTAAATGTTTCACGTGAAACATTGATTTTTGAGGGGAGTGTAATGCTCCCTAGAAATGAGGAAAGCATGGATAACATGATACCGATGCCAACACAAAAAAACGTAGATGGAATAGCGCCTGTAGCACAGGTTAGAATATGCCGCGGGATTCCGTGGGATTCGTCCTATAATCATGTTCGTCTTTTCAACAGCCGCGAAGAACTTTTTGCTTATGTTGATAGCAAAGCAATTTATAGAACTGATAATGCCGCACCAGTCAAAAGAGGCTATGCGGATTTTGCCGCGCCTGTTAACGAACTGTATGCAGATAGTGCTAACTATATTGCATTTAAAAATGTAGGCTATATGGATAATTGGGAATATGGCTTTATTACAAGCGTAGAACCATTATCAGTTAATTCGTGCCGCGTACATTTTATTATGGACGTTTGGACAAACTGTCAATTCGATATGGTACTAAACAAATGCTATATCGATCGACAGATTGTAAAAAAGAGTGATGACGTTATTGGGCGATACACGTTTCCGGAGGGTTTGGAAACCGGAGATTATATTGTAAAGCAAGAAACCGAGCAAAATTACGACGCGCCAGAATTGAGCGATAGAAATATTATGAGTGTAGTAATTCCTAGCGCGTTTGACGAGAGCGGCAATTTTAACGGAGGCGAATTCCGTGATGGTATTTATACCGCTATCACTTTTAATGTTTTTGACAATGGCGACGGTGTAAGCGAGTTTTTGATTTCCGCTAATGCTAACGGCACTATTGACGGCATTTTAAATGCGTTTATGATGCCAACAAGCTTTATCGCAGAGGAAACACAATTCAAACAATTAAATTTGCCTAAAAAATATGACAATATAGATGGTTATGTTCCGAAAAACAAAAAGCTTTTTTGTTATCCGTATAATTTTTTGTACGGAAATAATAATAATGGTACAGGTATCGAATATAAATACGAATACTTTTCAAATGGTGCTTGTAGTTTTACCTACACAGTAGCAATGACACCTAACCCCTTATTAGTATCTTACCCAATCCAGTATAAAGGATTCGCACAAGATTACACAGATATGCTAACTTTTTCGGATTATCCTAAATGCGCAATCATGACAGACGCCTACAAGGCATATATTGCACAGATGACAAGCACGGCGGGCGCTAGCGCTTTAATGAGTGCGGGCGACGCAGTATCTCAAGGTGTAGACACTGCTGCTGGAGTATTTAGCGGAGTTGGAAAAGCGTTAAGTGGCGCGGGCTTTGGATTTTTGGGTGCGGCGGCTAGCGCTACGGGGAATGCTTTAGCAACCGGAAAAGATGCCGCGAGTGAAGCTTTTAAGTCTAGTCCACTTGCCACACTTAGCAGTACCGATTGGTCAGAAGTTATTGGAGACGGTATTAAATCCGTAGTCAATCATTATCTACAGCCGAGCGGTAATGTTACGACATCAAGCGGAAACGCTAGTAAGATTATCGGTAATGACCACATAAGCTACTACCCTATGCAGATACGTGCAGAGTACGCACGAAAAATTGATGACTACTTTAGTATGTTTGGTTATAAAATTGGCGAAATCGGAACGCCCGCTATCAATAATCGGACGGCGTGGGATTTTGTCAAAACACGTAATTGCACAATCAGCGGTAACATTGACCTTGATTACCTTGTTATTTTACGGTCAATATTTGACCGCGGTGTGACAATATGGCACACTAATGACATTGGTAATTATAGTTTAGCAAATAATTAACGGAAAGGGGGTAGAAAAATGAAAGGACAATCAAAGGACGCTGAATATTTCAGTACGCCACAATATCGCAACTATTATATACGTTATTTTAATATGTTGCACGAAATGATTGTGAATCGTTTTGAATGGGCAGGACTTCCAGATGAAATCCCGCCGCGCGTGTTGGAAGATTACCTTTTTTGGTGGGGACAGGCGGTCTTTTTTGAGGACGACGTAGTGGAAAAATACGCCGTAATGAAAACCAACCTCGGCGGCACTGTAGATATTTACGGCGTGCCAAACATGCGATTTGCTTATGCACAGCAGTATTTTAAGACACTGGGGAAAAATAACAGCGTCATTATCTGGGATAGCAGTGTGGGCTATCCGAGCGTAGATTATGTACAGATGTATGCGGAAAGTTTGGCTAACATGAGAATGACGAGAAATCTTAATATCTATGCACAAAGGACACCTGTAGTTATAGCGGGGAGCGAAAACCAACGATTAAGTACAAAAAACCTCTTTAAACAATATAACGATTTTGTACCATTTATTAGCGTAAAAGACGGTATTAGCAATGTGGAAAACATGAAAGTGCTAAATTTAAACCCGCCAAACGTATTTGGAGATATTACAACAGCTATGCGACAAGAAATTGCTGATTTTTGCGTACAGTTTGGTATTAGCAATATTGACGGTACGAAAAAAGAACGGCTAATTACAAGCGAAGTCGAACAGGACGCTGACCTAACGTTAATCAATCGCCAATCATTTTTAAGCGTGCGAAAACGCGCTTGCGAGCAAATTAACCGTTTGTTCGGTCTTAACGTTGAGGTACGATATATCGGCAGTGGATTGGGTGTAGAGCGAAAAGAAAATCTTGCAAATGGGGGTGGCGAAAATGGCGACATATACAACCAGAATTAGAGAGTACATCGAAAGTTTTACAGATTGGAAAGACGTAAATGCTACTACTTACGACAAAATAGCCAATGGACGCCCACACCTGTTTGATTTTACGTACCCGTGGTACAATGGAGATGAGGCAAGCAAAGCGGAATTTGAGCGCATGTTTATCATCCATTTTTATATGTGTGAAATCGGGTTTGAAACAATCGGTCTTTTTAAGCTTAAGCTTAATGATACGCTTACACGAAACATGCCTAAATACAAAGCAATGTACGACAGTAATTTAAGTGTTGCACAGATTTTAGAAAATACAAATATGACGTTTGACGATACCGACACTAGTGACGGTAACAACACATCACAAGCAGACCGAACCATGAGTGATACTAGCAATAGTAACACTAATGACCAACGTATCAACAGTGATAACCCGCAAGTTAATTTTTCCGGTACTGACTATGCGAGTGGTATGACAAGAGGACAAAGCACCGGAGAAGATAGCCGCGCAGTCAGCGAACGAAACACAGGGAGCAGTAACACGTCAATCGTAGACACTAGCCATAGGACGGAAAAAGGGTGGCGCGGAAGTAAGATGAACGAACTCATTATGTATCGTGAGCACATTGTAAACGTCAATAACGCGATAATTGCTGATTGTGAGGAATTGTTTATGTCAATTTTTGACGATTTTTCTGAACATGGAAACGATTTTAATATGGCGGCTTATGGAAACCGCGGAAACTTAGGACTGTCTATTGACTGGATGAGGTAGAAAGGAGTAAGAAATGGCACACAAAATTGACCCATTTAACCCTAACGTAAATTCTGGACTTTATGACGTACATTTTCCGGACTTTGCGTTTTGGTTACAAAAGACACAACCGCTTGTTTATGATGACGCGCTATCGTACTATGAGGTATTATGCCGCATTGCCGCTATGCTTAATCAGCTTATTAAACAGGTAAACGAACTGACGGACGCGCAGAAGAAATTTATTGAGGACGCAACAAATCTTCTAAACCAGATTATCAGCGAATGGAATAGCATGGTAGACACGTGGAACAGTTGGGAATCAACTTTTAATAGTTGGGAATCAACTTTTAATAGTTGGGAATCAACTTTTAATAGTTGGAAAACACAATGGAGCAACTGGGTAAACACGTGGTACGAATGGTCGCAAAAAATCGACAACTGGGATGAACAATTTAATAATTATATAAACAGAATTAGTCAGTTAATCGAAGAAGTACAAAATTTTCTTACACGAATAGAAAATGAATGGAACACATATAAACAGGAAATTAACAATACTATTTCTAATATACAGGGAGACGTAACAAACGTTAATGTTAGCGTTGACGTGATGCCTATCAAAAAACACGGACACGTTAATGTTCATGCCGCGGGAAGTGAACATAGCGACAATAACTATGGGGCTATGGACTGGTATGACCTTGTCTATCCAGAGGTTACTATACGCTTTATTAGCGCTATTATCTCGGCAACATTTAATGCCGCACCGGAACAAGTCACAGGTTCAAAACGTATAGGTCGATTTGTGACAGAAAATGTGGATATTGATGACCCTAATTTTACCTATCTTGTAAATCTTTTAAGCAATCCAGCGTTTGGCGGAGCAAGTGTGTACAATAATACCAAAAATATATATTACCCCGCTGTGATTAACTTTCCAAAAAAACCAAACACAAGCACAGAATACGAAATTTTAGTGCCGTCATGGGCTACTGTAGATAGTGGAGACACGTGCCTGTTTTATATCTACGAGGGGGGTAAAACGCAGTTGGGCACTACTACGCCAGATTGGTATAAAAATAATGTGCAGTAAGAAAGGAGTAAGAAATGTATAAAAAAGACTATCACCCAAATGAAAACATTGTTTTCGATACAAAAAATTATGGATTCACTAGCCCTAAAAGCGCGGGCTTAGAGCCGTTAAGTAATGCACTTGTGCAGATTGACGCGGCGCTGAAAAAAGAAGAAACAGAACGCATTGAAGAAGATGTTAGAATCAATCGGCGCGTTGACAAGGAAATTACGGACAGAGAAAATACTGATATTGCAATTAGTAACCGGATTAGTGAATATATAGTGCAAATGGGATCGGCTACTAGAATTCTAAACGATGCAAATACAGCTATAGGAGCGAGAAGAAATGTACATTCGTGTGCATACGGTGTTGGGAACTATATAAGCGTAATTAGCATACGCGGAGAGTTCAAAGGCACTGTAAATATATCACTTGCAGAGATAGGCTTAAAAACATTGACTACTACATCTAGACAGTATAACTCTAATATCCAAGGCACTTTAATTTCTAATGTTAATTCAAGTATAGACAATTCTAAAAAATGTAATGTTGTTGCAAGGGCTAACCAAACTTTATTTGAAATTAGAACAAATATAACACCGGATGATGAATTTGTATACTTTGCTACAACATTTATAATCGAGCGTAATTTG
>OICL01000816.1_pt1 | contig 14823 bp, 15 predicted proteins | sample 1581231 | NCBI WGS metagenome assembly OICL01 (sample SAMEA3882542, study PRJEB24775) | human gut metagenome | biome: human-associated habitat; feature: intestine environment; material: feces | place: Netherlands | collected 2009/2010 | reverse complement strand
TTGTTGCTCAGGTGCTTATAAAAAATATTAAATTATAGTGTTGCGGAAATTAGAAAGAAAATACCGGAAGGGTGTAAATTCCGTATCATTAACTTCGTAAATGTAGAATACAGCTGTAGAGTAAATCCTATCCAACAAAAGTATATAGGTAATCTGGCAGCTGCTCAGGAAACGGCAGAAACACTCATTGAATCCCTCCAGAAAGGTCAAAAGGGCTCAGGTGGTGGTAGCGACCAGTTCTTCCAGACATCTGCCACCAATTTCCTGGCCGCATGTATCTATTTCTTTGTCAACTACGGAAAGAAACCATACGATGAACATGGTCATGAACTGGATGCAGAGTATAGCGAAGACCCAGAGACCCACCATAAACGACTCACAGGACGAGTGTATGCCAAAGGCTGCTTGGGACAGATGGATAAACTGGTGGAGCCAGCTTACTGGAAAGGCCAATACTCCGACATGCCTCATGTACTCTCCTTCTTGAACCACTCTTATGAGGAGATTTTCGAGGTTCTGGTCACCGACCCCGAAGTATATCCCCTTTTGGGACCATTCAAAACAGCCTTTGACAACAAGGCTATGGAACAGCTGGAAGGTATGATAGGTACGCTCCGAGTGCAGACATCGCGCCTTGCTACTAAGGAAGCCTATTGGGTTTTCAGTGGAGATGACTTCGACTTGAAGGTCTCTGACCCGAAAAATCCAAGCTATCTGCTTATCGCCAACGACCCAGAAATGGAGAGTATCATCGGTGCACTGAATGCTTTGATTCTCAATCGTCTGGTAACCCGAGTGAATAGTGGTCAAGGCAAAAACGTCCCTGTGAGTATCATCGTGGATGAGCTGCCGACGCTCTACTTTCATAAGATTGACAGACTTATCGGTACAGCTAGAAGTAATAAAGTAGCCGTCACTCTCGGTTTTCAGGAGTTACCTCAGCTTGAAGCTGACTATGGCAAGGTGGGTAAAGACAAGATTATCACTACCGTGGGCAATGTCATCAGTGGTTCCGCCAGAAGCAAGGATACATTGGACTGGCTATCTGGAGACATCTTCGGAAAGGTTGTCCAACTCAAGAAAGGTATTACGATTGACAGAGACCGTACTTCCATCAATCTCAATGAGAACATGGACAGTTTGGTACCTGCCTCAAAAATCAGCGATATGGCATCTGGTTGGATCTGCGGACAGACAGCTAGAGATTTCACCGTAACCAAGACCGGCAAGAACGGCTCTATGAATATCCAGGAGGCCGAGGAGTTCAAAACCTCCAAGTTCTTCTGCAAAACGAACTTCAACATGGACGAAATCAAGGCAGAAGAAGAGGACTATAAGAACTACCCTCTTCCTATATATTACAACTTCAAGTCCACGGATGCCAAGGAACGAATTCTCTACAATAACTTCAACCGCATTGACCAGGAAGTAAAGGACATGATCAAGAAGATACAAACTGAATTCGGTAAATCAGAGAAAAAGGAATTATCTCCTACTAAAAAACAATGAATATAAGACTGCGAAAGCTGCTATCAGTTTTTGAATTAGCTACTCAGAGGAGGAAAGAGTTTACGACCGCAATATGTCTATAGAAACGATTAAGCTCATATAAAAGTTGGGCTTTATGATTTCAAAGGACTGGCATTGACGAAACAGAATTTAAAGAGCGAGATTTGGGATTCCACAAACCCAACCTCGCTTTTTTAGATTGATGAACCATAATGATTGGCAATGTCTCTACAAAATCATAGCATCATGAATAATATCAATGTTAAAACTACATTATTATAGAAAAGTTATTGATTTGAATATGTAGAATTATTTTCTAAGGAAAATGATATGAAGATAAGACAAGCAACAATTAGCAAAACGGGCTGAAGGAGAAACAACGAGGATGCCTTCACGGTCATTGATCTGCCTGATAATAATCGGTTCATGGGTATTGTCTGCGATGGTTTGGGTGGTCATTCTTTTGGAGAAATAGCCAGTAATACTGTGTGCAATACCATTGCTGATTTTTGGATGAAGAATATCAGTATGCAAGATAGTGATTCAAAGGTAAAACTCGCCTGCAAGAAAGCAAGTTGCACCATTGATCAGAAGGCAAACTTCCATCATCATGCGATTACAAAAACTGGGTGCGAAGTGCTCCCCCTTGCAAAAGCTGAAGGTTGCTGACTTAATAGTCAAGTCAGCAACTTTCTTTTTGTCATCTACCTTTTACCTTAATTCCTTTGATGTCTTAATTCTTCTTGCCCCAATATGACTTGCGGTTCCTTATACTGTTGTAGTTGCTGAGTCCGGAATATACAATAGTATATTTTCTAGGATTGGATTCCCAATCACATTCTCTCTGCAAATACATAGGTATGCCATCTATGTAGAGAATGGCATTTGCCTTGTCGTAGGACCACTTGCCACCAGCATGGAAACCTGCAGTAATCTTATGACCACTACCCAGTGTCATGCTCTCAGAACTGCACTGCTGACCAAAATTATACTCCAGGGTGATATTCTCCCAGGTTCCCTTCAATTCACTTTCGAGAATGGTAAGCTGTGGCACATCACCATATCTCTCAGGCATAATGACTGGCCAGCCATCCTGTGTCCATCGAATGGAACGTACTTGTCCCATCATAAGGGCGTTTGAATATGGATTGCCATTTACTCCTGCCGGCAAACGACCTTGTGATGAAAAATACCAGTTACCTTCTCCATCATCAAAGACAGCACAATGAGAGATTCCTACCCAACCTGGACTATTGTTGAACTTGTACGGATGTGTCAGAATTGGATATGCCTCTCCACCCTTGTTGGTACAGTCTCTGCCATCCTTGCCATAGTAGGGACCTTCTATATTCTTGGCTCTCAACACACGAGTGTTGTAAGCCACAGAAAGTTCATCGTAGGCCAGAAAAAGATAATAGTAGCCATTGTGATATATGATCTCCGGAGCTTCAGATGCCTGCCAGCGACTATTGATATTGCGAGTATAGATACGTTTGCCATATTTGCTGATGTCTCCCCATGGGTCACCGATATTCTCATAAGGCATACCTGTATTCGGGTTCAGGCGCATGGCAACAATACCAGAATGCCATGAACCGTAGATGAGGTAATGCTTGCCATCAGGGCAGATGATATATGACGGATCGATGGCATTATACTTGAAATATGCATTCCAGTCACCTTGACCGTTTCTTCCCCAGTTGAACCCATGGTCAGTGGAAGAGCAAGCTACCATGCCCTTGTCTGTCCAATGGTTGCTTGCCGGATCGGAAGTTTCCATCATGCCGATGAAAGCTCTTTCTGTCCAGGTGTTGTCAAAATTGGCTGCATCGGCATATAAGCCATTGCCGATGTAATTATCAACCACGATGCAATAGTACATTCGGTACAAGCCATTTCTCACCTTGCGAGCACATGGCGCCCAAAATCCATAACGAAAATGCTTGATAGCAGGAAGGCCCTCCTTTGCTCTATATTCATTCACCTTGGTTGCCACCCAAGAAGGCTGTCTTCTCATGGTGGAGCCTACCCAAATCCAGTTGATCAAGTCCTTGCTCTTACGGCAGAAGAAATGGCCATGTCCTTCCAAACTATTACCATAAGAGGCATCAGTCTGATACATGTAATAGTAGCCGTCATCAGCCTTCATGACTGTAGGGTCATGCACGTTGGCTAAATTCCAACTGCCACGCTGGTCCCAACCTGCCATTGATGCATAATCATCAATATACGATGGAGGAGTGTAAGTACTAAGGCGACCTGAAGAAGCTCTTGTTGTCAACTCAGTTTCAACCTCTGCTGCAGGAGCTAGTTGCTGCTCCAAGCTGTCAGTACAACCTGTCATGATGCCAAGCAGTATAACAGCCGTCATTAAAAAATTCTTTTTCATTGGTTACTTTCGGTTTATATGAAATTGTAATTGTTTATTCTCTTGCTAATCCGTAATCAAGCATCGACTTTTCAATGCTTTCCTTTTTCAGAAAATACGTTTGGTAATGGCAAAATTACGCCAAAAGAGGCTAAGTATGGTGGATTATATGTAGAATTTTAGTGGATTATCTGATTCTTTTCGGAAAATGACTGTTTTGTACAACTAAAAATAACAGTTTATATTATCAGGGAGTTTTTGTTTTGATTAATAGATAGATGTCATGGCAGTAACGATAACCCAAAAAGCCTCCGGGACAATCATATCCCGAAGGCCATTATTCTATTTCTTCAATACTTTTTTCACATCTGTATGACCATCTTAGTAGGTGGTCTTCACGATGTTCAAACCTGGCTGAAGAGTCTGTACCTCATTACCTTTCAAGGTAAAAATACGAGTAGAGGGTACAGATGCAGCTTCTGTAAAGTCGCAGATGCCTGTAGTCTGTCCATCTGTATCGCCGAAGGAAACAGATCTTGACTTGCTTACACCTGAGCCATAAGACACCTTGAAAGTTGCACCGGCAGCTGCTGTTACATAGTTCTTCACTTCAAAAGCATCATTAGCCTTATAAGTATAGTATTTCGATGGAACGAAATACTCGTTGTTACCACTCTTGCTCTGTGCATCCGAAGCACCTTCACAACCCTTCAATGTGATATTGTGGTCTTTATAACTGCCACTAGTCTTGCAATCCCAAGGCTTCTTTTGAGTAGCAGCAGTAGCCTAAACACTATTCTCCACATAGATGTTGCTCTTGTAACCTGCACCAATGCATTGAACTACCCACAAGCTAAAGAACATAGCGCTTACCTGTCAATATTATATTAACATTTTGCTGAACATTTCCAGAAAACAGCAAGAAAAAAGCCCCGATACGTCTCGTACCAGGGCTTCGAGCTCTTTAACAATGTATATGAAACAATCAATCTTTACTAGAAAGAGATTGCTCTAAAATCCTCTTTAATCTTGCCGACACAAGCTGACAGGCGTTGATAGTTTTTCTCTCCGGCTTTCTTCACACCGCTGATATATTGTCGCATGAGCGATGGGTTGATGCCTGCACGGCGGGCAATATCAGACGCATTGAGATATGAAAAGTAATTGAAGAATGATTGAATATCGTACTTGTAGATAAAATCTACTTCCGGCAAATCATCTTCAAACTCCCTAGCCTCCTCGTAGCAATCAAGCAAATCCTGCTTTGCCTCCTCTACGGTACGTCCCACAGAGTTGAAATGCCCCTTGTTTATCGCATCTTCTGTATGACACCAATACGAACCATCAGATGCTTGTTCTACTGTAACTAAAACCTTTCTTTTCACCATACATTTATATTTTTAGTAAAAGAGCTCCACAAATAAATCCACACATGGCTCATAGATTGGCAGGGGCTATTCCCCTGCCAAATTTTTAAGCACTTTTATAGCAGTCCCTTTGGCCACCTCCTTGCAGTGCCTAGGCACATAATCGTAAGCGCCAGTCTTGGGATTGATCCATTTGTCGTGCTTTGAACCATGTTGAGACAGGATGCATCCCGCATCTCTCAGTCTCTTCAGTAATTCTGATTGTTTCATTATTTGTAAGAGCTCTTTGTCATTTCGACACTGCAAAGGTAACAAAAAAGCAACTAACCACCAAATATATAGGTAGCATTTTTGTTACATTAACTAAGATTTAACATTTATGCCTACATAATTAATATTCAAAGAAACAAAAAATGACTCATTGTATAGGCATGCTCTCACACCAAAAGAGGCGAGAGCATACCAAATATCTGAAACAAAAGAACTTAAAACACTACATTTCACTCCAATGCTTTGATAACGTCGTTTCACTCTGGTTGTCCAAATACTCTTGCAAGAACTTAAAAGGGAAAGGATAAGTCATCAGCTCATTCCATTGGCCAAAGCCCACAGCCAGCATATTCTTCAACTCCTGAATATCTTCCCATACACGCTCTTGATGATCCTTTTTCAAAATACAGATGCGCCTTACATGGGGAACCTTGCCTATCTTGAAGGTAGCACCTGTATTGAAATTATCGGAATTATAACCAGATATGTAAGAGTAGGACTCTGATCCCTCCCCATCAAGACCTTCTTCCTTCCATAAATGAAATCCCATCAGACCGCGCAAGAATTTGTGGTTCGTACCCGCACCCTTTCTCTTAAACACGCAAATTGTTTTGTAATCTGGATCAGTCCCTTCAATAATCTTGCCATAGGTATCATCAATTTGCTTGGCATCCAAGATAGGAATCTCTTCTGTATCAATGATCAGATAAGCATTTCCCTCCTTCTCCATCACATGATAATCATGATTACCTTTCATTTTGAGAAGAGCAGACAAGCCCATTATAGAGGCAACAAAGGTGTCATAATCCTCTCCAAATCCATCATCAAAGCCATAAGGCTCAAATGCCATAGCTTTTCCCTCACACAACTTCAAGGATGCTCCATATACAACCTCCTTTTTTTGTTTAAAAAGCCAGAATTTCCAATTCCCTGCGATGGCTGCCATTTCTGATGGCATACAGCCCTTGACAATGCTATCCTTGACCAGCAGTTCCATCAGGATTCTCGTAGCTTTGGCCTCTGGCACATCATCCTCCTTGCCTCCACCATGATGAATCATGTGCTGGAAGGCAATACCACTCTCATACATACGCTTCACAGACTGCGAATAATGAGTTTCATCACCTATCTCCTCACATAACTTTAACAGCATATCCACCTTACCACCTCGCTTGACAACACTCACAACGTTCCCCATGGTGGCAAGCACACTCGCCTTGAATTGATCAACCTGCTTTTTTGAATCATCCGTGCCAAAAGGATCCTCCACAAGAATGGTCTTTCCCTGAAAGTATTCTTTCAACAGCTTTTCAACATTCTCCTTCGGATGACTCTCAAAGTAATCCAAAACCTGATGGTCGGAAAAATCAACTGTCAGCATACCATCAAAGAGTTTATTCACGTTTTCAATTACCTGGCAGATGACAAACAATCGGCTGTGATTGTACGTATCCTTGTTCCAAGGCCAATAAGGAACAGTGTTGTGAGAAGAAGAGAAGCGCTTCTTCTTGATGTAAACCTGGTCCAAACGATAATCACCTTCATTCAGCTTTTTGAGTATAACCGGCTTCAGATATTCTCCAAGCCATAACTCACCATCCATCTCCTTCCCCACCTGGAAAACACAGTTACTATACGCCTGCAACTGCTTGAAATCCTTAGGATGTGAAAACGAGGTAGTTCTGGCAGCCAGATTCATATACTTATTCACCTCCAACTTCAAGCAAACCAGTTCCTTCAACCTTTTGGATACCCCAAAGTTCTGGTCATCACAAACCAGCAACATGCCATTGTTGTACATCATGCCACCCTTGCCCTTCTTTCCGAGGGCATTGATTGCAAGCGACACGATAATGCGCTGCTGCAGGAATTCATCATACCCATACAGATCATCTGACTTGCAAGCCACATCCTTCTGAACTTTCAGACTTTCCATCACCAGCTTCTCATCGCCCTTCTCCACCAGCACGAAAAATCGCGTATAGCCGTCTCTGCTGCTAAAAGGTTCATACTTTGCATATATGCCTACTACCGACAAAGATGGCGTGTCAGAGAGTTGTTCGTAAGAAAGATTCTTGCGCTCACGATCTCTCGTTTCCATCCTGTAAGATACAATGCCATACTTGGCAAAGAACGTCTCTCTGTTCCATGACACCATAAGCCTGTTGGTTGTCACAGGCAACTTCAATATCTCTTCTTTTGAAATATGCTCTATCTTTTTAGCCATATCACATCTTATTAAATAATTAACTTTCAATTAAACTTTTAATTTTCAACATAGCATCTCCCTGGACATGCCCATCTTCATCTATCAACCCACAAATCTCATACCTGTCCATCGACTCAAATGGCATCTTGAGCATGTTGATTGTATAAAGCGGACACCCCAGACGATTCACCTTTTCCTGACGCTTCTCTAAAGTAGGCATATCCCCTTCTCTATCCAAATGCTCAATGGAAGGATTCATATTCTTCACATCAAATGCCACCTTATAGGAACCATCCGGATTCAGAACCACAAAATCGGCCAACTCATAATCCCGATCCTCCAGATGCGCAAACTGCTCCTCTCTGCAATCCGTATAGCGAAGAACAAGTGCCTTGAAAGCTTCCTCACCAATTTCGCCGGCATAATCAGCCATCAATATCTCCGGATGCAGGATAAGACCATCTGAACTCCAGCCTGTAGCATATCCATTCCTTTCAAAATGCTCATGGATAACCTTATTTTTCATCAACACATCCAATCTTACAGATGCAGGAGATATAGGATGCTGGCAGAAAGATCCATCCTCATCTCTTTCCCAATTGCCATAACACTTTCTCAGGAAAGGAACCATCATGGCCTGTTCATCAAGCTCCTGCAAGGAAGCCACCACAGGATTACGGATAATGGCCTGCTTGTAGTACTGATTCATGATTTGAGCCCTCTTGACGTAATAAGGAATCGACAAATCTTCACTCCCATCCTCTAAATTCTCATATTCCACCTCATAAGGATGTGGAGTGAAGAGTAAAGCCTTCTCCCTCATTTTACGCAATTTGCATTGAGCAACCTGGGAATCATTATGCAGTTTGACCTCTTCAGCAGAAGCATGACTATCACCGCCGATCTCAGTATGCCCCTGAATATAACTGCTCAAAGCCTTGAATTCCTTGGTGTGTGACTTGTCACCCAAATCACCCATAAAGAATTCCGTCATCCCCTCATCATACAGAACGTAGGTAGACAGCGGTTTGTTTTTAGTTCTGCATATTCTTCCCACAGCCTGCTCGACCATTGTCTGAGCCCAGGCTGCCTTGTCCATGGCCACAGCATCCTCCCTGAAACGGATACACTTCTTGGAAATTGCCTCTTCCAACCAGTGCCCCACCTGATTCTGAGTCAGCCAACTTCTCTCGTTGAGCATCATGAGCGACATCATAATCCGGTAGAGACCAGCATCAAAAGCCTGCTCCTGGCTATCATCATTGAAAGAGAGATAAGAGGTGGGACTCTGGAGATATACAGCATCCCAGTCCTTCTTCAGTTCATGTTCATCCTCCTCCCAGTTGTCACCCCTCTCATAATCAATACCTTCCGGTATCTTATACTGGAGATTGGCACCCGCCTTGAAACTACCGTAGGCCGTCACCAGCATCACCTTGGAAATGCTGCCATCACTCAATCTCTTCAAAACCTTGTCTTCCACGTCCTTTAAACTGTTGGACATGAACAGATGCTCATTCTGCCAATCAGGTAAACCACTCTCAAAGACATCCTCCATATGATCATCATTTTTCATCTTCTGCTTGTAGGATCCGTCAATCAGACAAGCGATAACGTTCATCTGTTTCTCGTAGGCTTGAGCAGCTCTATTCTGGAAAAAGAGCATACTGTGAATGTCATCATGCCCGTGGAACCAGTGATAAGCCTCGATGAACTGAAAGATACGATAGAACTCAAAAACTGCTTCATCAGCATTGGAAGCCTTACGGAAGATTTCTCTTCTGGTCAGCTTGAACCATCGGTCAACCAGTCCTTCCTCAACAGCATCTTCACAGAACATCTGCTTATATTTCTCAGGTAGGGTCATGTGTTCCTTGCGGCTGTCCTTGAACATATAATGCTCCAGTGGCACTACCTCTACCTGATGGCGGCTAGGATACGTAGCTTCAACAAACTCCTCAAACTTCCTGCTATCCTCTCTGGCCAAAAGATGAACTTTCCTGCCCAAAGCCGACATCAGATACTCTATATCAAAGTTACTGATCACAGATTCACTTGAAGCCGTAGCAGAACAGAGTACCACAGCCACCTTGTCAGAAACCACCAGATCATACAGTATTTTCTCAGGCGTGGAGCTAATCTCCCTGCAAGAGAGCCTTACCCGGTGAAGACTGTCTCTTTCATCAAGCTCCTCCTGATATAACCGGCAACCATGCATATAGAAGGAATCGTCCTGAACCTTATATTTCTTGCCATCTACCTTAATGGTCAGATTCTTGCGGTTGGTGTAGTAATCCAGAAGTTGCTGCTCAAAGAACTTCTCTGAAACCACCTCAAAACGAGCCAGGAACGAATGGATTTCACCTTCCACCGTAGGCCACCCCAAGTATTGTTCCCTGTCATCGGTCTCATTTTTGAAAGCATCCTGCCTCTTCAGGAAAGCCTCTCTGACGCAACCACTTAGGAACTTCTTCACCGCCACAGTATTGCTTTCCGAGAGCTTGAGAAACTTATCCAAGGAAATCACCATGTCATACTTCCCAGACAGTTCTTCCTCATTCTCAGCATGAGCCAATATGAAATTCTTCTCACCAGCCCGATAGCAAATGAAGGACCGAGCGTGTTCCTCTCCACCACAAATCTCCAACTTAAAGGTAGGACCGGCAAAGAACACACCACGTCGATAACTGCTGTAATCCTTCGTATCTGCCAGAAAGATGTTCTTGTAAGGCAGTATATCCCCCATCTTCCGCTTCCAATTATCCTGACAAATTTTCTGAGCCTTCTCCAAACTTTCCTTCAAAAGAGTCCCATCATATCTCTCTGTAAGGGTATCCTTGGCTGATAATAAGCCCAAATACTGCAAATAGCCGTGATATCCCTTGCCATATTTGTTGAAGCCTGCAGACTTTCTGCAAGCCTGACCAATGATGACATCACGCATGGCTACTGCTGCCCGATCAGACTCATCAAACAGGATTAAGGTCTTCTTGTCACAGAAATCCCTGATACTGACACTTTCCGACAAAATAGGATCAATACCAAGCATCGCCTTATGAACGCTCATCAGAAATACCTTCCTGCTGGCGTAGTTAACCTGCGGATAGACTCTCTCCAATGAAGGAAAACGACTCAGTATAGTCTTCACACCCACTTTCTTCACTTCTCCAGTAATAAGCAAATGCTTCTTGTAGTTGGCAAAGAAATCCCTGACAGCATATCTCAGCCGGCTCTCTTCTGCCTGTATCTGCTCTAGCAGAGAAGCATTCTCAGAATCATCTTGCAGTATGGCCACCAAAGCATTCATGCACTTAGCCAATTTCTCAACCTGCGCCAATCTGTTTTCCAACACAGCCACAGAAACCTTCTTCTTCCGCTGCTGCTCTATCTGATATTCCATTTCGTCCAGCAATTCCTGAAGACTTCCGGACCTTACTGCCTTCAAGATAACCTCCGTGTTGTTCTCTATTACAAGCTTCTCACTTAGCTTAAGACAACCAGGCTGATCGATAAACTTCTCAATCTCGCGATTCATACCCTCTATGAGCTTGTTCTGAACACACAGAATGATGATGCGCTCAAAATGCTTGGGATAATATTCACAGGTGAGTTTACCAATGGTATATGACTTGCCACCACCAGTTGCCAAGTCACAGATGTAAAGCCCAGGATGAACATACTGCTTGAATATCTCCTCCACATGGGCACTCAGTTCTTGCTTTTTATCTTTCATACAAAATATTTTTAAATCGTCCACAAAATTACGAGCTTTCTGTGCAGTGTATCTGCACAGAAACAAAAAAGCACAAAAAAAAGAAACAACACATATAAAACACCCACAAGTCTCTAGATTGTGGGTAGTTCAATTAATGTTAGCGGATAATAGTATCCGTTTTCAGCCTGTAAAAGTACAAAAAAATAAGATACTACATCACAAATCATTCAATAATTTGCCACAAAAGTACAAATTTTCAGTTCATCCTATCTGCACAGTACTAAAAAAGCCACCAGATGACTCTGATGGCTACCGATTTGAGATATAAACTAACTATCCTAACTTACTCATTACTATGCTTGCGAGAGAAGTATGGAAGGCTATCTGAAGCCTTGAATACCACCTTGTCACGAGCTGCAATGGTAATCTTCTCGCCTGTTGCAGGATTAACACCCTGGCGTTCCGCTACATGCTTGATGGAGAAACGGCCGAAATCAGGGATGGAAATCTCTCCATCTCCCTCCACGATGTTATCAGCCATCACACCCATCAGAGCGTTAAAGAACTTGGAGGCCTCAGTCTTTGTGATGCCAGCCTTCTCAGCAAATGCTGCTACAATCTGTGTCTTATTCATTATTCTTACTTTTAAAAAATGGTGTGCAAAAATACTAAAAACCAATGAATTGAGCAAACAATTCGGTTAAAAAATAACCACTACTCACAAATCCCTACTACTAAATAGGGGAAATCCACCTTCCATTTAGAGTATCTCCCTTTGTCATCCCACTAAAGCGCCATATCTTTGCAACCGTAATCAAGAGACTGAAGATATCTCGATGATACAGTAGAAGTAATTAGAATAGTAACCCTTTAGAGAACATGAGTTATGAAAAGATTGATAATGACAATGGTAATGGCAGCCGTCATGAGTATGACCGTTTCTGCACAGAGAATAGATAACACCATCAAGGAGGCACGTATCCTTACAGACAAGATGGTGGAGGAGGTGAACTTAAATAATTGGCAAAGGGAGAAGGCAAAGAAGGAAGTCTTAGGGGAAGGACTTCCTATTTATGATGGCATCGATTTGCCAGTATCTCTTTTTCGTCGTAATAATCAAGGATAAGGATAAAAAGTTACCAAAATATTTTTTCCGAATCGGGATCTTAAATTCTGTGCAAGAGCAACTGGAAGATTGCTATCACGAAATGCACCACGCCCTATGCTAGTAACACTATCTGGAATAACAACGCTACGCAAAGATTCACAACCACTAAATGCCCAATCCCCTATACTAGTAACACTGTCAGGGATGATATATGAACTTATACCTTGAACTCTGCAAGAAATAATTTTGCTTTTGTCCTTATTGAACAAGACTTCATCCTCATAAATAAAGTTCGGTGATAAGCATTCAAGCTTACCATTCCATTTACCAAACGGATTGCCATTAATGCATACTACACCATCGGGAATAACAAGGCTAGTCAAAGAAGTGCACACGCTAAATGCCTTATTACCTATACTGGTCACACTATCAGGAATAACAAGGCTACTCAATGAACGGCAATTAAAAAATGCCCAATTACATATTATCCTTACACCCTCTTTAATAGAATAAGTACCATTAAGTTTGTAAGGAGCTTTCAATAATTTTCTTCCATCTTTGCTATATTTCACTCCCCATTCATCAACAAAAGCTTCTCTTAACTCTTCAGCCGTTGCTTTTGTGGACATATCAAGATTATCACTAGCATCTTGACTTGCCTTTACATATTCTGATATTTTTGGATACTGCATAGCTTACACGATTATTAATTAATCATTTCATTCTGCCGTATGAATATACGACATGGCAAAAGTACGAATAAAATCTGAAAAATCCACTTCTTTTGACGTTTTTTTATAAGAAGTACTTTTTTGTTCTGTTTGACCGAGCAAAGCTTTGTTGTTGCATATTCAAAAATAAAACCCTCGATACCAAGGTACCGAGGGTAAGCCTATCTGTCACGTCCAGCCTCAGGAAAAGGCAAACACGAACTTAATCGCACACAACAACGATAGGCTTCCGCTGAGGACGTCCAGCCTCAGTGAAGAGACTAACACTAACCGAATAGCACATAACAACAGCGGTTATTCTTTATGTTCTTTTCAAAGAGAAACTTACTTTGCGAAAGGTCCTTTTCCTCCATGCTCTTTTAGATATTTTCGTGAACGTTCCATCATTCTATCAATATCCTCAAACGAGAAAAGCAATTTTCTCCTTTGTGGATTTCTCTCATTCTCTTCCGCCTCACGTACAAAACGTTCAGCGTCTTCACCTGTCAGCACAGGTGTGCTTCTTATTTCTAATGCCATAATTTTACGAAAGAATTACTCCTACAACAAGCAGCAATACACAAGAACCTATAGAAAGGAATATGGGAGCTTTTACATCCTGCATTCTTCTGGCTCTTCGTATTACTTCTATTGCACCGATGATAGCAACTATACCTGCTAAAAAGAAACATTTCTCACTCATATCTAACTACGTTAAAGGCTGTCTATCCACCTCTGGCCAGACTTCGTATTGAACCAAATTGCCAGAACGAGACCAACAACCAGGGCAAATGAGAAGATGAAAGTCAGCATGTCGGTGGCATCACCCATCGATTTGTCTGTAATGCGAATGACAATATCAAGTAATGTGTTCATATATGTCATGTTCTAGAGTTGACCGAGAATCCCTTTAAACATGATTTCTTTCATCGTGCATTCAAAGCACATCAGATCATATCCACATGGAATCCTTGTTCCATCTGGATTTACAAAGTCAAAAACGCCCCATCCTTTGGCTTCCTCTACAGTTCTACCGCAAGAGTTACAAACCCTTGTTTTCCTATCGAGCTTTTTAAGAAAAGCTCCATCGGTACGACTCAACTTTTTGGTTTCCATCGTTTTTAACTGGATAGCATTGTACTTTTCTATCTGCTCGGCCGTAACAAGGTCTTGCCAATTTTCTCTACGTCTTGGTTCTTCCATCAAAAATCCCTTTCTTTGCGTTACAGTATTGGAATATTCTACTTAGAATGATCATGCAGCCAAGCCTTCTGGCCATAGCTGAGACGGTCCCAGTTGGTTCTCTTCTTTCTTCTCTTACCGCCACCAAGCACAGCCTTTGTTGTACCCTTAGCCAAGGCACCAACAAACAACATCATTAATAATGTCTCCATAATCCTATGATTTTACTTTGTTACACTAAATGTTCCAAAAGGAATCTCCTGTGCAGAAGCTACTGCCATATAGATGATTCCATACTCACCAGGTTCAAGTTCTGAAGCCGGGATGGTGAGCAGATAACTCTGGTTGCCATACTTGTGTCCAGAGAAGGAGAGATATCCCTTTT
>OICL01000815.1_pt1 | contig 14832 bp, 10 predicted proteins | sample 1581231 | NCBI WGS metagenome assembly OICL01 (sample SAMEA3882542, study PRJEB24775) | human gut metagenome | biome: human-associated habitat; feature: intestine environment; material: feces | place: Netherlands | collected 2009/2010 | reverse complement strand
TCTGCCATACATCTGAACCACCGATAATAACCGGAATTTCTCCTATATCCGCAAGTTTCTGACAGTCTTCTTCAAATTCTTTCCATGTTGTCGGAGTTTCTTTAATACCGGCTTTTTCAAAGAGATCCTTCCTATACATAAAGAATTCACAATATAATCCCTGTGGGAAAAGATACAAATTACCATCATCTGCATCTGTAAGGAAATCTCGTACCGCACCATTCATCTTATCCGCATATCCATTTCGATCTAACTCAGCACCTAAATCCACTAATGCATCAATGTCTTTACATGCTTTAGAAAGTGTTCCATTGGGGCATCCGAAGATATCTGGTAATGTATCACTATTGATATACATCTGTAATTTCGTAAAATAATCTTGTTTATCATTAACCATTTCTATTTCATAGTCAATGCCTTTCTCATCACAGAAATTTTTCAACAAATAGTCATAAACCTGATACTGTTCTGTCGATTCTGTTGAATTTAATAAAGCAGTAATCTTCGTTCTTTTTCCATCGTCCGATTTCTTCGCAGAAGCTGTAACTGCTCCCATGCCTGTCAGAAGACTGGCTGTCATAGCTGCCGTCATGGCAAGTGATAACACTTTTTTCATTTTCCTCATTTACTTGTTTCCTCCTTTTAATTTGTGTTTCCTCGTTCTTGATGATTTTATTTTAGTCTTTTTGCCTTTTATAAACAATTGGAAATAAAAGTAAAAATAGGAGATTTGTGCACAAATTTTATACTGTGCACAAATCTCCTGTTCTATCGTCAGGCGGATAAAATCATCCGCCTCGCTACTTGCCTGATTCGATTAAATGACTTACCTGATACAGTTAACCTCGCTGTTTATATATATTTCCTGAATTCATTGGGTGTAATACCGTAACGCTTTTTGAATACTTTTATGTAATATCCAAAGTCTTTGTATCCTACCATTTCTGCGATTTCATATTGTTTATATTTATTATCTGCAATCAGTTTCTCCACCTGTTGGAACCGGACATCTGTCAGATATTCCAGAAAACTCTTTCCGGCATATTTCTTAAGAAGGCGGCTGATATAGGTTCTGCTTACATGGAATTTCTCAGTCAGATCATCCATAGATAAATCTCCTGAATAATTCTTCTCAATGTAAGAAAGAACACTCTGAACCAGTTTCCGGTTCCGTTCATCAGTTCCTTCTGTATTCTGTTTAATCAGCGTTCCAAACAGATTCAGCAGACAATTCAACACCTCTTCTGTGTTCTCGCACTGACAGATTCTTTTTATTCCATCCTGAAGCACAGAAAGATTCCAGTTTTTATTATGAATTTCACTGTCAACTGCACAGATATATGGAAATTTCATACATCCCAAAAGTAAATCCATTGCTGCAAATTTTACCGGAGATACATCTTCCGGTGCGTTTCGAAATATCTGATGAAGTTCATCCTCCGCTTTCTCAAAACTGTCCTGAAACAAAGTCATCATAAAATGTGTTTTTTCACCGGAAGTAATCACAAAGTCTGTCTGTTTTTCATATTGCAGATCTTCGTATCTGAGTATGATATTCGTACCCAGATAAACACATTGCCTGCATGCTGTCTGTGCCTTACGGTACTGTGCATTTGCCTGATATTCATCCACTTCTACATCGCTCAATCCAAAATTCATATGTGCTTTCAGATACCGTTCTACTTCTACCTGTATCTTACTGCATGCCTGCAATGCTTTTTCCATACATACTGCGTTTTCTTCTTCCTTTTCAAACAAAAGAATAAAATTATATTCTGCAGTTGCTGTATTATAATCGCTCAAAACATGAATTCCAAAATCATTAAAAATTTCCTCAAAAATATTGATGCATGCAAATTCCTCTATCCATTTATCTCCTGTATGGATTTTATTTTCTCCAACAACTTTTCGCCCTACACACACAATATATTTCTCTATTGTCAGATTCAGAGATTCTGCCTGCTCTTTTACAACTCCTTTTCCCTGGATTCTTCCATACAGAAGATTTCCCGCAAATTTGGATCTCAGCTGCGGAACTGACCTGTTGAAATATTTCTTCAGATCCCGGATTTCCTGCTGTTTTTCTTTCCTTGCATGAATTTCCCCTGCAATCCGGGCAGCCATTGCCTTTAACTCATCATAGTCCACAGGTTTGAGAAGATATTCTTCCACACCAATGCTGATTGCTTTCTGAGCGTAGGCAAAACTGTCATATCCTGTCAGTATCACTATAACCGCATTGGGATAAATCTCATGTGCTTTTTCTGCAAAATCCAGTCCATCCATTCCCGGCATCTTCACATCTGTAAGGATCAAATCCGGTTTCGCCTGCTCCAGTTTCTCCAGCCCTTCCAATCCGTTCCTTGCAGTTGCGGATATACGGTATCCATAATCGCTCCATGGAAACGAACATAAACCATCCAGAATAATATATTCATCATCTAATATCATTACCTGCAATTCCATTATCTCTCGTCTCCCCTTTTTTTGTTATTTTCATTAACAGGTTCATCACATTTCCTGTAGGTAACTCCGACATTACCGTTCATCGGGATTTCCAGTATTACCTGTGTTCCCTTCCCCGGTTCTGATGTAATGCTCATCCTTGCCTTGTTCTGATATACATAATCCAGTCTCTTTCTCACCGCATACACTCCCAGATGAGTATGTGTCCGCTCTGCTTCATGATCTGGCTCTTCCTCTGTCCCCATCAGTTTCTCCAACTGCTCCTGTGACATTCCAACGCCATCATCCTTTACTGTAAATACTGCCATTCCATCTGTAATTTCTCCTGAAACATAAAGGAAACAGTCCCATGTCGCATTTTCCACACCATGAACCACCGCATTTTCCACCAGTGTCTGAATAGTCATCTTCGGAATCTCTAATTCATTTAATCTCTCATCCACTTCAATATAAGATGTAAATTTATCTCCATATCTGGTTTCCTGTATGTAAAGATAATCCTGTACATATTTTATTTCCTCACGAATATAAACCATACTTCTTTTATTACTGATACTTGCACGCATCAGACTGCTGATAGAAGTAACCATACGACAAATATTATCCTCACCTTTTTTTCGCGCCATCCAGTTGATTGTATCCAGTACATTATAAAGAAAATGCGGATTGATCTGTGCCTGCAAAGCCTGGAATTCAATATCTTTGTTAACTGTTTCCATCTCCACAACCTGTTTTATCAGCTGCTCTATTTTCTCTATCGTCTGGTTGAAAACAGAATTCATGGCTCCAATCTCATCCCTTCTTCCCCCTCCGCAAACTGCTGCATTGCTTTACTTGTACGCTCAATCGGACCGGCGATTCCCTTTGCCAGAATATTAGCAAGAAAAATACACAACATCAAACTTGCCAGAATAAGCATGATTGTCGTTTTCTGTAATCCTCTGGCTGTTTTCTGCAAGAAACTCATAGGGATCATTCCTACAACTGTAAGTCCTGTGTCAGAACTTCTCTGATATACACAGTCATAACCCTGTCCATCTGCAGTAAACAGAAATTCTCCTGTGTTGCCTGATATTTTTTCTATCCAGCTTCTGTCACTGATTGTCGCATCATTCTCTGCACTCTCTATCAGAACATTTTTGTCATTGTCCAGAAGAAAAATATGTGCAGACAAAGAATCTCTGGCTGTGATCGTCATTTTTTTCAGATAGCTCAGCTTAATAGATGCTCTCAATATTCCCACTGGCTTCATAGTCAGAGAATCTTTGATCTGCTTTGCCATATACATCAGGCCTTCCTCAGAAGCATTATAATAAATACAGCGTCCTTTTGCCTGCTCCGCCAGTTCACAGGATATCTGAGCGGTCTTTTCATGAATCTCACGATTATTTGCCAGCAGATGATTTGCTCCGTTATAACCATACAGCTGGATATCATTCATATAAATACTTGTATATCCCTGCAAAAGCAGCCTTCTGATCTGCCCTGATCTTGAATAATAGGAATACAGCTCTGTGCCATCCGATTTATATGGTTCATCAGACTCCAATTCCTCCTGAACCGTATTGTTATTTGCAATATACTCAAATGAATTCCTCACCATATCAAAATAATGATCCAAATTCACCGACAACTCGTTCACCACTCCCGCAGACTGCTTCCTTGTCTGTTCTGTCACAATTGAAGATGCAGACATATACTGCGAAACACTGGCAGCCAACAGAACAACCAATGCTACCCCTAACGTACAATACAGAATTTTTCTCTGTATCGACAGATTAATATACCACTTCTTTAAATTTTTCATCTCTCTTTTCCCTTTAATGCCCCTTTATTTTTCCCGTTTTTCACTGCTGCGGTCTATTCCGGACAGCCAAAAAGCCGACACACTGCTTCCAGTCAATGTATCGGCTTTACTGCTTCATTTTATTATACAGGTATATTCCGTAACTTTTTCTGTTTTACAGATACTGACTGAATTCCACTTTCTCCTTATTCGGACCCTCAATGGTAAAAAACTTCACACCATTTTCCCAGAATGGCAGGAAATGAATGGTATCCTGTGTGGAGTTTAAACCAGCTTCATTAATATACCGGAAAATCTCCTCAATATCTCTTACATCAAGTGCAACATGATCGATCGCTCCATGCTCCATCTTCGCCGCATGATTCTCATAAGTCTCCACTACCAGAGTTCCCAGTTTCAGAAACACAACCTTCTCATTCGCTTCCTCATTTACAGTCTCAAATGCAGTCTCAAAACCAAGTTTATGATAAAACTCCACAGTTTTATCAATGTCATTTGTCGGAATCCCGATATGCTGTACCCCTGTTGAATAATTCTTTAAATCCATGATCTTTACCTCTTTCTGCTCATCTTTGTAGCTTTTACTCATTTATTTTCATAATTTTACTTATCCAATATTTAATATTTTATTTTTTACAATATACGCAGAAAATCATTCGATTGTCAAGAGTAACAACTGATTCTTTTCACTTGACCCCTCCGCTCCCACCACCTCATCCATTTTCTCTTACACAGCCAATAGCCAGCGCGAAGCAGCATCTCTCTGCAGATGAATTTGGAGGGGGCTTAGTAACTCTTAGGTGGGGAAAATCCGTGTTATGAAGAAAAATAGCAACCTGTCTGAGCGGAGTCTGCGACGGAGCGAGTTTTGCATTTTTCTTCATGCTTTTAGCGGATTTCCCCCACCTTAGAGTTACTTAGCCCCCGGAACTGAACCTGCAGAGAGATGCTGCTTCGCGCGTCCCCTCTTGCGCTGTGTACGCCCCACACCAACAAACTTCCCCCAAATACTTACAAAAACCTCTTGACTTTCAAAACAAACAGCGTTAAAATTGCTTTAGCTTTTTAAACAGCTAAACCTATAACGCATAAATTCAACGAAGGGAACCAGTAAAAACAGTCCCCCCCTGTCCTCAGAGAACTGCAGTCCGGTGAAATGCAGTGACAGACCTGTTTCGAATATCATCCCCGAGAAGGAAAGCCGAACCCTTGAATACAGCCATCACAGATATTGTCGTATTCACAGTAAGCTTCCCCGGCCGCCCCCCGTTACAGGAGCCGCGTATATCGGTACGTTGCAGAATCGTACTTGTTTCAAAGGTGAAACAGGGTGGTTACGGAATATCATATGTCCGTCCCTGCGTGGGGCGGACTTTTTTTATGTTATAGGAAATTACTCCATAATATTCCCATAACATAAAAAAGCCCTGACACACGAGACATACTTTCTTTTCCAGGCTGTCGATCTGAAACCGAAACACTACTTCTGTTTTTCGCAGACAACAGAATTCACCACAGATGAAAAATGTAACTAATTACATATTATAACCATTACGTTCCATCTGCCTTGAATCTGCTCCAAATTCCGAAAAACAGCAGCAAATTTTTTGAGAGGAGTAGAGAGCATGAAAATCTACAAAAAAATCATGAACGCACTGGCTGCAGTAGAAAAGATCGTCCTTGTGATCTCCACACTGCTGATCCTGGTGCTGACTGTGGGAAACGTATTTTCCCGTAAAGTCATCCACCGTTCCTGGTCCTTCACAGAAGAACTTGTAGTAGCGGTATTCGTACTCATCACCCTGCTGGCAGCCGCACTGGCCTGCCGCGAAGGAGAACTGGTCAGCCTGACACTGGTCACAGACCGCCTTCCAAAGAAACTGAAGAAACCATCCGTAATTCTGATCACAGTCCTGAGCATCATCTTCAGCGTCATCCTTTTCAAATACGGAATGGACAAGGTAATTACTCAGCTTCAGAATGGAAAAAGAACCTTCGTATTAAACTGGCCTGAATGGATCTTCTGGTCCTTCGTACCCATCGGTGCAGGATGCATGATTCTTCACTTCATTGAATTCTGTCTGGACTTCTGCTGCAAAACCGACAGCGCCAAAAATACCGACAACAGCACAAAAAGTAACATGAACACAATCACAACAGACAAAAAGGAGGGCAAATAAATGATCAGTGCAATCTTATTTATCTCCTTCTTCATATTCCTGATCCTGGGTGTACCCATCGGAATCTGCCTCGGACTTTCCTCCGTATGCGCAATCCTCTACTCCGGTACATCCCTGACGATCGTAGCAACCAACATGTACTCAGGAATCAGCAAATTCCTGCTCCTGGCAATCCCATTCTTCGTACTGTCAGGAAACATCATGGCAAAAGCCGGTATCTCCAAACGACTGATCAAATTCGTTGATACCTGCGTAGGCCACAAAAAAGGCGGTATCGCCATCGTATGTGTTATCGTAGCCTGCTTCTTCGGCGCCATCTCCGGTTCCGGCCCTGCAACTGTTGCAGCTCTTGGCGCCGTACTGATCCCTGCAATGGTAGAACAGGGCGGTTTCTCCGCACCATTCTCCACAGCACTGATGGCAACCTCAAGCTCCATCGCCATTGTCATCCCGCCAAGTATCGCCTTCGTTGTATATGCCTCCATCACAGGCACATCCATCGCAGACATGTTCATGGCAGGTATCGTACCAGGTCTTCTAATGGGCGTGGCACTGATAATCGTAGTAATGCTGGAAGCAAAGAAACACAACATCAAACCATCCAGAGAAAAAGCCTCAGGCAAAGAACGCTGGGACGCTTTTAAAGATGCTTTCTGGGGATTCCTGATGCCGATCATCATCCTGGGCGGTATCTACGGCGGTATCTTCACACCAACAGAAGCAGCAGCCGTATCCGTTGTATACGGTCTCTTCGTAGGTATGGTCATCTACCGCGAAGTTTCTATCCGCGATATGTTTGACATCCTGGTAGACTCAGCAAAGACAACCGGCGGTATCATGCTCATCGTAGCAAGTGCCTCTTTGTTCTCCTTTGTATGTACCAAATTCGGTATTGCAGATGCAGCCTCCAATTTACTTGGAAGCATCGCACACAATCAGTTTACCTTCCTGCTGATCGTAAATATCATCTTCCTGATCGCAGGATGCTTCATCGATGCAAACTCCGCTATGTACATCTTCATCCCGATCATGCTTCCTGTATGTAAGGCTCTTGGATACGATATAGTAGCATTCGGTGTTATGGCAACTGTAAACCTTGCAATCGGACAGGTAACTCCTCCTGTAGGTGTAAACCTTTTCGTAGCAATCAGCATCAAGATCAAAAAAGGTCTGGAAGTTACTCTGCAGGAGATCTCAAGGGCAGTTGTGCCAATGATCGCAGCCTGCGTTGCAGTTCTTCTGATCGTTACATACATCCCGATCACCTCCACTTTCCTTCCGAAAGCTCTTGCAAAAGAAGGCTCATACACAGGTGATCAGTCCTCCGCTTCCTCTGACACAGCTTCCAAGGAGGCAGGAGACGGCAATAACTCCTTTGACACAATCGCAGATTACAGCGACCTTGACTGGCCGGAAATGACCTGGAACTTCGCATGCTCCACTACTGAAACAAGTACATGGGCTGATGGCGGACGTAAGTTCGGTGAACTGATGAAAAAAGCCACAGGCGGCAAAGTCAAAGTCAACATTTACGCTGCTGACCAGCTTACAAACGGCAACCAGTCCGAAGGTATTCAGGCTCTGATGAATGGGGACCCGGTTCAGATCTCCATGCACTCCAACCTGATCTACTCTGCATTTGATCCACGTTTCAACGTTGTTTCTCTTCCATTCGTCTATGATTCTTACGACGATGCAGATGCGAAATTCGATGGCGAAGCTGGTGAAAAACTGAAAGAAATCCTTGGCGAATACGGACTCCACTGCATGGGTATCGCAGAAAACGGTTTCCGCGAGATCACAAATAGCAAACATGAAATCAAATCTGTAGATGATATGAAGAACCTGAAGGTTCGTGTAGCAGGTTCCAACCTTCTGATGGAATGCTACAAGAGATGGGGTGCTGATGCCACCAACATGAACTGGTCAGAGACTTACACAGCACTTCAGCAGAACACGGTTGAAGGTGAGGAAAATCCACTTCCTGCTATCGACGCAGCAAGCGTTCAGGAGGTTCAGCCTTACTGCTCCATGTGGGATGCGATTTATGACTGTCTGTTCTTCTGCATCAATCAGGATATCTATGACGGCCTCACACCAGAACAGCAGGCAGTTGTTGACGAATGTGGCCAGAAGGCAGTTGAGTATGAACGTTACATCAACCGTTCCAGCGACAATGAGATCAAAGAACGCTGGGAATCCAAAAACGGCGTAACCTTCACAGAGAAAGCAGATATGGATATCGATTCCTTTAAAGAAGCTGTAGACGGCGTAGACGAATGGTTCGTAAATGAGCTGAAGAGCCAGGGCTACGAAGACGGCCAGGATCTGGTTGATCTGTTTACCAAATAATCCTTACGGTTACAAAACTCCATAAAAATAAATGAACAGGGTATGAAGTTTCATCAGATTACGATGAACTTCATACCCTGTTTTGTTTTTAATAATATAGAACGTAAAGTACTTGATATCTTCTATTTTTCACGTTATACTGAACAAGTATAATTGAACAGATCCGGATGCGAAGTTTCGACCCCTGCCCTCCAGTTTCACGAAAGGAGGGTGATGCCCGATGAACACAATGGAAGTCCTTACTTTATTGTTAGTAATTTTTACGGCATTGACTTACATAGATCAACATAAAAAGAAATAAGCATCCCACCGCCCAAAGTTGGATGCTTAATTTCTTTACTCATTAATTATACCGAGGGCAACCGGAACACGCTTCCGATCATCTTCTAAGTAGATTATACAATGGGGCACCTGATTTTTCAAGTGCCCTTTTTTATAAAGTAAAGCAGACATTCGCAATCCGCTTCGCGACCTGCGTTCAAATCTCAGATTTTCAGATAGGATTTAATTTTCTCCTCATGCAGTTCTTCTCCAATCACGATCAGGACCTCCTGTCCTACATGAAGCGGTCGGATTGTAATTTCATTCTTCGTAGCATTTAATTCAATCCACTGCCGTCTATCGCACTCTGCCCATGCAGATAGTCCAGAACCGTCTTCGCTGTCACTGTCTACTCTCATAAATCCCTTCATTCGGAACACACGCCCACATTCAGGATCAGACAGAATCTTCTCAGCTGCTTCCCGCAGCTCCTTCTCAGTCATCTTCACATTCATAAAGTACAGAGAAGTAAAGGCATCCTCTGCCTCAAACTCCGGTTTCCTGTAGCTTGCCATCACATATCCACAGGATGCAATCCGGTCAAAGTCCTCTTTCGACATCTCATCCCAATTCTTGTGGATAACATTAGCAGTATCCACACCATTCATTTCACAATGAAATCTCCTGCTGCAATGAACCTTCTCCAACGCCTGATTCACATGCTTAATCGTACCCTGGATTTCCTCGGGTGATGCGTCCTGGCTCTTGCTCATCACAATGCATCCGGCATCTGCCACCTCAGAAGCCAGAATGAAATCCGCCTCCTCTGACAGATCACGCTCCAGCTTAGAATCCACAATTGCAATCACATTCCCAATCTGATACCAACGATTTAACGGCTCCTCATGAAGAATATCAAAGAACTCATCCACATCAAAAATCCCAGACGGCTCCACGATCACACGGTCATAACCGCACATACCCATAGCAATCAGTTTCGTCTTAAATCTCCTCCTGTGGCAGTCCTTATCACACCCTCCTGAGATCATCTCCAGCTCACAGTTCTCTCCCATCAGATCCTGAAGCAACATCATATCCACATTCACAGCCCCGTAATCATTCTCCAGAATTCCAATATTATTACCAGCATCCATCAGATACTGCGCATACTTCCTGATAAACGTCGTCTTCCCTGAACCAAGAAAACCAGTGATCAGATCTATCTTTACCATCGTATATCTCTCCCTTGCTGCTGCATAATTTTTCTTTTTTGTCCGTAAACCGGAACTTCATCATCTGTGATCCACATACCTGTACGATCATAGCATTATAACGCAGAAAACGCAACGCCCGCAAAGAAAGACCACAATTATTCATGTTCTGAAATAATTGCAGTCTTTCTGATAGTTCCTTATGACAATTCCAGCTTACCAGTATAAAGCTGATAATAAGTTCCTTTTAACTTAATGAGGTCTTCATGGTCGCCTCTTTCAATGATCTTTCCATGATCCAGTACGATGATGGCATCGCTGTTTCTGATGGTTGAAAGTCGATGGGCGATCACAAATACAGTACGGCCTTTCATCAGGTTATCCATACCTTTTTGTACAATACTCTCTGTACGGGTATCAATACTTGAGGTTGCTTCATCCAGGATCAGTACAGGCGGATTGGCTACTGCTGCTCTTGCAATGGAGAGAAGCTGGCGCTGTCCCTGGGACAGTTCCTCACCGTCTCCGCTTAACATGGTATCATATCCTTTTGGAAGCATTTTGATAAACTGGTCTGCATGAGCCAGTCTTGCTGCCTCGTATACTTCCTCATCTGTAGCATCCAGTTTACCGTAGCGGATGTTTTCTTTAATAGTTCCTGTAAACAGGTGAGTATCCTGAAGTACGATTCCCAGAGAACGTCTCAGGTCATCCTTCTTAATCTTGGTAATGTTGATTCCATCGTAACGGATTTTACCTTCCTGAATATCATAGAAACGGTTGATCAGATTTGTGATCGTTGTCTTTCCTGCACCTGTGGAACCTACGAAAGCAAGTTTCTGTCCCGGCTTGGCGAAGAGGCTGATGTCTTTCAGAATAACTTTGTCCGGGTTATATCCGAATGTAACATCTTCGAATCGGACATCTCCTGTCAGTTCTGTATAAGTAACGGAACCATCTGCAGAATGTGGATGTTTCCATGCCCACATACCTGTTCTCTCTTTGCATTCTGTGATATTGCCGCTGGCATCCTTTCTTGCATTAACAAGTTCTACGTAACCTTCATCCTCTTCCGGCTTCTCGTCAATGAGCCTGAAAATACGTTCTGCACCTGCAAGTGCCATAACGATGGCGTTGAACTGCTGTGCCACCTGCATGAATGGCTGGGTAAAGCTCTTGGTGAACTGTAAATAGGAAGCCATAACACCGAGGGTGATGCCGCCCACACCTGTTACAGAAAGAAGTCCCCCAAGTACTGCTGTCAGTACGAACTGCAGGTTACCGATGTTACCGATCACAGGTCCCATCGTGTTTCCGTATTTATTGGCGTTTGCAGAACTCTCGAAGAGTGCTTCGTTGAGTTTGTCGAATTCTTCTTTTGATTTATCTTCGTGGTTGAAAACTTTTACCACACGCTGACCATTCATTCGTTCTTCCACGAAACCGGTCACATCTGCCAGAGATACCTGCTGACGAATGAAATATTTGCCACTGTTGGAACCAATCTTACTGGTAACCTTCAGCATAATAAAAATAATCACAACTGCCAGAATCGTAAGCAGCGGACTTAACAATAACATGGAAATAAAGGTAACCACGATCGTAAACAGTGCCATCAGTGCCTGTGGGATCGCCTGACTGATCATCTGACGCAGGGTATCTGTATCGTTAGTATAGAGGCTCATGACAGATCCGTTTGTATTCTGGTCGAAATAGCGGATTGGAAGAGTCTGCATATGCTCGAACATATCATCACGGACACTTTTAAGCACACCCTGACCGATATAAACCATCATTCGGGTATAAATAAATGTGGCAATCACACCAAGTGCAAAAATACAGCCAAGGACTGCAAGTGCCTTATAGAGTTCTGCAAAGTTCGGATCTGTCTGTCCGATCAGCGGGATGATAAAGTCATCCAGTAGAAATTTCAGGGACAGGGATACTGCAATACTTGCTGCGGAACTGATAAAGATGCAGATAAATACGATGATAAACTGTATCTTATGGGTTCCTGTCATATATTTCAGAAGTCTTTTGGCAGTTTGGATGGTGTTCTGATCTAATTTTTTCTTCTTATTCATCGTCTCCGCCTCCTTTGACCTGTGATTCATATACTTCTCTGTAAATATCATTTGTCTTCAGCAGTTCTTCTGAAGTACCCACACCTGCGATCTTACCGTCATCCAGTACGATGATCTGATCTGCATCTTCAATAGAAGAAACTCGCTGTGCGATAATAATCTTTGTTGTGTTCGGGATCTCCTCGCGGAAAGCCTTACGTATCAGGGCATCTGTTCTTGTATCTACTGCACTGGTAGAGTCATCCAGGATCAGGATCTTCGGTTTCTTGAGAAGAGCCCTTGCAATACACAGACGCTGCTTCTGACCGCCGGATACGTTGTTACCGCCCTGAACGATCATTGTATCGTAGCCATCCGGGAACTCACTGACGAATCCATCTGCCTGGGCCAGCTTACAGACCCTCCGAACTTCTTCCTCACTGGCATGTTCATCACCCCAGCGAATATTGTCATAGATGCTTCCTGAGAACAGCACATTTTTTTGAAGTACCATGGAAACCTGGTCACGAAGTACTTCCAGATTGTAGTTGCGTACATCCACGCCTCCCACCTGGACATTACCCTTTGTGACATCATAGAGTCTGGGGATCAGCTGCACCAGGGTAGACTTTGCACTTCCGGTTCCGCCGATGATACCTACTGTCTGACCGGATTTAATATGAAGATTTACATCCTTCAGGGAAAGATTTCCTCCCTCTCCTGCATAGCTGAAATCTACATGATTAAAGTCAATGGAACCATCTGCCACATTCTTTACTGCATCAGCTTTATCCTGCATCTCAGGAACTTCATCCAGAACCTCTACAATACGGTCTGTGGATGCTTCTGCTATCATGATCATAACAAACACGAAAGTTACCATGTTCAGGGACATGAGAATCTGAAGTGCGTAGACAATGATACTTGTCAGCTCACCGGTTTCCATGCCACCGAGAACAATTCCTCTTCCGCCAATTGCAACAATGATAATGATTACAGTATACATGGCAAACATCATAACCGGTGAGTTCCATGCAACGATTTTCTCTGCTTTAGTAAACAGATTATAAACATATCTGGAAATTCCATGGAATTTCTCAATCTCATAGTCCTCTCTTACGAAAGCCTTAACTACACGTGAGGCATTTACATTCTCCTGAACGGAATTGTTCAGGTTGTCATATTCATCAAATACCTTGATGAAATGCGGATGTGCCTTTTTCGCAATAAAGATCAGTGTACCGCCAAGGACAGGAACAACTATCAGGAAAAGCATTGCGATCGGTTTGTTGATCGTCAGTGTCATAATCCATGACAGAATGATCATAAACGGTGCCCTGGCAAGAAGGCGGATACTCATCATGTATGCCTGCTGTACATTTGTGATATCAGTGGTCAGTCGTGTGACCAGACCTGATGTTGAAAAGTGGTCGATATTTTTAAAGGAAAAATCCTGCACCTTATAAAAAATATCGTGTCGTAAATTCTTCGCATATCCTGCTGCTGCAACTGCCGCCATATTTCCGGCCTGTACGCCGAAGAACAGGGAAAGCATTGCCATTGCAACAAGGATGACTCCACGCTGGATGATATAGCTCATATCTCCGTTTGCAATACCTACGTCGATAATCTTCGCCATCTCCAGAGGAATCAGAACTTCCATCAGTACTTCCAGGATTACAAGGATCGGAGCCAGTACAGACTGCTTCTTGTATTCCCGGACTGAACGTAAAAGTTTCTTATTCATCTTTGTCAATGTCCTCCTTATGTCTCGTTATTTCTGTTAAAAATCATTCCTGCTATCGCAGGATTTTTTCCGGTTTTCATACATCTGCCAGAGAACCTGTTTGCACAGTTCCACATCCTCCTTCGGAATTCCCCGGAGCATTTTGGCTTCGCCTTCTTCAATACTCTTTAAGATTGCAGGACGGATCTTCTCTGCTTTCTCTGTGGGAATGATCTGTTTCAGGCGTGCATCCTGTTTCGCACTCTCTCTGTAAATGTAACCGTTCTTCTCCATCAGCTTCAGGATCCCTGTCACTGTAGGTTTCCTGATCTGGAATTCCTCTTCAATATCTTTCTGATAGAGATCTCTGTGCATGGTTTCCAGAAGGATAAATTTCAGCACATGCTTCTGCATGGTCGTCAGATCGTCATTCTCCATCACCTCTGCCGGATTATGCCGTTTCATTGTATGGGATAAAATATGTATCAGCCTGCCTACATACATCTCATTCAGCTTCTGTTTCATTTCCTCGTCTATCTCGCCGCACCTCCTAAAATCAGTACCCATACTATTGCAAAGCCATATAATAGTTAGGTTGCTATCCATTAGTTGCCTAACTATTATATGGCTTTAGTTTTTTTATGTCAATACTCGTTTTTATTTCTCCTTTTGAGCTACTCAAAAATTGTTACTGTTCACTCCGTTCTCAGTAACACGCTTCGCGATGCAGGAAATATGAACCTCCTTGTGCAATGCCCAAGGAGTA
>OICL01000773.1_pt1 | contig 15219 bp, 10 predicted proteins | sample 1581231 | NCBI WGS metagenome assembly OICL01 (sample SAMEA3882542, study PRJEB24775) | human gut metagenome | biome: human-associated habitat; feature: intestine environment; material: feces | place: Netherlands | collected 2009/2010 | reverse complement strand
GTGCACTTGCATCGATGCTCTTTACGAGGTTCTGATAGATGTCCTCGGTCATGAACGGAATCATCGGCGCTGCTGCTTTTGCAACAGTTACAAGTGCGGTGTACAGAGTCATATAAGCATTGATCTTATCCTGCTCCATGCCTTTTGCCCAGAAACGCTCACGGGAGCGGCGTACATACCAGTTACTCATATCATCCACGAAGGACTGCAGTGCTTTTGCTGCCTCCGGGATACGGTAATTTGCCAGGTTGTCGTCTACTGCTTTTACAGTGGATTCCAGACGGGACAGCAGCCATTTATCCATAACAGCCAGCTTGTCATACTCCAGACTGTATTTTGTTGCATCGAAGTTGTCGATGTTTGCATACAGAACAAAGAACGCGTAGGTGTTCCACAGGGTTCCCATGAACTTTCTCTGTCCTTCCACGACCGTCTTGCCTGCGAAACGGCTCGGCAGCCACGGAGCGCTGCTGGTGTAGAAGTACCAGCGGATCGCATCGGCACCGTAGGTCTGCAGTGCGTCAAACGGATCTACCGCATTTCCTTTGGATTTACTCATCTTCTGTCCGTTCTCATCCTGTACCAGACCAAGAACGATAACGTTCTCGTACGGTGCTTTGTTGAACAGCAAAGTGGAAATTGCAAGCAGGGAGTAGAACCATCCACGTGTCTGGTCTACAGCCTCGGAAATAAACTGTGCCGGGAACTGTTTCTCGAAGGTTTCTTTGTTCTCGAATGGATAGTGATGCTGTGCGAACGGCATGGATCCGGAATCGAACCAGCAGTCGATAACCTCCGGTACACGGTGCATCTCTTTACCGCATTTCGGGCACTTAATGGTCACTGCGTCGATGTATGGGCGATGAAGCTCGATGTCATCCGGGCAGTTGTCGGCTTTTTCTTTCAGCTCTTCGATGCTGCCGATGCAGTCCTGATGGCCGCATTCACACTGCCATACCGGAAGCGGAGTTCCCCAGTAACGGTTTCTGGAAAGTCCCCAGTCCTGAACGTTTTCCAGCCAGTCACCGAAGCGTCCTTTTCCGATGCTCTCCGGAATCCAGTTGATGGTGTTGTTGTTGCGGATCAGATCCTCTTTTACTGCAGTCATGCGGATGAACCAGGTCTCACGTGCGTAGTAGATCAGCGGAGTATCGCATCTCCAGCAGTGCGGGTAGCTGTGCTCGAACAGCGGCGCATCAAACAGAAGATCCTTGTCCTCGAGTGCCTGCAGAACGGCCATATCTGCTTTCTTACAGAAAGTGCCTGCCCACGGAGTTTCCTCTGTCATCTCACCTTTTTCGTTTACTAACTGTACGAATGGAAGATCGTATCTGTGGCCGACCTTGGAGTCGTCCTCACCGAATGCAGGAGCGATATGAACAACACCGGTACCATCTGTCAGTGTTACATAAGTATCGCATGTAACGAAGAATGCTTTCTTGTTCTGCTTAGAAGCGCAGTCATAAGCACACTGGTATAATGGCTCATATTCTTTGTATTCGAGATCTTTACCTTTGTATGTCTCAAGAATCTCGTATGCTTTCTGTCCTTCTTCTGCAAGTTTTCCAAGTACTGTATCAAGAAGAGCTACTGCCATGTAGTAAGTATATCCGTCAGCAGCTTTTACTTTCGCATAGTCTTCTTCCGGGTTTACGCAGAGTGCGATGTTGGATGGAAGTGTCCATGGTGTAGTTGTCCATGCGAGGAAGTATGCATCCTCTCCTACTACTTTGAAACGAACGATCGCAGAACGTTCTTTTACATCTTTATAGCCCTGTGCTACTTCCTGTGCAGAAAGCGGAGTTCCACAGCGAGGACAGTATGGCACGATCTTGAATCCTTTATACAGGAGCTTCTTGTCCCAGATTCTCTTGAGTGCCCACCACTCAGACTCGATGAAATTGTTATCGTATGTTACATATGGGTCATCCATGTCAGCCCAGAAACCTACGGTATTAGAGAAATCCTCCCACATACCTTTGTATTTCCATACGCTTTCTTTACATTTCTTGATAAATGGTTCGATACCGTATTTTTCGATCTGGTCTTTTCCGTCCAGTCCGAGAAGCTTCTCAACTTCGAGCTCTACAGGAAGTCCGTGTGTATCCCATCCGGCCTTTCTTGGAACTTCGTATCCTTTCATTGTACGGTATCTTGGAATCATATCCTTGATAACACGTGTCAGAACGTGTCCGATGTGCGGTTTTCCGTTGGCTGTCGGAGGGCCGTCATAGAACATATAGATCTCGTTGCCTTCACGGTCACGCATACTTTTTCTGAAGATGTCATTGTCTTCCCAGAATTTCTCTGTCTGTTTTTCTCTGTCTACAAAATTAAGATCCGTAGAAACTTTCTTATACATATTTACCTCCATAAAATTAAAACATAGAATTAAAAAAAGCTTCCGCCCTGTATAGGACGAAAGCTGTACTTACGTTTATAAACCACCTAACATACCATCATATGTCTTCCCTGTAACGGAGGAATGCCGTCAGTTTTTACTTGGCAGTCAGGCTTTTGTTCATACCCTGAAACCGTTCAAAATCTGCAACTCAGAAGTGATATTCAGATATATCTTACTTGTACCGGACTTCCACCATCCCCGGCTCGCTATTGCGTTCTGTTATATCCTACTGTCTTCGTCAGCGTTTTTCACATCCCTTATTATATGCAGTAATCCTAAAATCCGTCAAGGGTTTTTACATTTTTTAATCGGTTTTTCTCCGTATTTTTCATATATTTTCTATTTTTTATCTTCTACGGCGTATAAGCAGCACGATCAGACTGAAGATCAGAATCACCAGTGCTACGCATCCTCCGGCGATCATATATTTTTCTGTACTTGATTTTCCGGCAAATTTTTTCTGTCCGAAATCCCATACTGCTTCTACTTTTTGCAGAAAATTCTTCCAGATACTCTTTGCACTTGATTTTCCACCGTTTTTCTTCGAATCACCGGAATTATCCACATCCTTCGGCTTACTGTCCACACGTTCTTTCCTGGTGCTTACTTTCTGTAAATACTTATCCGTAAATTCTGCCGTTGCACTTCCAACCTGATGGCCGTCATATATATACCGGATCGTTCCCTCTCCGGTATCTTCATCTACATCCGTAATTTCATAATCTATATCTTTGTATGATACATCCTTCGGCAGGATCACATATCCGTCCTCCAGCGGCTGATATTCATTTCCGCCTGTCTGCACGGATTCTGTATCCTCACTTCCATCTGACTGTGCCGATACAGCACTCTGGCTATCCGCAGCCGATATAAATTTCTCTACTTCATCCGGTTTCTTCTCATCTGCCACCTGGATCTTCTGGAAATTGTTAAATGTATATTCGAACAGATTCTTCGTATCCGGATATATATTCACACCATGTGTCCGAAGTACGACACATACCAGTTTCATATTGCCATTATCGGCCAACGTGATCAGCGTAGATAATGCATTCGATGTATATCCTGTCTTTCCTGCAACCGCATACTGATAATAATTTTTATTTTCTTTGATCAGCATCTTATGATGCTGTGGAAATACATGTTCTTCCGTCGTATCGGATGCCGGGATCTTATAACTCTGCTCCTGGCAGATCTTCAGGAATTCCGGATAGCGCCAGATCTCTCTGCCGATCAAAGCCATATCGCGCGCACATGTATAATGATTGTCATCATGAAGCCCGTTCGCATTGACGAAATTGGAATTATTGCCGCCGAGGCTTTTACATTCTTCGTTCATCTGCTGGATGAACCAGTTATAATCATGTCCGGCATTTTTCCCGACATTTTCCGCCACCGCATAAGCTGCTTCATTCGCTGAGGCAAGCAGCGTCGCATATAATGCCTGTTCCAGCGAGATCACATTACCTTCTTTTAATCCAACCGAAGAATCTCCCGGCTGCATAAAAGATATGCAGTCATTGGAAAATGTTACCTTGTCTGACAGATTGCCGTATTTTAAAGCAATAAGACTGGTCAGGACTTTTGTGATACTTGCCGGGTACTCATGTTCATCAATATTTTTCGCATATAAGATGCTTCCTGTTCCCGCATCCATCACGATTGCAGCTTCACCGTATGTGCCCGGTCCTTTTGGCCAGTTCTTCCAACCGTTCGACTGGATCTCCATCTTATAGGCATCTTCTTCTGCCTTCTTTTCCCGCTCTTCCGGCGTCATGTCTTCTTCTTTTTTCTCTTCCTTCTTATTGGAATCATCTTTTGATGCGTCTGCCGCCTGACTGCTCTCACTGCCGCCAGGTTCCGCATATACTTTCTGTCTTACCGTTCCCGGTATTACTGTAAATAAGGCCAAGATCAATATTATAATCCTGGCCACAACTTTCTTGCTCTGTTTCATTATACTCGCCCGTTTACTGTCCCCTTATATTCATCTTTTGTAAATCACTTTAATATAACAACTGCTCGATCTTCTTTTTATTCGCATCAAAATCAACCTTCAGTACCTGCATATCCTCATAAGTGATATCTGTATACGTTCCGTCCTGTGGAATGCATGTCTGCTGCATCTTCAGATCGTCTACCGACAGAACATCTTTTGCCATAGAGTACATCTCCGATACACTCATATTCGTCTTTACATGATTTACAGCGTAATTGATCAGAGGCAGTAACGCACTTGGATCCTTCTTCTCCATAATCTTACGGTAGATTCCATACATTACACTTCTCTGACGCCTTGTTCTTTCAAAATCATTGCCCAGTGTACGGTTTCTCGCATGCGCAAGTGCCTGGGCTCCGGTCAGTGTCACATCTCCGGCCTGAATATCCGGCATACCATTCTCTCTGTAATAAGCAGCCTCTTCTTCACTGATGAATACGGTCACACCACCAATCTCATCGATTACATTTACCAGATCATCAAAGCTGATCGTAATATAATTCTGAATATCAAGATCATATGTCTTATTGATCGTGTTGATCGTAAGTCCCACTCCGCCGTATGCATAAGTATGGCCCAGACGGCTCTTTCCATGTCCGTCAATATCAACCAGCGAGTCTCTCAGGAATGAGATTGCTGTTGATTTTCCTTCTTTTTTGTTAAAGGATACCATCATCATACTATCCGAACGTCCCCGGTCCGCATCCGGATCTCTGGAATCCGTACCTACCAGAAGGACATTATATACATCCTTGTCTTTTCTCTTTTCTTTGGCGATCTTAACTTTCTTTGCTTTCGGATCTACTTTGTCTGCCGACACAACCCCTACAGAGTCCCCATAGAATTTCCACCAGATCGACCCGTAGATACCGCCAATCAGCAATACGATCAATAATATTATAATTCCTGCAATCTTACGTTTTTTGTGTTTTCGAAAAAACTTCATCTGTCTGTGTCCCCCTAGTCCTTGATCACACGGCCAAACTTGTCCGTCGAACCTTTTTCCATCTTGCCATAGTGACCGTAAGCTCCGTATTTACCATAACTTCCGTAGTGGCTTCCATAACTGCCGTAATTGCCGTAACGTCTGTATCCATAGCCGTATCCTTGTCCGCCGGATGAATTATCACCATTGAACACATATCCCAGCATATCGATTCCACTTAATGCAAGGCTTTCTACACCTTCTCTGATCTCGCGAAGCTTCGTATAATCATAGCGGATCACATAAAGGGCCGCATCTACATATTTGCCCAAAAGCGGTGCATCTGCCAGAAGTTCGGATGGCGCAGTATCCAGGATGATAATGTCATATTTTGACTTCAGAGCTTTGATCAGTGCTCTCATACGTCCGCTTCCTATCAACAGCGAATTCTCTCCATCCGGTGCGCCGCCGAAAATGACATGAAGGCTTCCGTTCTCATTCGTTCTTTCCTTCGGAAGCTTTACATTGGTAATTGCTTCAGATAACGGCACTTCTTTCTTAAGAACCGAGCCAAGTCCCGGATGTGGTTCCTGCTCGTTCATCACTCCCGCAATCGAAGGATTTCTAAGATCACAGTCGACCAGCAGTACTTTCTTTCCCTGCTGTGCAATGGAAATTGCCAGATTCGCCGAAAGTGTCGTCTTACCTTCTCCCGGGATCGAACTCGTAACAAGCAGGGTCTGGTATTCCTTTTTCTCCACATCTTTCATAATACGGATACGAAGCTTTCTTATCGCTTCCAGATAACTCATGGAGATTCTTTCATTTAACAGGCTCACTGAATTATAAAATGTCTCTTTTTTACGCTTTTTCGTGCGGACATACGGGATACTTCCCAGATCCTGCAGATTGATATTCTTCTTCAGATCCTTTCTTGACTTCACAGTCCTTCTGGAAAGCACATACAGCAGAAGAATCACACAACCTATGATCGCACCTTTTAAAGCTCCACGCTTGTAAGATCCACGTATAACCTCCACACGTTTGGTATCTGTCGGGATACCGGTCTCATCCAGAATCGTAAGCTTGGTCTCTCCAAGTACGAATTCCGCAACTTTCGGATAATTCTTTATGACTGATTTTAACGTCTTATATGCCATCTGCGGATCATTTCCCGATACGGATATTGTCAGAAGATTCGTTCCGTCATCCGCTTTAACATCGATCGATCCCGGCATAGAATCAAGCCCCATGTCCTCAGCAACTACATCCTTCAGTACACCACTGGTAAGAATATACGGGAACACTTCCGCCATCTGCTGGGCAGACTGTGCATTCACATAGTCCATGCCGCCGACAGATGTCACCGACACTGTTGCCGATGCCACATATTTTGACTGATAACTGGTACTCACCGAGAAATAAGACTGTACTGCGCAAATAATTATAAGCCCGATGAGCAGCCACCACAGCCTCTTCACACCATGATAAACATCCAACATAATATTCGTCAGATCAATCTTCTCAGGCGCATCTACACGTTCACTTCCTGATTTGTCTCTATAATCGCCCATATACTCTACATTCCTTTACTTCTTCCATAATTGCCGTAACGTCCGTATTTGCTGTATTTACCATAATAATGTCCCACCGGACTGTCCACCAGGCCGGAGAACGATCTTACACCGTTCAGTACAACTCCCAGTACCTTACCTTCCTTGTCACGGAAAGCGTCCATTACTTCATTGATGTCTTCAGCCAACATATAATTCTGCTTTGCCACGATCATAACCGTATCTGCACAATGTGCAAATATCTGCGCATCTCCGATGATTCCTGCCGGTGGTGTATCAATGATCACATAATCCACAAATTTCCTGCATGCAGCCATTAGCTTAAAAAATGACTCCGAGTTAAGCATCTCCGTCGATGAGGAATAGCAGTTCTTTCCACCCATGAACAACATATGCTTTCTGGTACACGGAACCATGACATCCGCAAGAGATCCGTTTCCTCTCAGATACTCTCCCAGTTCATTCTCCTCTTTTGGCTCCATACCAAAGATCAGGAACTGCGACGGTCTTCGGATATCACCATCTACCAGCAGTACCCTCTTGGACTGTTCTGCCAGCGTGATCGCCAGATTGGCGGCAACCGTAGATTTTCCTTCATTTTCAGATACACTGGTTACCACAAGGACTTTCTGTTCATTCTTTGCCATCCGGTATTCTACCTTGGCCGCCAGTTTCTTATAACTTTCCACGAACCGGAAGCTTGCTACCGGATCATCAACCAGGATCGCTTTTTTCTTACGCCGGAATATATCCCGAATCGTCTTATATTTCCATTCATAACTGATGGCTCCGAGACTTCTGGCATCCAGCTTCTTCTCGATCTCATTCTCCTGTTTAATAGTATTCTTCATATAAGAGAACAGTCCGAGGAGGATGATCACCAGTGCTCCTGCCACAAGTCCGCCCTTCTTAGCCTGTCCGCCTGCATCCAGCGGATTATCCGGTGTATACGGGACTTTCGGCTCCTCCAGCACATCCATAACCGCACTGCCCACCGTATACAGCGATACGCTGCTATAGTTATCCATGACCGTACGGATAATATCTATGGAATCCTTCGGCGTATCCGCCGTCACACTTAAGACCAGCATATTGGTACCTTCCAGCACCTTTGCATGAATGTCTGCATCCAGCTCTTCCACCTTCAGCTTCTCACAGATCTTCTTCTCCATAATGTTACTTTTTAATATCTTCTCAAATGTCTTCGCCATTGTGTTGGCCGAGCTCAGATTACTGTACGCATTCGCATCGCCTCTGGATGCCACCACAAATGTCGCCTGCGTTGTATACTCCGGAACATACCTGCTGCTTACAACTACATAAGTTAACAACGCTCCCGCAATTGCCCCCAGGATGATCACCCACCAGTTGGACACTATATCATGCACAAGAGTATACAGATCCAGGTCAGTATCCATAAATGCCGGCATGTCATTTCTATTATTACTTTCCATCCTGTGTTCCCTCCTGATCCTGTACCACAACGAATAACTTTGTCACCGCAGTCGGTGCTCCCTCTGCCGTATAAGAATATTCCACCGGATAAACCCCTGCTTTGGAATAATCCACTTCTGATTTCACACTGATCGCTTCTCTTGTACCTGCAAGAGCCTCTCCGTCATCCGCATACGTATATGTTGCACCATTCATCTCCATACCTTTGACATAAGACATCGGATCGATTTCATGTCCTACTGTTGTATATGCGATATAATCCGATAATACCGGATATTCTTTCATCTGCTCCTGTCTGTCACCGGATTCTGTTACGGTCACTTCGAGAGGCACTGAACACACATCACCCGCACTGTTACTTACCTGTACGGTCACTTTGTAAATTCCTGCAGCTGCATTATACATACCATCATCCAGACTGGTACGTATCTGACTGGTCAGGTCACCGTCAAGGCAATCCTCTGCCTTCATATTCTCCGTAAGGTTCGCCTTCCCCACCTCTGTTGTCGAATATCTAAGCGGTGCCTTCAGATGGATCTTCGGCAGCGTGTAATCTTTGTACTGTACGGTTCTTTCCAGTGTCCCTACCTGATTCGCCTTATCGAATACCACATACGTAATGGTACGCTTGCCCGGCGCAATAAAATGCGACATCGAAGCGATACGTACAGACGATGTCAGGTCACCGTCACGGTTGTCTTCTGCTTTGACACCTTTCAGAAGTGCTTTCTTCTGCTTCTTCTGATCGGTCTGCACACTCAGTGTCACGGTCTTATCCTTGCATGTGATCACCGGCGGTGTATGGTCTTCCAACATCTTGGACTTCACAGTATATCCGGCAAATATGACACAGGATGCCACAAATATCAGGCATACTGCTATTTTTAGTCTCCTCATAATTCTTCTCCTTTATTGTTAATATAGCTGTTGCCGTCCGGAATACGGGACCGGTTCTAATCTCAGGATCTCCCGGTTGTCACAGATCCTTGCCGGATTATACTGAAACAGCACATCCAGATAGTTCTCGGAATACTCCCGGCTCAGTTCTTCATACACATCCATCATATACGGTGTCCTCTGAAGTGGACTGTGTGCATCACTTGCGATCACAGAAATCAGATTATGCCGCAAAAGACTGTCGGCCGCACGCTTCGGTCCTCCTCCGAATCTTCCGAGGAAGCTTCCCTTATTCGCCTGAATCACATATCCTTTTCTGAACCAGCGGTACGCGATCTGCGGATAATCCTGTATAAATTCATACCTTTCCGCATGGGCGATCACCGGTCTTGCTCCGACTTCTTCAGCTCTCTTCAGAATAGAATCCGCAAATTCAGGATCTTCATCAAATGCAAATTCCATCAGTATGTACCGGCTCTGGTTAAGCGGCATGATCTTATGATTCACGATCAGCTCCGGAAGGTCTTCTGTCGAAAATACTTCCATTCCCGGCAGGATCTCTATCGGGATCTTCTCTTTTCTGACCGCTCTGACCACACTTTCATATCTGTCAATATATTCTCTCCCGAAATAATTCCCATACATTCCCGGGATATTGCAATGCGGGGTCGCTATGATCTTGTCCACTCCGCTGTCTGCTGCCATACGTGCCATCTCCAGCGTATCATACATATCTTCGGCTCCGTCATCAATCCCCGGGAGTATATGCGCATGTATATCTATCATCTCATCATCCTTTGTAATTTATAGTCTTTTTTATTATATCATTTTCAAATTATGGAGTAAAGAAAACGATACTTACTATTTCATTACTATTTCTTACTTGTCTCCTTCAGATATCTGACTGTTGCTTCTGTGTATCTGCACAAATATTCCGGTACGCCGTCTGCCTTTCCGGTCTCCGCAATTGCCGCTGCCACACAAGTGTTACATACCTTTCTAAGCTTACAACTACTGCATCTGGCCGAAATTCTAAGACTCTCTGTTTCTTTTTTTGTAAACTTCCACGCTTCCTCAAACTCCACATCCCGAAGCGGTATGCTTGGCTTATCCAGTACCACACAGGAACGCATCTCGCCCTGCCAGTTCACCACAAAAGAACTCTTACCGGCACGACATGCCATCTGTCCCGGAACTGCCTCTCCTTCCGGAGTATTCTCTGCTTCGTCTAATTGGATCTTGCGGTATTGGGCAAATACTTCTTCTCCCATCTCTCTTTGCAAAACTTCCACTCTTGCTTTTGCCGCCATCTCCGGATCCAGTCTGGCCTGATTATTATACGCATGATTTCGTTCTCTCACAGACGGATACATATAAGTATCGATCCTCACCGGAGCATCCAGTGATTCACCAAGCTCTATGATCTTCATCCTGTCATCCACATTCGCCTTTGCAAGACTTCCATTCACTTTCACATCAATGTTCCTCTCACGCAAAAGCCGGATGCCGTTCACCGCCTTATCGAATCCTCCCGGATAGTGGCACAAACGCTCATAGGTCTCATTGCTTGCACCATATAATGTAATATTGATTCTTCTTGGTTTATTTTCCGCAAAAAAATCTGCCCACGCCTCATCGATCAGCGTTCCATTCGTATTAATCGTAATAATCATCCCCAGTTCACGGAGTTTTTGATATAACTCGCGGAAATGTGGATACAGCAGTGGCTCTCCACCTGTCAAAAGAACAAATAACGTCCCGGCTTTCATCATATCTTCTGCCGTTTTCGTCCATTCTTCCATCGTGCGCAGCCTTCCCACCTCTTCCATCTCTTCTCTGCTCATACGCACATAACACATATCACAGTTCAGATTACAAAGCGGCAGCAACTCCAGCACTCCATATAACGGCACTTTCTTCTCTGTCGCCATTGCAAACATCTGTTGCTCTATTGTCGTTCCATCTTCCATTAATTCCATATTGGTTCCTCGATATTTCCTGCAGATTTTAAAAAAGAACCGGGAATCCGGTTCTTTTTCGATATGTATATAGATTTATTTTTTATGACTTTGCTGTCTCCCACTCTTTTATATTAATCTTTGTTGTACAATGAGTATTATCACCCTTTTCTCCACGCCATACTTTAACCGGCGTCACATTCAATCCTCTCACATAATAGCCATCCAAAAATTTATCTGCAGTACTCGCATCATGTGTTATCCCACAAGCATGATACGAACTTAGATACGTATCGCCTAATGGCTGGAATCCCTTTATATTATTAGTTTCTAGATATACCTTTCCACTTTTACCATCGCCAGCATCACATTTAAATTTATACACCTTTTCTTTATCGCCACAAGCTGCTACATACTCATTAGCTACAAATCTTTCGCCTACCATAGTAGGTCTAACATACGCCCTCTTCATACTTATACACTCCTTTTATTATTTTACTCTTGTTACCCATAAACCTCTGTCTATATTACTCTATTATATAAAAGTCTAATGCTAAATTCAATACTAAAATCCTTATTGTTATAGACAATTCTTATTATCTATAATTATAACTACATTTTTTAATATTTTCAATACTGTTTACTTGTCATTTCACGTCGTTTTATTACACTTTTATGCGTGATTATGCACATTCTACTAATAATTACTTGTACTAATTAGAAATCTATCGCCATCCGGCTTGATTCTTCCTCGTCCAATTCCGTAACCTTCGTCTCCATAACACGGTACACCCTCTGGCACATATTCAACACACTTGGTCTGTGTGTCGTCACGATACAGGTCTTGTTCGGTTTCTGCTCGATAATGTTACGCAGTACCTTTCGCTCCGTTGTTACATCCAGCGCCGACGTCGCCTCGTCTAACAGAAGGATCGGTGCATTACGAAGAACTGCACGTGCAATAGAGATGCGCTGTGCCTGTCCTTCCGAAAGACCGCGTCCACGTTCTCCGAGCGCACTGTTAATCGTATCCGGAAGCTTCTCTACAAATTCCCATGCACAGGCAATCTTCAAAGCCTCGATAATCTCTTCATCCGTAGCATCTTCTTTGACCATCCGCATATTCTCAGCAATCGTACCGGAAAGGATCGTATTTCCCTGAGGTACATAGGCGAAGAAATGTCTCGTCTCCGCATTCAGGACGATCTCTCTTCCGTTGGATGCAACGATCACAGCCTCTCCTTCCTGCGGACGGATCAGTCCAAGGATCAGACGGATCATCGTCGTCTTTCCTTCTCCTGAAGGTCCCACAAGTGCCACGATCTCACCCGGACACGCTTTAAAATACGAATCCGTAATAACTCTTGTTCCTTCTACGTATGAGAAATTCACATCCTTCATCTGCACCTCGAATCCATCCTCTGCGAACGGATCCAGCTCCTCACTCTCACTGATATGCATCTCTTTCGGGAGCTCTACCAGTTCACGGATTCTGTGTGCCGACACCGAACTATTTAGAAATGACGGGATGATCGAAACCACGTTATTGAATGCGCCCGACAGATTGCTTCTCTGCTGCAGGAATAATGTCATCGTTCCGTATGTGATCGTATGGGTCCACAGTAAGAACAGACAATATCCGAACGCTATGAATTCCACTCCTGTGCCCATAACCGACAACAGGATATTGGTCTTAATGGAGAACATATTGTACTCCAAACTGACATCTTTGAATTTGCCTTGCCACCAGCGCATTAACCGGCTGTAATGCGGCGCGATGCCAAATGATTTGATCGTATCAAAATTGTAGAATGCTTCCACCTCGAACGTCATCAGCTTACTGCTCATTTCCCTGGTCTTCTGACTATATTCTCGCTGCTTCTTGATCATGAACCTCGACATCAGAAGCATGAACGGTGCGCTTGCCAGTGCCAGAATTGCCATCACCGCATTATAATGAAGAATAACCAGAAATGTCGCTATGAAATTATAGATTGCGATCACGATCGTCGGAAGCCAGCTGATCGCATTACTGCTGACCGTTCCGATATCTCCGTTGAAGCGGTTCAACACATCCCCGTTGGAATACTTATTGATCTCCAGCCAGTCGGCATCCACGATCTTATCAAATATATCCGCCTGGATATCATTATTGATATAAATACTTAATTTGGTCGAGATACGGCTGATAATGCTGCTGAACAGAAGGCTGAACAATGAACTTCCTACCATAACAATGATCAGGATCATCAGTTTATTCGTCTTATACCCGGTAATGATATCGATCAGATATTTCCCCGCCACACTGCTGACAAGTCCCATAGAAGTACTGAAGATACCAAGGATCGTATAGAACACGATTGCCCACTTATACCGGACACTGTAGCTGAATATCCATTTCCAGTCATCAATGATCTCTGAAAATGTCCCGTCCTTCCACTTTGCGATCAGAATATCCAGAGACTCGAAAGACAGGCCGTTCTTTCCTTGATTTTTATCATTATTTTCCTGCATTTATTCCTCTCCTCGTCCACCGGCAAGTACATCTTCCAGACATCTCACCGCATCTTCGGATATGTCGCACTCCAGATGATATACCGGAACCTCCTTCAGTAAAATCTCAAGCTCATCCATTGCCTGTATCTGAAACTCGCTGTTCCATGCATTGATCGTAATCTGTTCCATTACTTTCCGCAGAGCCTCAAGCCCTTTCAGACGGCTGATACGGTTCTCCTTCGCCTGTGACAGCATAACGATTGCTCTGACCGGATAGGACTTATTGTTACAGATCTCTGAGCTTCCGCAGACTGGCCATCCGTTCGCATACCATCCATCTTCTTCACGGATAAGAAGCGAACGGTCGCCATTCACCGTCCATGTTCCACGGTACTTTTCCCACAATCCTGCCTGCGTGGATTTTCCCGTCTCAGACGGCGCAGAAAAGAGCACTGCCGTATCTTCATAACACATATATGCAGAATGCAGTATCATCGAATGATCTTTAATAGCCTGCTTTTCCAGCGAGAAGGCCGCCAGGTATACCGTATCCTGGTCAAGCATCTCTGCCACTTCGGGAACAAACCAGACATGATATTGATTTACACCCTCCTGGCTGCTCACCGCATAATGCCAGTCCATTCCAAGAAAATTAATAAAGCGGCATTCCCCGCCGGATGTCTGAAATACCGTAAGATTATCACGGTAGATCACTCTTCCCGTCTTTTTCCCCAGAAGATCTTCTTTGATCTCATCAAGGTTCTCTGTCATCTCTACCTGATAATGGATGACCTCATCATCCGGCCTCTTTGCCTGCCCGGTCCGGAATTTTTCCAGATTCCGCGGACTTTTCATAGATAACGGAGCCGTAATCTCAATCTCCGTATGCCCGATCCTGTACAGGCGGGTGATTGACTCATTCTGTTCTACCATGTTCCATCTTCCCTCGTACACTCAATAAAGCCATTCTCCACAAGCGCACCGACAAAAGCGATCGTATCCCTTCTTGCAGTCTCTTCATCAATCTCATATGTATCCAGAACCATCTGGATCATCTCTTCCAGGCTATCCACCTTTTCGATATTCTCCCAGATGAATTTAGCCGTATCACTGATCGTGATCATTCCATTGAACTCCTGCGAAGTTGCCCCCGTCGGCACCAGTACACATTCACCTGCGATCTCCCTTAATATAAATTCCTTTACAATCTTCATATAACTTTTCTCCTTGATTTTATTGTTCCATCATAGCATTGCCGCCGTCTGTATGCAACCGGGTCACTTTTTACTTTTGTTAAAAAAACAGAGTTTTTCATGAAATACTGTCACAAAAAACTCTGCCTTATCTTTATAGTGCAACTAAAAGCATTATAATTAATATTATTAAGATCACAATATATGCTATCAGGAATCCTTTGCTCTTTGCCTTATTAAGAAATATCAAAATCAATCCCATAAAAAGTGCAATAACCACTCCGAGCGAAAGATTCATCGGTACTATAAATCCCTTGG
>OICL01000755.1_pt1 | contig 15474 bp, 9 predicted proteins | sample 1581231 | NCBI WGS metagenome assembly OICL01 (sample SAMEA3882542, study PRJEB24775) | human gut metagenome | biome: human-associated habitat; feature: intestine environment; material: feces | place: Netherlands | collected 2009/2010 | reverse complement strand
CCCCATCAGGGGAGGTGGTCGAGCGAAGCGATGACCGGAAGGGTTCTGCCCGTCCGCCTCAGCCGCTTACTTCAAATTCTTCACGATATTCTTATAATCCCGTCCTCTGACCTCAAAATTCGGGTACAAGTCAAACGACGCGGAGGCGGGTGAGAGACTGACGACATCGCCCGGTTTGGCGGCACCGCGCGCCAGCTCGACGGCGTGCTGCATACTGTCGGCGTGCAGGATGGTCAGGCCGCTCCCGGCAAAGCCATCGCACTCGCGGACGGCCTTCTCAATGCGGGGGCCGGTAGCGCCCATCAGCACCAGCGTCTTGACGTGGGCGAGAACCTCCGGGGCCAGCGGCTCATAGGGGATCTTTTTGTCGTAGCCGCCCGCGATCAGGATGATCTTCTGGTCAAAGCTGCGCAGACCCGCAATCGTGCGCGTGGGGCTGGACGCGATGGAGTCATTGTAGTAGGTCACGCCGTCCAGCGTGCGGACCGGCTCAATGCGGTGCTCGACGCCGGTGAAGGTCGAGCCGACCTGACGCATGGCCTCGATGGGCACGCGGCCCCAGACGGCGGCGCAGGCGGCCAGCAGGTTTTCCACATTGTGGAGGCCGCGCAGTTTAATGTCCTTGCGGGGCAGGATCGGCGTCACAACGCCGTTCTCGGCATAGCAGAGCGTGTCGTCGCTCTCGCGCAGGAACGCGCCCCTGTCGGTCTCGTGCAGGCGGGTGAACCAGACCTGCTCGCCCTTGCAGTCCTTTTCCATGCCGCGGGTGATGTCGTTCTCAAAGCCCAGCACGGCGCGGCAGGGCGGGGTCTGCCACAGCAGAATGTTGCGCTTGGCGTCGATGTACTCCTGCATATCCTTGTGGTGGTCGAGGTGGTTGGGGGTCACGTTCGTGACGACAGCCACCTTCGGGCTGCGGCGCATGCTGATGAGCTGGAAGCTGGACAGCTCGACGACGGCCACGGCGTCGGGGGTCACGTCGGCCAGCTGGGGCAGCAGCGCCGCACCGATGTTGCCGCCCAAAAAGACCTTGCGGCCCGCAGCCTCGAACATCTTGGAGATCAGCGTCGTCGTCGTGGTCTTGCCATCGGAGCCGGTCACGGCCACGATCTCGCAGGGGCAAAACTCAAAGAAAAGCTCCACCTCGCTCGTGACCATTGCACCGGCTTTCAGCGCAGCCTGCAGTGCGGGCTTGTAGTACTCATAGCCCGGCGTGCGCATGATGATGTCCTGCCCGGCGAAGCCGTCGGTATAATGCTCGCCCAGACTCAAATTCACCTTCAGGCGGCGCAGCGTGTCGGCGTAGTCACCGAAGTCGTCCAGGCTCTTTTTCTGGTCGCAGAGCGTGACCTGCGCGCCCAGCTCGACAAACTGCTCAATGCAGCGCTTGTGGCTGACGCCCGCACCGATAAAGGCAACCTTTTTGCCCTGAATAAGCTCTTGCAGCTGTTGGATCGGCAGCATAAATATCTCTCCTCTGGCGTAGTTTCTACTTCTATTATATACAAAATGCCGTATTTCTGCAACAAAATTCGGCCCGCCAAGGCGGACCGAAGGAAAATCATGATTACTGCTCGCCGCCCATGGGGATGCCGTGCTTGTCCAGCAGGGTGCGGATCTTGGTCATCGGGTCAATGATGGAAGAAACGCTCTTGTCGTGGTTGATGGCCGCGATGAAGTAGGCGGTATACTTCGAGACGTCGACGTCGTAGTACCACTCGCGCTCCAGCAGTTCCGGCTTGCGGTAGGTCAGGTTCGTGCCCAGAACGGCCTTGATGATGCCGTCGTTGTAGGCCTTGTCGAACTTCTCCAGACCGGCGGTGAACAGCGGGAAGGTGCAGCAGGTGAAGATGTTGCGGGCACCGCGCATCTTCAGCTCGTAGGCGATGTCCAGCATGGACTCGCCGGAGGCGATGATGTCGTCGGCGATAAAGACGTCCTTGCCCTCAACGCTCTCGCCCAGATACTCATGGGCGACGATGGGGTTGCGGCCGTTGACGATGCGGCTGTAGTCGCGGCGCTTGTAGAACATGCCCAGGTTGCAGCCCAGCACGCTGGAATAGTACATGTTGCGGTTCATGGCGCCCTCGTCGGGAGAGACGATCATGAAGTTATCCTTGTGGAAGGAAACATCCGGCACATGATGCAGCAGGCACTTGAGCACCTGATAGGTGGGCATGACGTTGTCGAAGCTCATGGTGGGCACGGCGTTCATAACGCGGGGGTCATGGGCGTCAAACGTGATGATGTTCTTGACGCCGACGTCGCGCAGCTGCTGCAGCGCAAAGGCGCAGTCCAGGCTCTCACGGCTGACGCGGCGATGCTGACGGCCGCCGTACAGGCTGGGCATGATGACGCTGATGCGGTGGGCGCGGCCGGCAACGGCCTGGATCAGACGCATCAGGTTCTGGAAGTGGTCGTCCGGGGAGAGATGGTTCTCATATCCGAACAACTGATAGGTAACGCTGTAGTTGCCCGGATCGACGAAGATATACAGGTCGTCGCCGCGGGTGGACGCCTTGACGAGACCCTTTGCGTCGCCGGACTGGAAACGCGGGCAGTCGGACGGGATGATGAAGGTGTCGACATCCATGTTGCCGACCTCGCGCGCCCAGCGGACGAGGTGACTGTCAACGAGTTTGCAAAGCTCCTCTGCGCCGGGACAGGCAATCAGACCGAGATCGGCGATTGCGTCCTCTTTGGCAAAGAAATCACGCGGGCCAAGATTCTGTTCAGCCATTACAGGTACTCCTTACTTCCATCTTGTGTTGTCAATACCACAGGGGTGCGGCGTGCCGCAATGCCCCATTTACTAGTATTGTAGCACAGCGGCGGCATAAAATCAGCCCTGCAAGGCAAGAATTTCTGCATTTTCGACATTTTCCGCGGTTTAAACATTGTAAGCCACGCAAGTAGTAAAAAATTCTGGCGGATTTTACAAAAAATTTGCAAACGGACATTTGGCTCAGATTTGCGGGAGGGGTATTTTACCGGTCACCACCGCAAAACCACAGCCCTGATTTCTCGGCGAATGTAACACCATTTTTCCTTCATTACAATAGTGTCAAAAATGGATTTTCGTTATCATAGTCATGAACTGGCGTCACATTTAGAAGAATCTCTCTCATTATACTTTTTGCTTCCGTCCTTTTTTCAAAGACTCTTTGGACTTTTTCTATAATTCTTGCTTCCTGATTTTTATCCTTTGGGAATGGGAGTACCAGTTCATTTATGCGTTTGCCAATCGTGTCGATAATATCCTGTGTAAATTGCTTGGCTCTGATTTGTTGCTTGACAATCGGGGAAGAGAGCAGTGCTAGTAACAAATACGGATTCAGTTTGTCGTGATCTAGGCTTCGGATTTTCCATAAATGACTTTGATACACAATCTTCGTTTCAAGCTCTGTTACCATCGCGCATGTTCCAACCAGGTAGGTGCCATCTTTCACCATTAGTATGTCACACGCTTGAACATCTTGCTTATCACGTAGCGAATCGTAAATATCTTTGCTTAGTCCTTGTTTCGGATCTAGCTTTATCTCCCAGTTTGCAATATCTGATGTTCTTATAAATGGGATATTCCCTGTCCCATAAGCAAGTTTACCGACCTCGTCCCCGTTAGAAATACTAATAAGCCCTTGATCGACCAGTTCTGCAATCGTCACAAGATTGTATTCGCTTTTCAGTAAGTTTAAACCATGTTGTATTTCGGGGTTATAATAAATCGGTAAATATATACTATTTATAACTTGTGAGTATTTAATTGCAAAGCCCAAATGGTCGTACTCCAGTTGCTCTCCTGCCTTAAACTTTTCAAACCTTTCTTGTATTGCAGGTATATCGTCATATGGTATTGCCAATCCTCTAGAATCATGTCCACACCATTTTGCAACAGCCATAAATATATCACTGTTTTTATTTATTTTCTCACCCGCAGATAGCTTTCGCATTAAAACCACACATGTTTTCGCATGCGTATGCGGCTGAAACAGTTCCTCTGGCATTGATATAACCGCTTCAATCTGTGCTTTGCTTTCAACATAATTCATTATATATTTATGACTTGGATTACAGAACATGCTTTCTGGTGCAACAATTCCTAAGCGTCCACCTTCTTTAAGCAAATCCAAACAGCGCTCAATGAAAAGAACCTGTGGCGTTTGATAATCTTGCTGCTTATTTGTTTTTAGATAAACATCACCTTTTTCCTTCCATTTATAGCCCAAATCATAGCTTGAAAGTATTGTCTTATCATCAATTTTTAGCTTAGAGCCATAAGGTGGGTTTGTCAGTATTACGTCAAACGTTCCCAATTGAATAGCGTTTTGTGTTTTCGAATCCCATTTAGAAGGTTCCTCTAAACTATTTTCGCAGAACACTCCTCCACGACCATCTCCCAGAATTGCCATATACGCTTTTGTAGTCTTACTCAAAAAGCTTTCTTTATCAATTCCTCTAAAATTTTTTATTGCAACTTCTTGTTGATCTGCAAATATTTCCCGCTCAGGCCATCCTAGTTCATTTCCCTCTTCTCTTACTTGCTCCCATACATACCGTAAACTCTCAATCAGAAAGCCGCCAGAGCCGCATGCAGGATCAATGATTTTATCATTTCTTGAAGGATTTGTAAGTGCGACAAGTAATCTTACAACATTCCTAGGTGTAAAAAACTGACCCTGTCCTCCGCGTAAAGACGGCGATATGAAGATTTCAAAAGCATCCGCGATAACATCTCGTTCACTTTCTATCAAGCAATACTGCTGTAACTCACCAACAATATATGCAATGGAGCTATCCGTCAAACTAATATTGTCACTATTATCAAAAACATCTGGATACTTGCTTTTTACGGAGCAAAACAATTTCTTTATCCGAGATGCTATGTCCCTCCTCGGTTCTTCAATACCTGCTCGGAAACTAACAATGTCTTTCGCTCGCGTAAAGCGTTCATCATATATTTTGCAAAATATAATATTGATAATTTGAACAACAAATTCGTTATCTAGTGTTATGCCCGTATTATTCGCAGCCAAATAATTTCGAATGCTCCCAAATACAGATTTGAGATTATGTGTCTTCTTTAAGTCGCATCGTCTAAAAAGACCTACATCTTCAACTCTCTGACCATAAATTGGGATATTAGGTATTTCTATGAATTTAACATAGCCGCCTTGTTCATACTTCCTTAAATAGAGTGTTTCCTTTCCATTATACCAAACTCCCAAACTCGCCTTTGAAAAGCGCAAATAATCTTCTAGTTGTTCTTTTCCGTCCCTTCTTTTTTTCTTCTTACACTCTACAATTAAATAGCAGTCATCATCCTTATGCTTGGAATCTGCGAAAACCGCAATATCCACTGGATATTCCTTTTTCACATCCGATGGGCGAGCTTTCACTCTATACTGTGGATGTGTTACTATATTTTCCTTCGGATAACCATAATCATCCACTAATTTATGCAGAAACGGTTGCACCGCCTCAATCTCTTCGGGCGTTATCCTCACTTGTAACCCTGACACATAATCAGAAATATATCCATCTTTAAGGTTTTCCATTGTTAAAATCCACCTTTATACTATTTAGAGTGCCACTCACCAGATTATCAATAGATTATTCTTAGTATATCACGGGAAGCCCAATAAGGCAACGAATTAGCACCATCGTTCGAATGATTTTTCTCCATTCTGGATTTTTGCATCAATTCAAAAATCGACTTTCGGTTAATGATACTGAAAGTCGATTTTTTACATCACTATTTACTTCTCGTTCTCGTCCTGGACCTTGCGGGGGGTCAGGCGGACCTCCTGGACGCGGCGGTTCGTGGCGCGGGTGACGGTGCCATCAAAATCGCCCCAGATGAACTTGTCGCCCACCTTGGGCAGACGGCTCAGCTTCTCCTGGACCAAGCCGCCGATGGCGACGGCGTCAATGTCGTCGTCCTCCTTGATGCCCAACTCGTCGGCGGTGTCGTCAACACTGGCGCTGCCGGAAATCAGCCAGCTGCCGTCGGACTGCTGACGGACGTCCTCGACCACGTCGTCGTGTTCGTCCCAAATCTCACCGACCAGCTCCTCGAGAATATCCTCCAGCGTGATGATGCCCGCCGTGCCGCCGTACTCGTCGACGACAACGGCCATGTGGTGCTTGCTCTCGCGCAGGGTGCGCAGCAGCGCGGAAATCTGGGTCACGCTCGTCGTGTAGAGTGTCGGGCCGATCAGGTCCTCCAGCTTGACATTTTTGTCATGCTTCTGCAGGGCCGCAAAACAGTCCTTCTCATGTACGACACCGATGATATTGTCAATCGTATCGTGGTAAACCGGCAGACGGGAATAGCCGCTCTCGGCAAAGCGCTCGGTGACCTCGTCCATCGGGGTGTCGTCGGCCACGGCCACAACATCCACGCGGGGGGTCAGCACATCCTGGGCCTCGACGTCGTCAAACTCGATGGCGCTGCGGATCAGTTCACTCTCGCGGTTCGTCAGCTCGCCGTCCTTCTCGGCCTCGCTGACCATGGTCACCAGCTCACCCTCGGTGATGGTGTCCTTTTCTCCGGTATCAAACCGTTTGGCAAGGAACTTTTTCCACGCACCGAACAGGGCGTTCAGCGGTGTGAAAATCGTGACCAGCGCACTGAGCACGGGGGCAAAGGCCATGGCCATTGTTTCGGGCATTTCCTTGGCCATGCTTTTGGGGGTGATTTCGCCAAAGGCCAAGACCAGCAGGGTCATGACAACCGTCGAGACGGTAGGGCCGTAAACGCCGCCGACAAGGCGGGTAAACAGCACGGTGGCAAGAGAGGACGCACCGATATTGACAATGTTATTGCCGATCAGAATGGTGCTGAGCAGGCTGTCGTAGCGCTCAACCAGCGCCAGCGTGTGCGCTGCTTTGGCGTCGCCGTCCTCCGCCTTGCTCCGTAGGCGGATCTCATTCAGCGAGTTATACGCTGTTTCTGCCGCCGAGAAAAATGCAGACAAACCGATCAGGATTATCAGTGCGACGATCATAAATATACTGCCATCGTCCATTGGGGAACTATCAACTCTTTCTGTATGTTATTTATGTGTAGAACTACACATTTTACTTATTATAGCATAGATATGCACGCAACGCAAAGGGTACGCCGTCAAATTTGTGTAAAAACGTGTTTTTATCTAATAATTTATAATTTCTTCGGTTCCTTCTTTGCAAAGAAGGAACAAACCCCCGTTAAGAATCCGAATCCAGCTTCAGCACCGCGGTAAACGCCTCGCTCGGCAGGGTCACGCTGCCCAGCTGGCGCATCTTCTTTTTGCCTTCCTTCTGCTTTTCCAGCAGCTTCTTCTTGCGGGTGATATCGCCGCCGTAGCACTTGGCCAGCACGTCCTTGCGCATGGCCTTGACCGTCTCGCGGGCAATGACCTTGCCGCCCACAGCCGCCTGCACCGGGATCTCAAACAGCGCGCGGGGGATGTTCTCCTTCAGCTTTTCGCAGATGCGGCGGCCCTTCGCGTAGGCGTTGTCTGCAAAGACGATCATCGACAGGGCATCGACGACCTCGCCGTTGAGCAAAAAGTCCAGACGGACGAGCTTGCTCTCGTGCCAGCCCTCCCACTCGTAGTCGTAGCTGGCATAGCCGCGGCTGCGGGACTTGATGGCATCAAAGAAGTCGTAGACGATCTCGCCCAGCGGGATCAGGTAATGCAGGTCAACGCGCGTTTCGTCCATATACTTCATATCGACCAGCACGCCGCGCTTCGTCTGGCACAGGTCCATCAGCGGGCCGACGTAATCGTTCGGCGTGTAGATGTGCGCGTTGACGAACGGCTCCTCCTGCTTGACGATGCGGGTCGGGTCGGGGTAGGCGGAGGGGTTGTCGATGACCTCCACCGTGCCGTCGGTCAGTGTCAGGCGATACTGGACGCCCGGCGTCGTCGTGATAAGGTCAAGGTCAAACTCGCGCTCAAGACGCTCGGTGATGATCTCCATGTGGAGTAGGCCCAGAAAGCCGCAGCGGAAGCCGAAGCCCAGCGCGGCACTCGTCTCCGGCTCAAAGGTCAGGCTCGCGTCGTTGAGCTGCAATTTCTCCAGCGCGTCCTTCAGGTCGGGATAGTCCGCGCCGTCGGCGGGGTAGATGCCGCAGAACACCATCGGCGTGACCGTGCGGAAGCCGGGCATCGGCTCCGGTGTGGGGTTGGCGGCCAGCGTGACGGTATCGCCGACGCGGGTGTCGCGCACGGTCTTGATGCTGGCCGTCAGATAGCCGACCTCGCCGGCCTCGAGCTTGTCACAGGGGGTCAGGCTCGTTGCGCCCATGTGGCCGACCTCCACCAGCTGGAACTCCGCGCCGGTGCTCATCAGGCGGATGGTATCGCCGGGCTTGACCGTGCCCTCAAAGATGCGGACGTAGACGATGACGCCCTTGTAGCTGTCGTAGATGGAGTCGAAGATCAGCGCCTTCAGCGGTGCGTCGGGGTCGCCGGTGGGGGCGGGGATATCCCGCGCAACGCTTTCCAGCACCTCCTTGACGCCGATGCCCAGCTTGGCCGAGACGCGTGGTGCCTCCATGCAGGGCAGGCCGATGACGTCCTCGACCTCCTTCGCCACGGCGTCAGGGTCGGCACTGGGCAGGTCGATCTTGTTCAAAATCGGTACGACCTCCAGATTATGGTCCAGCGCCAGATAGCAGTTCGCCAGCGTCTGCGCCTCAACGCCCTGGCTGGCGTCGACGACGAGGACTGCGCCCTCGCAGGCGGCCAGACTGCGGCTGACCTCGTACTGGAAGTCCACATGGCCCGGGGTGTCGATGAGGTTGAACTCATAGGTCTCGCCGTCGTCGGCCTTGTAACGCATCGTGACGGCGCGGGCCTTGATGGTGATGCCGCGCTCCTTCTCGATGTCCATGTCGTCCAGCACCTGGTCGGTCATGGTGCGCTTGTCGACGCTGTCGGTCAGCTCCAGCATACGGTCCGACAGAGTGGACTTGCCGTGGTCGATGTGGGCAATAATGCAAAAGTTGCGGATGTTCTTGCGGGCCATCAGGTTTCCTCCAAATTGTTCCAGATCTCGCAGATCTTGCCGTTTTCCTTATATACGCGGGGCACGCGGCGGGCAAGGCCGCACACGACCTCGTAGTTGATGGTCTGTGTCTTGGTGGCAATCGTGTCAGCCGTGTCGCCGCCGTCCGGGCCAAAGACCGTGACCTCGTCGCCCATCTTTACGCCGGGAATGTCCGTCACATCGACCATTGTCTGGTCCATGCAGACGCGCCCGACCACGGGGGCCTGCTGGCCGCGGATGGCCATGACGCCCCGGTCCGGCCCGCCGGACAGCATCCGCGGGTAGCCGTCAGCGTAGCCCACACAGACTGTGGCGACGCGCATCGGCCTATCGGCGGTAAAGGTGCGCCCGTAGCTGACGCTCTGGCCGGGCTGCAGTTCCTTGACAAAGGTCACGACGGATTTCAGCGACATGACGGGCTGCAGGGCGGGGAAGCGTACCTCGTTGCTGGGGTCAAGCCCGTACAGGATGATACCCGCGCGGGTCATGTCGTGCCGCCACTCTGGGTGGCGCAGCTGTGCGGCAGAGTTGGCGCAGTGTACCGTGCCGACAGGGCAGCCGTCCGCACGCAGCCGCTCCACGACCTGCGCGAACAGCGCGTGCTGCTCGTCGGTGTAGCGCTCGTCGTCGGGCTCGACGCTGTCCGCCACCGCAAAGTGCTGAAAGACGCCGCAGATGTCCAGCCCGGGCAGGGCGTAGAGAGCCTCCAGCTCGCGGATCGTCTCCGCAAAGCCGGAACGCACCGCAAAGCCGATGCGGCCCATGCCGGTGTCGATCTTCAGGTGGACCTTAACCTTGACGCCCGTCTTGACGGCGGCAGCGGAGAGCGCCTGTGCGTATTCGGTGGAATAGCAGGTGGTGATCAGGTCGTTGGCAGCCAGCACAGCCGCATAGGTGGGGTCGGCGTAGCCCAGAATCAGGATGGGCGTTGTGATGCCGCCGCGGCGCAGGTGCCGCCCCTCGCCAAGGGAGCTGACCGCGAAGCCCGCAGCACCGGCCTCCTGCAGAACGCGGGCGATGACGTTATCGCCGTGGCCGTAGGCGTCCGCCTTGACGACGGCGCAGACCGGCCCGCCTACGGTGCGGCGGATATATTCATAATTTTCACGCAGGGCCGTCAAATCGATCTCGGCCCAGCAGTGCTTTTCCAAGGTAAGTGTATTCATAGTGCGCCATTTCCTCCGTAACAGTTTATTATAGCATGAAAACAGCGTTCCTGCAACCAATTTTCTGATTTTCTAATTTTCGCCGTCACCGTTTGTGGTCAGGTGTGCGGCGTCCGTCTCGGACCAGTGGCCGTGTACCCGCTGCACGCCGACGATGCGCAGCTTGGAATGCAGGAAGTGCTGCTCGCGGTAAAGGCTGAAATAGCTCGACAGCATGTAGGAAACCGCGCATGCCAGCGCAAACAGCGAGACGCACTGCCCGCCGAATACCTCGATGGCAAGGCAGATGGACGCCAGCGGGCTGTTGGTGCAGCCGCAGAACAGCGCAACCATGCCCAGCGCCGCGCCCAGCTGCGGCGGCAGACCCAGCAGCGGCGCGGCCACACAGCCGAACGTCGCGCCGGTGAAGAAGATCGGCACGATCTCGCCGCCCTTGAAGCCTGCGCCCAGGGTCAGCGCGGTGAACAGCATCTTTAAAAGGAAGGCGTAGGGAACGGCCTCGCCGTCGATGGCGGCCTCGATGACTGCCGCGCCCGCGCCGTTGTAGTCGGTGGTGCCCAGCAGCTTTGTCAAGGCGATAATGAGCACGCCGCCCGCGGCGACGCGCAGATAGGTGTTCGGGAAGAATTTCCGGTACAGCTTCGGCGTGACGTGGAGCAACTCACAGAAGAAGATGCTCAGCGCGGCCAGCAGCGCACCCAGGATGATAACGCGGACGAGATTGTCCGGCGTGGGGGCAGCCTCGGCCTGTAAGACGAACGCCTCGGGCGCCAGCCCCATTTTGCCGCTGATGAAAACGCCCAGCAGCGCCGACACCAGACAGGGGAGCAGTGCCGCGTACTGCATGGAGCCGACATCGACGACCTCCAGCGTGAAGATCGTTGCGGCCAGCGGCGTGCCGAAGATGGCCGAGAACGCGCCCGCCATGCCGCACATCGTCATTAAGCGGCAGTCACGGTTTTCTAAGCGCAGCGCCCTGCCGAGCTGCCCGGATACGCTGCCGCCCAGCAGCAGAGCCGCGCCCTCGCGTCCGCTGGACCCGCCGAACAGATGCGTGGCGACGGTGGAAACAAAGATGAGCGGCGCGGTGCGCAGTGTCAGCGGCTTTTGCTCCCGCACGGATACGAAGATTTGGTTCGTAGAGCCGCCGCCATCCGGGTCAAAGCGGTGATACAAAAATATGATAACAAGACCGGCAACGGGCAGCAGGTAAAGCAGCCACGGGTGCGCGCCGCGGGTGGCGTTGGCCCAGTTGAGCGCCAGCCCGAATGCGCCGCCCAACGGGCCCACCACGCAGCCCACCAGCGCCGCCAGCACCAGCCACTTGGCGCACACCGCCAGATACCCCGCCGCGCTGCGCAGATGCCGTTTGATCCGTTCCAAGGCGACCCCTCCTATGCTATGCAAAATTTGAGATTATTATAGCCTTTTTGTGGGGAAAAGACAACAGAAAAATGAACCGCGGCATCGCCTTTTGGCAGAGAAAACCGAAGAACATTCCTACAGGTATACCGAATAACAGAAGCGCCGCAGATTTCAATGAATCTGCGGCGCATTCCGATGGTCGAGGTGACAGGACTCGAACCTGCGGCCTCGTGGTCCCAAACCACGCGCGCTACCAACTGCGCAACACCTCGTTCTTATAACTTATCCATTATAATACACAAGCGGTGCGGGCGTCAAGTCCCGGCGCGGCAAAAATCATACAGCCAGGCGGAGCAGCCCCAGCACCAGCAGGTGCGCGGGGTAGAAGGCATAGAAGAACCACTTGTAAAACGTGCGCCCGCGGGCGGCGCGCCGGCCATTGTACAGGTACAGGATCACAAATGCGGAGACAAGGATCGGCACAGCGCAGCCGACGGCCTCCCACACCTGCCCGCTGCCCAGCCCGGCCATGCCGCCGTAGAGCAGCGCCGCCGCGCCGAACGCGGCTTTCTGCCGCGTTCGGTTCCCCCCGGCCCAGGCAAACAGCAGCGTGAACACCGGGGCCAGCAGCGCCCAGTCACAGAACAGCGATGCGCAGATCAGCAGCACGATGCAGACGCCGCGCAGCACGCGGTCCTGAACCTTCTCCTGCACCAGCAGCACCAGAAAGCAGAGCAGCAGCGTGAACAGCATGTTGAACTGCACAAACCCGGCGATGCCGTTTGCCGGAAAGGCCAGCTGATACGGCAGCTGCGCCAGCACGGCAAACCCCAGCAGCCGCCCGGCATAGCGGCGTTTGGAGCGGGTGCAGCCGTAGCCTTCGACGAGAAAAAAGCACATCGTCACGGCGGTAAAGTAGCCGATGCAGAGGCACAGATTTGTCAGCGGCTGCCCGGCGGGCAGAAAGACGTTCGCGATGTGGTTGATAAGCATGGTGAGCATGGCAACCATCTTGATGGAATCACGGGACATGGTAAAAACCCCTTTCGTATTCATTGTAAAGTACGAGGGAGCGGGCGTCAAGATTGCAGCGGCACGGCAACATTTTTGCGGCCTGCTCTTTCTTTTGCCCTGTGCCTGCGCTATAATGAAGTACAGGGAAGCTATAGGGCTGCCGCAAGGTGTTCTGCGCGAGGATGCAGGACTTTTCCCTGTGCCGGTCATTTGCTGTGTGCTGGTGTTTGTGATCGAGCTGTTTGTGTGAGGTACTATGATTGACGCAATAAAAATCCGCGGTGCGCGGGTACACAACCTGAAAAACATCGACGTCGATGTCCCCTTAAACAAAATCGTTGGCATTGCGGGCGTGTCCGGGTCGGGCAAATCGTCGCTGGCACTCGGCGTGCTGTATGCCGAAGGCTCGCGCCGCTACCTTGACGCGCTGTCCACCTACACCCGCCGCCGCATGACCCAGGCCGCAAAGGCACAGGTGGATGAGGTGCTTTACGTCCCCGCCGCGCTGGCGCTGCACCAGCGGCCCGGTGTGCCGGGCATCCGCAGCACCTTCGGCACGGGTACCGAGCTGCTGAACAGTCTGCGGCTCATGTTCTCCCGCCTGGCCAGCCACCGCTGCCCCAACGGCCATTACGTGCCGCCAACGCTGAACGTCGCCGCCGAGCAGCCGATTTATTGCCCGGAATGCGGCGCACTTGTGCGTGCGCCGTCGGCGGAGGAGCTGGCCTTCAACAGCCAGGGCGCCTGCCGCACCTGCGACGGAACGGGCCTGGTCCGCACCGTGGATCGTGCCACGCTTGTGCCTGACGAGAGCATCAGCATTGACGACGGGGCCGTCGCGCCGTGGAACAGCCTGATGTGGTCGCTCATGACCGACGTCTGCCGCGCCATGGGCGTGCGCACCAATGTGCCGTTCCGTGAACTGACCGACAGGGAAAGAGACATCGTTTTCAACGGCCCGGCGGAGAAAAAGCATATCTTCTACAAAGCAAAAAACACGCCCGAGGCCGGGGAACTGGACTTTACCTATTACAATGCGGTCTACACGGTGGAGAACGCCCTGGCCAAGGTCAAGGACGAGAAGGGCATGAAGCGGGTGGAAAAATTCCTGCGCGTGGATACCTGCCCGGACTGCCGCGGCTCACGCCTGTCAGAGGCTGCCCGTGCGCCGCGGCTGCGGGGCATCGGGCTGGATGAGGCGTGCAGGATGACGCTGACAGCACTCTGCGGCTGGGTGGACGGCGTGCCCGCCAGCCTGCCGCCCGAGATGCGCCCCATGGCCGAGAGCATCTGCGCCTCGTTCCGCGAGACCGCACGTCGGCTGCTGGATCTGGGGCTCGGCTACCTGACGCTGGACCGCGCGTCGTCAACGCTTTCCACCGGTGAGCGCCAGCGGATGCAGCTGGCCCGCGCCGTGCGCAACCGCACCACGGGCGTTTTGTACGTGCTGGACGAGCCGTCCATCGGGCTGCACCCCTCCAACATCGTCGGCCTGAACGGCGTCATGCACGACCTGATCGCCGACGGCAACTCGGTGGTGCTCGTTGATCACGACACACAGGTGTTGGCGGAGTCGGACTGGCTCATCGAGATGGGCCCCGAGGCCGGTGCGGGCGGCGGGCACGTCATTGCCGAGGGCACGGTGGCCGACCTGGCCGGGAACCCGGCGTCCCAAATCGGCCCGTTTCTGGGCGGGCAGGGGAGTGCTGCGCCCCGGAACCGCCCGGCGGCGGAGCTGTTTGCCGAGGGGCGCATCCATCTTTCGACGGACGCCATCCATACGGTCAAGCCGCTGGAGGTGGACATTCCCAAGGGGCGGCTGACCGTTGTCACGGGTGTGTCCGGCTCCGGCAAGACGACGCTGATTCTGGAAAGCCTTGTCCCGGCGCTGGCGGCGCAGACAGCGGGCAAGCCGCTGCCGCCCCACGTAAGGGCCGTCGAGGCCGACGGCATCGCGCAGGTAAAGCTCATCGATGCAACGCCAATTGGCATCAACGTGCGCTCCACCGTGGCGACCTACGCCAATGTTCACGATGAGCTGCGCAAGGTCTTTGCCCGCACGCCCGATGCCAGGCGGCTGGGCTACAAGGCGGGCGACTTCTCCTACAACACAGGCAAGCTGCGCTGCCCGGTCTGTGACGGCACCGGCGTCATCAGTCTGGACGTGCAGTTTTTGCCCGATGTGGAAATTCCCTGTACCGGGTGCCGCGGCTCCCGCTACAGCCGCGACGCCGACGCCGTGCGGCACGAGAACAGGCACGGCGGGACCTGCACGCTGCCGCAGCTCATGGACATGGACATCAACACGGCGCTGACCGTCTGTACAGACTTGAAATTGGTGACACAGCGCTTAAAAGTGCTGCAGGATCTGGGCCTTGGCTACCTGACGCTGGGCGAGGAAACGCCGAGCCTGTCCGGCGGCGAGGCACAGCGGCTGAAGCTGGCCAGCGAGATGGGCAGGGCCCAGCATGACACAGTGTTTGTCTTTGACGAGCCGACCATCGGCCTGCACCCGCTGGACGTGCGCACGCTGCTGGGCGTGTTCCGAACCCTGATCGAAAACGGCGCGACGGTCATCGTCATTGAGCATGACCTCGACGTCATCCGCAGCGCAGACTATCTCATCGACATGGGACCCGGCGGCGGTGAGGAGGGCGGACGTGTCGTCGCCTGCGGAACCCCCGCCGAGGTGAAGCGGAACCCGGAGAGCAGGACGGGGAAATTTATTTGAAACGTATCATGCCTTCCCCCTTGGGGGAAGGTGGCCGTAGGCCGGATGAGGGGCGAGCTTGCCGAGATTGCCCGTAAAAGGGTTGCTGCGCAAACTCGCCCCTCATCAGTCACCTTCGGTGACAGCTTTCCCCGAGGGGGAAGCCTTTTTTGTTTTGTA
>OICL01000752.1_pt1 | contig 15521 bp, 12 predicted proteins | sample 1581231 | NCBI WGS metagenome assembly OICL01 (sample SAMEA3882542, study PRJEB24775) | human gut metagenome | biome: human-associated habitat; feature: intestine environment; material: feces | place: Netherlands | collected 2009/2010 | reverse complement strand
AGAAAGCGGTTGAGGAGTTGACTGTTGGCGACATTGAGAATTTCGTCGACAAATTGATCAAATCCGAAAACAGATTTGAGATACTGATGCTCCCGGAATAAGATAACTGGCTATAAAAAACAAAGACTGCGGCATTTTTTGTCGCAGTCTTTGTTTTTTTTACTATCTTTGCGTCTATAATACACAAATATAAAAAGGGCTCAATTTCAGACCTGCTAAAGAATATTAAATTAGAATTTATGGAGCATTCGATACAGACTGTCAAAGACCGCTTCAATTCAGGTGAGCCACTTGAATATGTGTTCTTCTGGGGACACCATACAAAGTTGGGAAAGATGACCAAGGCTTGTTTCAGCCAATGGTTTCCTGCCGATTTTGTGGTGGACGATGTGGCATACAACTGCACCGAACAGTATATGATGGCGGAGAAAGCACGTGTGTTTGGAGATGATGACATTCGGCAGAAGATGCTTGCCAGCAACGACCCGAAAGAGATAAAAGCTTTGGGTCGACAGGTGAAGAATTTTGACGCGGAGACTTGGAGACGTGTTGCACCGGATATTGTTGTAAAGGGCAATCTTCATAAATTCAGACAAAATCCGGAGCTTTGCCAGTTCCTTCTTGACACAGGCGAAAAGATTCTTGTAGAAGCAAGTCCCTACGATACAATCTGGGGCATTGGAATGCAAGAGTCTGAATCGGGCGTTGACAATCCTGAAAATTGGAAAGGCACAAACTTTTTGGGCTTCGCCTTGATGGAGGTGCGCGGCATTTTGAGCGGGCATTCCATTTAGAGACAACATGCATCGATAAATAAGAAATCTGCAAGTTCCTTCTCAAAGAGATAAAGAAACTTGCAGATTCGAATAAAAGAGTTGTGCTTTATGTAGCGTAAGGGTTAATTAACGTCGGTGTATTTGTTGTCTGACTCTTTCAACGCCGACAGGAAATAACCTTGCGATTTAATCAAGTTGCGAGCTTGCAGCACCATGGTCTTAGTCTCGTTGAGGATGTTGAGATATAAGACGCTGGCCTTTGTACTCATCTTTTCCTCCTTCAACCGGCGTACTTGGTTCTTGATGGCTCCGGCAATTACCGTAAACAGATCATCGCGCATGTGCAGCACCTCGTCAAGGTCGGAGAAGTCTTTGTCGTGGAGCATCGTGCTGATTTTGTTGAATATTGCGTCAACGCCGTCATTCACCTCCTTAAGGTCCATAATCTGCTCTTTGGTGAAGCCTTTATGGTGGTTGTCGATATGCTCGTATGCCGGACGCGTGCAGTGGAGGAGCGCCTTCGACACCTCGGTCAGGTAGTCGACCACCTGGATGTAGAAATGGCTTGTCTCCACATTTTGATCCTGCAGTTTCTTCAGTGTTGCCATCACATGATGTTTGCGCTGGTTGGCTTGCTGGTAGATTTGCTCGGACTCAACCATTGTTTCTTTCAGCAAGTGTCTGTTCTCAGTGAACAAGGCTACAAGCATATGGTTGTAGATGCCCGACACGCGTTCCATCGTTACGCATACCTCATGCGTGCAGGAGTAAAGCACGTCTTCATTCTGAGTCTTTTCAGAAATCAGTTCAGCAGAAGGCTGCTCTTCTTTTTTATGTTTGCCGAAGATAAGATTGCGGCAAAGAATGTATCCGCAGAGCAACGCCAGAGCGGCGAGGGCAATCCATCCGCCCCACATCAGAAGTAGTCCGCAGAGGAAAGAAAGAGTGATGCCGGCGATGGCGGTTACAAACCATCCAGTCACCACGACCATTACGCCGGTGATGCGATACACTGCGCTGTCGCGGCCCCAAGCCCTGTCGGCGAGTGACGAACCCATCGATACCATAAAGATGACATATGTGGTTGACAGCGGCAGTTTCAGCGATGTGCCAAGGCATATAAGGCTGGCGGCAGCCGAAAGGTTGACAACGGCGCGTACAAGGTCGTACGACACTGTTTTGTCGCTGTTCTCGTCAGGGTCGAATCTGCTGTTGAGCTTGTCTTGGATTTTTTGTGGCATCACAGCCTTGTAGCCTTTGTTGAGGTTTATTGCAAGGCTTACGAGTGCGCGTGAAATCATTGTTGATCCGAAACGCTCCTCCTCGTCGTTCTGCGACGATAGGTTGAGTTGTGTTTCAGCCACCTTCATGGCATCTTTCGAGAAGAAGAGCGTGATGACCATCACAGCGCCGCTTATGACCAAGAACCAGATGTTTACGTGTGCTGGTTCTGCGAGCTTGCCCATTAGCATCGAAGGATCGCCAGAGTTGCTCGCAATGGCGTAGCTGTCGAGACCGGCTATAGGCACACCGATGAAGTTTACAAGGTCGTTGCCGGCAAAGGCGAGGGCAAGAGCAAATGTCCCAGCAAGAATGGTGATTTTCAAAATGTTTACCTTCATCTGCTGCAAAATCAGCAATATGACAGATGAGATAATCCAAATTGCACCGAGCGACAATACGATGTGGTCATTGATGAGGTGGTTGAAGTCGTCGCTGATAAGCCCGGAGCTTTTCATTCCCTTGAAAATGGCGAAATAGACAATTCCAACGATTGCGAGTCCGCACCAGATTGCGCCATAGCGTCGCAGCGATTTGGCATATTTGAATGAGAAAATCACTCGCGACACGTACATCAAAATCGCTCCCACGGTGAATGCAATGACTACCGACAGCAGAATTCCGGATATCATCACCATAGCTTTTTCTGTGTTGATGTAGTTGCCCAAGTCGGCAAACGACAGCGACGGGTCGTTCCAAATGGTGAACATTGCCACGGCAATTGATGCTCCGAGAAGCTCGAAGATGAGCGACACTGTTGTTGACGTTGGCAGACCGAGCGCGTTGAACGTGTTGAGCAGCACTACGTCTGCCAGCATCACGGCAACGAAAAGAATCATGACGTTCTCAAAAGTGAACATCTCGGGGTGAAACACTCCGTTGCGCGCCACTTCCATCATGCCGTTTGACGTGAGCACTCCAAGCAGGATGCCGGCGGCAGCCACCGTTAGGATAATCCAGCGTTTAGCCACTTTGGAACCTAACGCCGAGTTCAGAAAGTTGATTGCGTCGTTTGACACTCCGACAATCAAATCGATAATTGCAAGCACTGCGAGAATGATTACAATTACAGTGAATAAAGGACTCATAATAATGCTGTTTTATTGTATTCTATTTTGTGTTTTCTTCAATGTGAATAAGAATTCAAGACCGGCGTATTTGTGATTGCGCGCGGTGATTTCTCCACTATGGAACATCACGGCGTTGCGCACAATAGACAACCCAAGTCCGGTTCCGCCCGACTTGCGTGAACGACCGGTGTCGATGCGGTAGAAGCGCTCGAATATCTTGTCGAGATGTTTGGCCTCTATGCCTGAGCCATTGTCGTAGAAGTCGAATTTGTAGTAGCCGGAATTTTCCTCGATTGCAGAAATATAGATGTCGCGACCGCCTGAATAGGCGATTGCATTGTTTATCAAATTGCGGAAGATTGCGTCGATGAGCTGACGGTTGCCTTCGACGGCAACGTTGTCGGCAACATCTACATGGATGCGCATCCGGTTCTCCGGTTTATACTGGGCCACCTCTTCGCATATCCCATCGATAACGTCCTTGACGTTGACTGGGCATATCGGCAAAGTTGCCTTTGCGTCGGTGATGCGGGTGATCAGAGTGACGTCCTCAAGCAGATTCGACAGTCGCATAGCGCTTTGGTAGCCTGATTCCATCAAATGCCGTTCGGTTTCTTTCGGGAGCTCGTTGTCGAGCAACGTCTCGAAGCAGCCGCGAATGCTCTGTACTGGGGTCTTCAATTCGTGGTTTATGTTGCTTGTGAGCTGATGCTTGATGCGCATTTTTTCTTTTTCCTCAAACAGTGCTTCCTGCATGCTGCGGTCGCGTTCGGCAGTGCGGTCCTGTAGTTCCTTGTAGATTGCGAATATTGAGCGGGCTGCGTCGCCAAGTTCGTCATCCGACAGCTCGTCGGTGTTGAAATCTTCTATTTTCCCGTTGCGCGCGCGGTTTGCAATGTCGTGCAGTGCTTTCACGCCGAGGCTTATGCGGCTGATTGCGAAATAAAGTATGATGTTCACAATCAATGTCGCACCCAGCACAATCCAAATGTAAGCCATATCACTGCTCAACACTGCCGACAACTCAACGTTGTAGGGAAGGGCGGTGCGCACTATTGCATTTCCCCGCGCAGAGGCGGAATAGAAAAATTCGTGGTCTTTCACTTGAGAGAGACGGCGTATCGTGTAGCCATGTCCGTGTTCGATTGCATTTTTTATTTCCGGACGGTTGAGATGGTTGGCAATCTTTGAGCTGTTGTGGCTTTCAAACAACACGTTTCCTTTGGTGTCGAGCAAAGTGACGCGGATATTTTTATTAGGTATCAGCCGATTCACAGCGTCGTTTGTCAGCTGTCCGGTTTCTGCATATTCGTTGAGTAGGATGTTGTTGTACACTTGTAGTCGTGTGTCGAGCAGTTCTACTTTGTATTCCCGCTCTCTGGAATATTGAATCGAGACAAACACGAAAACCAATATCCAGAAAAACACGTTGACTACGCTGAACAGTTTTGCCTTGTAACTAAACCTTTTCTTTGAAGCCATAGCCGTATCCTTGTTTGGTTATAATATGTTGTTCATATTCTCCGAGTTTCTTGCGCAGTCGGTTGATGTTGACATCGATTGTGCGGTCGACCACATAGACGTTCTTCTCCCAGATTTTGTCGAGAATCTCGTCGCGTGAGAAGATTTTGTCGGGGTTTGAAAGGAAAAGAAACAGCATGTCGAATTCCTTTTTTGTGAGAGCAATCTCGCTGCCGTCGATTGTGCAAGTTTTAGAGATGCTGTCGAGAGACAGTGTCTTGTAGATTGCAATGGTGGGCTGCTCCGGCTTTACTCGTCGCAACAGGCTCTTGACGCGTACCACAAACTCGCGCATCGAGAACGGCTTTTTGATGTAGTCATCGGCGCCGCGCGTGAATCCGTCGATTAGCGGAGCCTCGTTGCCGAGGGCTGTGCACACGATAATCGGCACGTTGGCGACGTCGGGCATTGCTCTTACTTTGCTTACCAGTTCGAGGCCGCTGATTTCACCCATCATGATGTCAAACACCATCAGGGCATAGTCGGCAAGATGCTTTTGCAGTGCCTCCTCTGCAGAGTTGGCAATATCGACGCTGAACCCCGCCAGTTCCAAATTGATTTTCATCAATTCGCATATCGGCATCTCGTCGTCGACAACCAGAATCTTTACAGGAGTTTCCATAATATTCTAAAAGTTTATCATTAATTCCGCTACAAATTTGTCGTGGTCTGACGCGCCTATCTCCACATTGTCGCCATAGAAGTATTTTTCATAATTCAGACGTAGCTCGGCGTTCACTTTCTTGTAGTATCCCAATGTGACACCGACAGTGGCACGCTTGCGGGCGGCGTTGGTGATTTCAACCTCTCCGTTTTCATCGGTATATCCGCTGCTGTCGTCGGTCATCATGTCGAAACGGCCGAGAAATCGAACCTGTTGCATGTATTTGTTGTCGACGGGCAGGGCATACATTGCCATGGTGTTGAGGGCGTGTACTGGCTCGGCGTCGCTTTCGCAGAAATATTTGTACATGTATTCAGCCTCGACAGTGAATTTCTGGTACTTATAGCTGAGACATGCGTCATACATATTTGTTCTTATGTCTTGCGGCTTGGTGGTCATTGCGCTCACGTTTGCCTCAAAGTCGGACTTTTTAAACTTGAGATGTCCTACATATAGATAATTATTGTGTAGCCAGACATCGTCGGAGGCGGAACTGTTTCTTCCGTTATAGACACCGAATTCGGCTGTCAGTGGCACTTGCTTTGGCGCATAAGTGGCTTTGGCGCCGATGTCGAAAACGTTGCCTATCTGCTTTCCGACAAACGACCTGTTGGCAAACCAACGTGTGTGTGGAGCACGTGCTGCGTCGACGGAAATAGGCACTCGGAACTGACCGCCGGTAAACTGGAATTGGTTGTCGAAGAAGTGTAGCCGTGCGAAAAGGTCGTGTGTGCGGATTTTGCCTTTGTCGCTCAAGTTTATTTGTAGTTTGTAGTCAACAAATTCTGTCAGCCATCCGCTGGCGCCTATTCTGGCGTCGCGCACCTGAAAACGGGAGTTCTTGACATCTGTCTGATACTCGAATTTTGTGCGCAGCGTCCCCCCGATTGTAGGAATCCATGATTTCTTATTGTCTTGTGCATGTGTGTGTCCGACAACCGAAACGCCGGCAATAAGTAATAATATCTTTATTGCTGATTTCATGCTGCAAAATTAGTGCAGAGACACGAAATTGCAATAACAAAACTGTAACAAATTAGAAGGTGAAGTGCAGCGCGATGCGCCATCCGCTTTTGTCAACACCAGGGGTGTCGCGATACGTGAGTCGCCACACGTAGTCCACTCGCAGGATTGTGAGAATGTTGTCAAGACCTACGCTCATCTCCATATAAGGTGTCTTTTCCATCGGACGGCACAATGCGTTGACCGGGAAACGGTAGATGTCGAGGCTCTTTTCGGGATTGTTTTTGTCCGACAGAGAGCCATAAAGACCTTTGAACGAAACCACCTCGCGCAGTTTCAGATATTTTATCAGCGGCACGCGGTTGAGCAATGCTCCGTTGATCCAATATGTGATATCCCACGAAAGGTATTGGTCGTTCATAAATTCCATCGCATTCATCAGCGCATACGATTCCGGTTGGATTGTGTATGACAGGTTGGCGTTGGGCAGCAGCAGGTCGGGATATGACACCTTGCTCCAAACCTTGCCTCCCTTGAGAATTATGTCGGTGTATCCAAAGGCCGAGAACCAGAAGCGTTTCTGCACGCTCAGTTCGGTTTTGTTTATTGTAAACTTGTTGCCCAGTACGCCTTTGGGACTGTAGGTGTGTGACAGAATCAGAATCGGCATGTCGAGGTTGATGGGTATGCGCGTGAACCGGGCGTCGTAGAACTTCTCTCCGGGAGCATAACGTAGTGTCAGATTGACCGACGACTGCTGATATTTGTCGCTCCAATTCCCGTAGCCGTCGACAAACGGCATCCAGCGTGTGGCTTCTTGAATCTGGCGCTTGAGTCCTACGGTTACGGCAAGCCCGTTCTCGCTCTCGCGCTTGTATTCCAGTTCAGACGTGCGCAGGTATGTCACCTTGTCGTTGGTTTGACGTTTCCATGCCAGAAACACGTTGTCCATATTTGTGAACATATATTGCTGGCCAAGTTGGTTGATGTCGTATTTATGGTGGAGGCGCAGCGAGTGTATCGGAAACTCCTTTGCGTGGTATTTCTTCTCGTTGAATGAATATTCCACTTCTCCATCATATTTCCATTTCTTGTCGCGGAATCCATAGGCGGTATATCCTTTCATAAACCAATGCTTGCTTAGGTTGGCGGTAGTCATTCCTCCCACTTTCAGACGTGCGCCCTCCACGGTGTTGCCGCTGATGGTGGTGTTCATTGGTCCGAAATCAAATTTGCTCGTGTTTTTGTCGCCTGTAGGGATGTAGCCTGACACAAGGACGGATATGGTTTTCTCTGTCCAATAGAAAGCCGGCACTGACCGCAGCTGCGTCAGCAGCTTGTCTATGGCGTTTTCTTTTTCTTTTATAGGTGTCATTCGGTTCTCCTTCCAGTACTCGTCGGGCATCTGCCTTGCGTCGGTGGCTTCGATGAGTTTGGCCTCCTCGTTGAAGATGCCGTCGTTCTCCGGTTTGTCGAAGCTGAAATTCTCATAAAGTGTGCGTCGACGGGCATAGAGTCCTTGCGATGACGGGATGATTGAGAATTCCACAGTCATATCGTCTTTTGTCTTTATGCGGCAGCCATCGGGGGCCTTGTCGAAGGTCTGCTCTATGCGCAGGTTGTTCACATAGTTGAGGTTGATGTCTCGTGGCACGTTCATCACAACTTTCTTTACAAACATTGTGCTGTCGCCGAGCGGCACGTAGATGCGGCCGAAGAATCCGAACGTGCGGTTGTTGAACGGTGCAAAACTGAGTTCGATACATTTGACGCCGTCGACGGGGATGGTGTCCGACAGATAGTATTTGTAGAAGCCTGAGCCTATTTTCGACAGCGGGCTGACAAAGCGGTTCTGCATAATGGCGATGTCGTTGTCGAAGATGTCGACTTCCTTGAACACGTCCTCCAGAAAACGCTGCACACTTTCCTCGTCGAAAATCTCGTCGACACCGGCTCGCTTGATGCCTTTCACGAACTCTTTTTCGGCGTGGGGGCTGCGTCGGAAATATGCGGTGGAGAGTTTCTCCTTAACCGACACGTTGAGAATCGGTTTGCCAGACACTTCCGACGTGTCCATATATTCAAAAATGAATTTGAATTTTTTGAAAAGCCATTTGTCCTTGTTCTTCTCCGAAAAGTCGTTGAGGGCAAAGTTCATCTTCTCATATTTGTCGTAGCTGTAATAGTCGTGGTTGCGGGGGTCGTATTTTTCTTTCATGTCGCGCAGTTTCTCCATAAACTGAACGGCTGGGTTGTTTTTGCGGGAATAGTGTTCCTTGCCTGGTCGCACAACGAATTCCTTTAAAGCCACGCCGTCGGCCGACAGCTCGACGGTAAGATCGTTCACTTCGCCTTTGCTTACATAAATATCTTTGGGGGCATAGCCCATCATGGAGAAGTTGGCGCAGAGGAAATTCACCTTTGTCGTTATGTCAAACCGACCGTCGGCATCTGCCTGTGTGCCGGCGCTTGAGCCTTGCAGCAACACCATGGCAAACGGTATGGGCTCGCGTGTCAGCGAGTCGACCACCACGCCTTTGATTGTGGTGGGCTTCACTGGCGCTTGCGCATATGTTAGAGAGTGGGGCTGTGCCATTGTCAACATCACTGCCAGCAGGCACACAAGATGAAAAAATTTTGTCCCGTTTGTCATTTCTGAAATATATCTGTTTTTATTACTTTTGCAAAAGTAGGCACTTTCCCGTGTCCGTGGATAGAGTTTTGGACATAAAAACTCTCCTTTTTGACGTTAATTTGTTCTTATTTGTAATATTTCTTAATTATGGCACTTGAAATAGAACGTAAATTCCTTGTGGTGGACCAATCTTTTAAGGGGGCGGCAACGTCGGTCGTGGATATGCGGCAGGGCTATCTGTCGCGCGATGCTGATGCTGTGGTGCGTGTGCGCATTGCTGGTGACAGGGCTTTCCTGACGGTCAAGACCCGCAACCGAGGTTGCGTGCGCAATGAGTTTGAATATGAGGTGCCTGTCGCTGATGCTGACGCAATGCTCTCGGCATGTCGTGGATTGGTGATTGAAAAGGCGCGATATGTAGTGCCGTTTGAGGGATTCTGTTGGGAAGTCGACGTGTTTCATGGTTCGCTCGATGGTGTGATTGTTGCTGAAATAGAAATTCCGAAGGCGGATACGCAGTTCTCTTTGCCTCCGTTTGTGGGAGAGGAAGTTACCGGAAAGTCGGAATATTACAATTCTAATATTCATTTGCTCGCTAAGCGATAAAGTTGTTCTAAAAGTCGGAATGGGGGGGGTAAATCATGCGGTGTGATTATTGCTGTTTCTCAACAGTTTAGGTGAAATGGATACAAATTGATATTGAAAACATATTGGTCGTTTTGTTTTTTATTTTTGCATTAATAGACTGTCTAAAATTACAATTTAATACGCTTGTTTTGGTTAAAATCCATTAAATAAATGGTTTATTGGTCGGAAAGGTTTCCCTTTTCTCGGCAATAATACTATCTTTGCAGTCCTTTTTGCCTTTTGGTGGAAAGGAAAAATATTTGTAAAAAGAAGATTGTAATTTAGATATTTGGAAATACGATTTCGACATATTTTATTTGTTGTGATAATCTTGCTGTGTGGAACCCAAGCCATAGGTCAAGAGATCAGCGACTCGTTGAGAATACATTTTCAACAGAGCAAATCGTTGTTTAATGAATCAGTGGCAGGCAACTCTCAGTTTTATGGATCGTTGGCAGATTTGCTGGAGATGGCAAAACGCAAAGATGTAGAGATTGTGAGCATAACGGTCTATGGTGCGGCTTCGCCGGAGGGAGGCATAGGTTACAATAAAGGTTTATCGAAGCGGCGTGCCGACCGCATCGCTTCTTACATTGCTGAAGTCGGAGGCGGAAGAATTTCGCCGGAGGTGATTGCTGTGGGACGCGATTGGAAAGGCTTGTTGGCCCTTGCCGTGGCTGATAGTGAATTGCCGTCGCGCGAAGCAACATTGGATTTGCTTTGTCGTCTTGCTATGCCAAATGACAAAGAGTCTGAAGACAGGATGTTCGCCCAGCTGAAGGCTCTTGACGGAGGAAAGCCATATAGATATATGTACAATCGACTTTTCCCCGAGTTGAGAAAAGCGGGGGTGAAAGTGGTGGCTGTGTATCGCGTCGACGATTTGGTGTCCGACAGTAGGGCGTTGCTTGAAGCCACATTTATAGAGCCTGCGGAAATCCGCATTTCAACCGGAGTGGATGTAATGCCGGAGGCGCAAAAAAAGCCGTGGTATGCAGGTGTAAAGACCAATATGCTCTATGATGCATTGCTTGTGCCCAACGGTGGCTTGGAGATATATCTTGGAAAGAACTGGAGCATTGACGCATATTGGATGTATGCATGGTGGAAAAGCGACCGTGTGCATAATTATTGGCGCACTTATGGCGGTGATGTGGAATTGAGAAAGTGATTGGGTTCGGCTGCCAAGAGGAAGCCTCTGACCGGTCACCACATTGGGGCGTATGCGCAGATTGTGACCTATGACTTTGAACTTGGCGGACGCGGATATCTTGCCGACCGTTGGAGCTATGCGGCTGGCGTGTCATACGGATATTCGCTTCCGGTGGCAAAGCGGCTGAATATAGATTTTTCTATCGGGCTTGGCTATATGGGTGGAGAATATAAGGAATATTTGCCACAGGACGGCCATTACGTTTGGCAATCCACCAAACGCAGACATTGGATTGGCCCGACAAAAGCAGAGATTTCGCTTGTATGGCTGATTGGAAGAGGAAACACAAACAAGACCAAATGACGGATATGAAGAGACTGATTGCTACATACGCGTTATTGATGGTGTTGTCGATGATAGTTGTGTCGTGCGAGCATAAAGAGTTATGCTATAGCCATCCACATTCCGCCAAGGTGTCGGTGGAGTTTGAGTGGAGCCAAATGCCGGCGGCTTATTCTCCCGGCGGTATGCGGGTGATATTCTATCCTCGGAATGGAGGAGAGGAGATTGTTCGCGATTTCGTTGGGAAAAAAGGTGGCTGCGTAGAAATTCCTTCAGGGGTTTACGATGTGGTGTGCTTCAACAACGACACGCAGAGGGTGAAATACAACGGAGCCGATGGTTTTTCGTCGATAGCTGCAACGACAGGTGTCGCGCAGGTTGGCGACGTCAAGGTTTTCCGCACGCCCGACTATTTGTGTGGAGGGCGTATGGTTGCTGTGGAAGTGGAAGTAAAGATTGGCTGCGAGCAGATAATAGTGCTTCCGGTGGCACCTATGGTGTGTCGCTACACATACACGGTGCGCGGCGTGAAAAATCTACAAAACTTTTCGGAGTGTGTGGCTGTCCAGCAGGCGATGTGCAGCGAGTATTCTGTTGGCGGCGACAATGAAATCCAAGAGTCGAAAGCAGACATCTGTTTTGCTATGGAGAGAAACGATGATGTGATTACATGTTGGTGCTACACCTTTGGAGCTGCTGATTGCGATGTGTATAAAACAATACTATATATACGCACAGCCAGCGGTAAAATGGTGAAAGGTGAATATGACGTCACTCAACAGATAAATAGTCAAAAGGGACATCTGAAAAATGTAGACATTGTGATCGACACAGATTTGGATCTCGACAAACATGGTGGCAACTCAGGCAATTTCGGATTTGATCCGAGTGTTGACGAGTGGGGAGATATAGAATCAGACATAATATTATAGATTAATCATAAATCATTTAAAAATTTAAGAAAAATGAAAATTGGAAAAATTTTAGCAATGGCAGCGGTTGCAACAGTGTTTGCAAGTTGCTCGAATGAGGAGGAATTGGCTAATGTAGGTAAGTCGGAGTCCAATGCAATCCGCTTTGCCGGAATCTCAGGATTGTCAGACACCCGTACCACACCGATTGGCACACATAACCTTACCTCAACCAACTTCGATGTGATGGCTTTTATGAGCAGCGACAATGCGTTGTTTATGGGAGGAAAGCACGTGACTGGAGCTTCAGACCATGGCGTTAAGATTGTGTACAAGACATCGGCGTTGGATTATGACGACCCGGACAAGGTGGCATATTGGCCAACTTCTGGAGATGTTGATTTCTATGCTGTAAGTCCAGCCATGACGGATGATCTTTTTCCTGACTTCGTCATTGCGTACCCCAAAAATCTTCGTCAAAGAGTTTAGCTATTTTCTGATGCCTTGCCATCAACATTGTTTGGGTGTAAACCTCCTTGTTCAGAGGCAACCTAATTTGTATGGTTGTGATTGTCTTAGCCAATGCAAGGACCTTGTCTATGCCCATCCTAATCTCTGAGACTTTCAGCATACGCTCCAGTTCCTTGTACACTTTCAAAGCCACGAAGCAGATGCATATATGGGCCTCTATTCGTTTGCGCGTAAAATGAAATATTGGACGTATCTCTATCTTTGATTTGGCTATGCGGAAGGCCCGTTCCACATGCCAAAGGTTGTGATAAGCCGTGTATACATCCTGTGTTGGGATATCCGTATTGGTGAGATATCCTTTCAGACCGTCCCATCGAGAGTCGTCGGCAATGCGGTCATAGTTGATGGTTACTTTCACTTCACCATCCATCGACAAAAACTTGTTATAGCCTCTCTTGTTGATGTTGCCTTTGGTGAGCGCGCCATGCCCGTAAGCCTTTTCCAACCTGCGTATTCCCTTCTCTCGGTTATAGGCGTCTTTCTTTGCACGGTCATCTGTATAGCCGACCAGGAGACGACGTCCGCAGCCTTTGTCATATTCAACCATCTGGCAGTCACGCTTGGGCTGTTCCAATATCCAGCTCTTTACTTCCTGACTTTCATTCTTTATCTTCGCGCCGATTATGTATTTGTAGCCATGCGCCTCAAGCTCCGCAATATTGGCGTTGTTCATCAAACCGGAATCAGCCACCACAACGAAGTTTTCCAATCCATATTTACTAACGAACTCGGTTATCGTCGGCAGCATCGTGTGACCTTCATATTTGTTGCCCTCATGGATGCAATAGGCAAGCGGATAGCCGCCAAGGCTAACGAGCAGTCCTAATATTATTTGAGGATTGCTGTGACGTCCTTCTTTCGAGAATCCCGTTTTGCGCAATTCGTCCTCATAATCCGCCTCGAAGTAAAGTGTGGTTACGTCATAGAATAGCACACCGATATTACCACCGAACAGTTTGGCCGTATGGCGCACGCTTATGTCCTGTACAATTTCGTGCTGATGGTCGCTAAGCTTGTCAAGATAGCGATAGATCTTTGAGAGGTCCACATCCTCGTCGAAGTGGTTTTTCAGGTATTCAACCGTGGCTGCCTTGCTCGTTGGATATGCCAGACGGGCCTTCACAAGCTTGCGGAACACTTCGTCATCAATATGGTTGAAACCAATCCGGTCAAACGTGCGGTCCAATATCAAGTCGCATCCGTTGAGAAGGATGTTGCTTACATTGGACAACACACGGCGGACTTCCTCGCGCTCTCGGTCGCACGCCTCACGTTCCTCTCCAAAAAGGTCGAGTTGTGGATGGCGCCGGGATTTTTCCTTGGAGATCCAGTCATGTCCCGTATTCACAAGACCCTCTATCTCGTTTGAATCTTTGGCAACACCTATTGTAACCAACTCTTTATAAATGCCCTTCGTTTTTTCAGCAACAACAACGCTTGTTGTTCCAGAACGATTCTTCTTTCGCTTGACAAACATAGTTAAAAAATCTTTTGCGTACCCCAAAACGATGGTATGCAAAGATACATAATGTTGTTTATCAATTAATTATAAAAACAGCATTTTTTGAGTGACGAAGTCAGGAAAAAAATCCGTGCAACCTTTTGAGTTACACGGATTTTATTTATCTATCGCTTATCGATTCTTTACTTAACCTCCTCGAAGTCGGCATCTTGGACGGTGTCGCCGTTGTTGCCAGCATTGCCGCCCTGCTGCGCTCCGGCGTTAGGGTCGAATCCTGCGCCCTGCTGTGCGCCTCCGGCTTGCTGCTGGGCATTGTAGATGTCCTGAGCGGCTGTCTGAAGGGCAGCATTAAGCTTATCGATTGCAGGATCGATGGCATCGATGTTCTGAGCCTTGTGCGCTTCCTTCAACTCGTTGAGCGCCGTCTCTACGGCTGCGCGCTTGTCGGCAGGGAACTTATCGCCGAGGTCTTTCAACTGCTTTTCGGTCTGGAAGATTACGGCGTCGGCCTTGTTTACTTTGTCGATGCGCTCTTTCTCTTTGGCATCGGCTGCCGCATTGGCTGCCGCCTCGTCTTTCATACGCTTGATTTCCTCGTCGCTCAAGCCGCTTGACGCCTCGATACGGATGCTCTGCTCCTTGCCTGTGGCTTTATCTTTTGCCGACACGTTGAGGATGCCGTTTGCATCGATATCGAATGTAACCTCGATCTGAGGGATTCCTCGCGGTGCCGGTGCGATTCCATCAAGATGGAAACGTCCGAGCGATTTGTCGTCGCGCGCCATTGGACGCTCGCCCTGGAGCACGTTGATTTCAACTGACGGCTGGTTGTCGGCTGCCGTTGAGAATGTCTCGCTCTTGCGCGTTGGTATCGTTGTGTTGGCTTAGATAAGTTTTGTAATCACGCCACCGAGAGTCTCGATGCCGACCGACAATGGAACGACGTCAAGCAGAAGCACGTCTTTCACGTCGCCGCTGAGCACACCGCCCTGGATTGCAGCGCCTACGGCTACCACCTCGTCAGGGTTAACGCCCTTCGACGGAGCTTTGCCGAAGAATTTCTGTACGATTTCCTGTACGGCAGGGATACGGGTCGAACCGCCCACGAGAATCACGTCGTCGATGTCTGATGCAGTCAGTCCGGCATCCTTCAATGCCTGCTGGCAAGGAACTACGGTTGCCTGGATAAGGCTGTCGCAAAGCTGCTCGAATTTAGCGCGGGTAAGCGTTTTTACCAAGTGTTTAGGCACACCGTTTACCGGCATGATATACGGCAGGTTGATTTCTGTCGACGTAGAGCTTGAAAGCTCGATTTTTGCTTTTTCAGCAGCCTCTTTCAAGCGCTGAAGAGCCATCGGGTCCTGACGGAGGTCAACACCCTCGTCGTTTTTAAACTCGTCAGCCAGCCAGTCGATAATCTTGTGGTCGAAGTCGTCACCGCCAAGGTGAGTGTCACCGTTGGTCGATTTCACTTCAAACACACCGTCGCCAAGCTCAAGAATTGAGATATCAAACGTACCGCCACCGAGGTCGAACACCGCAATCTTGCGGTCGCTCTGGCTCTTGTCAAGACCGTAAGCCAACG
>OICL01000747.1_pt1 | contig 15546 bp, 16 predicted proteins | sample 1581231 | NCBI WGS metagenome assembly OICL01 (sample SAMEA3882542, study PRJEB24775) | human gut metagenome | biome: human-associated habitat; feature: intestine environment; material: feces | place: Netherlands | collected 2009/2010 | reverse complement strand
CGGCAGGCTGAGTATCGACGCGAGCGTGGCAACATCAGCTTCCAGACTCTTCTTGCATTTTGCCACCATTGTGCCATTGATTGACTTCTGGTTGAATTTATCATAGTTGCCCCATTCCGACTCTACTTTTGTTGTCAGGTCGCCTGAGATTGAGATGCCAAAAGCCACGTTGTCGTCGAGGTTTTTGAAGATTTCCTCAACTATCGCCTTCTGTGTCTCGTCGTAGATTGTGCTCTCGATAAGGTTTGAGTACATCTTCTTGACATAGTCGGGAATCACCGACGCATAGACCATCGTGGTCGACTTGTCAAAGAACTTGAGCATACCGGTGTCAATCGTTTTGTTGCCAACGACCTTTGAAACGATGTTCTCGCCCTTGCCGTCCAAGCATTTGCACTTCACAGAAAGTTTGTCTTTCTCAAAAAGCACCGTCAGATAGATATGGCTGTCGAAATATTCCTTGATATTCATGTCGTCAAGCGACAGCCCGTATCTCGACATTTCCTTATTCATCATCTGCTCGGTCATTCCGCCGCCCATCGACATGATTTCCTCCATGTTGATATATATGTTCATGTCACCGTCGCTCATGTTGTCGGCAAAACCCGGAGCCTCAGCCACCGACTTCTCCTTGTCAAGGGCAATGAATGTCTTCACCGCGTCGATGCCATCGTCCAGATTTTTCGGGCAAAGCCAAGCCTTGTTGCCGTCGACAAACACAGAAGGCGCGTTGCCGTCGGCCTCATAGGTTGTCAACCCGCCCGACTCGCCTTTGGTCGTGTTGTCGGCTACAAGATCCAGTTTCTCAAACTTGCTCTCGTCGCTGATGACAAACGACAGGTAGCCGTCACCTTCGTATTCAAACATCACCATCTGCTCCATCGCCTTTCATACACGTTTTTATGAACTCAGCCGCCTCTCCAAACTTCTCTTTCGGGAACTTCTTCACATACTTCTCCAGATTTCCTTTTTTCGCAAGGTCGCCAGGCTTGAACACCATCACAGCCTTTGACTCCTTAGGCACATAGTTCACCAAATCCGACGGGCTGTCGGAACACGATGCGAACACAAACACCGTCAAAAGCAGCGCCACTGCCGCTGACAAATGACTCCTGAACGATTTTTCCATAATTATTCGGTTTCTTGTTAGTATTTTCTTAACTCCATCGCCGACGGCACATTACGCGTCATCGACAGTGCAAATATAAGCATCACACTCGTATCTACAAAACGCGTATCCTGTTATTTTACTCCGGTAATCGCAATTTTTTCAGAGAAATGTCAGGCGGGAATAGCGACCGGCTATGGTGGCGGCGGCATCGCGGAGCTGCTCGGCGGTGACGCTGCGTATGCGGTCGGTGATTTCGTCGACGGTGCTTACCGTCCCGAAGTGCATCACGCTCTTGCCCATCGACAATGCTGTGCCTTCAAGACTCTCGCTGCCCACGAGCAACTGACCCGCATATTGCTTCTTTGCGGCGTCGAGCGCACGCTGGCGCATCGTTGACGATGCGAGCGAGTCGAGAGTACGGTCCACGAGGTTGAGACACCGCTTGGCGTAGCGCTCGTCGCTTCCGAAATAAACGGTCATCAATCCGCTGTCGGAAAACAAAGTCACCGCCGACTCGACGGTATAGGCATAGCCGTGGCGTTCGCGTATCGCCACATTGAGCAGAGAGTTCATCCCCGGACCTCCGAGAATGTTGTTGAGCAGCAGAAGCGCGTATTTGCGGTCGTCGTGCATTCCGAATGTGGGAATGCCGATCACGGTGTGTGCCTGATGTGAGTCGACAGAGCGTGTCTCGGCAAACTGCGGCAACACTGCCGGCACGCTGCGCCCGGGGCGCACAAGCGTGCGGCTGAAGCTTCCGAAATGCCGCTCGGCAAGGCGGAAGAAGCGTTCGGGGGCTGCGTCGCCCACACCAAACAGCACCATATTGCCTGGGGTGTACAGGCATTCTATGAATCTGCGGCATTTCTCCGAAGAAAGTTCCTGCAAAGAGTCCTCGTCGCCGAGGATGTTGTGTCCGAGAGCGTTGCCCGCGAAAATCAAGTCCTCAAAGTCGTCGTAGACGGCCTCCGACGGCGTGTCGCGGTATGACAGAATCTCTTCCAGCACCACCTCCCTCTCCTTTTCCAACTCATGCTCGGGAAACACAGAGTTTTGCACAAGGTCGGCAATAAGTTCCATGGCTCGCGGCATATTCCCCTTTGGAAACAGCGAGTAGACGAGCGTCTCCTCCTTCGACGTATAGGCGTTGAGCTCGCCGCCGACAAGCTCCATGCGGTTGAGTATGTGCCAAGCGCGGCGTCGCGACGTGCCTTTGAATATGGTATGCTCAACAAAGTGCGCAAGTCCCCTGTCGACGCCCTCGTCGCGGCTTCCGGCATTGACAGCCACACCGCAGTATGCCACGTTTCCATGCCGCTGACAGTAGACGGCACGCATGCCGTTGGCAAGCGTGTGGATTATGCAGTTCTTGTCCATATCCGTCAAATCATATAAACGCAGAGGAATCCGTTGAGCACGCCGGCAATCACCTGCCACAGCGTGTGCCGCTCCATTGCGATGCGCGACGTGCCGAGGATGCCTGCCGTGATTATCATCACGCAGATTATCGGCATAAGGTCGAAAACGCCGTCACCGTAATTGTTGATTTTACAAAGCAAGCCGATCAGTCCGCCGATACCAGCCATGTGCGCACTGATTTTCCAGAAGAAGTTGACCACCATCGACACCAGAGCCGACGTAGCCGCTCCGAAGAAAAACATCCACATCCACGTGGGAGCGTTGATGTTGAACAGATAGAGCGCGCCGACAACATAGCAAACCGTGATGATTGAGTATGGCAGAAACCGCTCCCTGCGTTGATTCAGATGCACATCGGAGATTATGCCGAAATGCTTCATCACAATAAACAGGATTGCCGGCACCACGCATGTGAGCACCGCCACCACAGCGATGACGATAAGTTTGTCGGTGGTGAGCAAAATCTGGTAAGTTGACAGTTGGAATGCGATGAGCATACCGTATGTTGGCATGAACATCGGCGACAGCAGAAACGAGAATACGGCAGCCACATAGTGGATTACACGCATCGTTTTCTGTTCAAGCGACATTATTGTCGACGTGATTTCCGTTTTCAGATTTTCCATATCATAATTCTTTACGCAGCCGTGCCACAGGGAAACCCAGACGTTCGCGGTATTTGGCGATGGTGCGGCGTGCTATTTCATAGCCTTTCTTGTTGAGAAGTTCGCAAAGAGCCTCGTCGGAGAACGGCTTTTTCTTGTCCTCGTGTTCGATGATGTCTTTCAATGCCGACTGAATCTCGCGAGTCGACACGTCTTCGCCCGACTCATGCTTCAGACCCTCGTTGAAGAAGAACTTCAGCGGGTATACGCCACCGGGAGTCATCACGTATTTTCCTGAAGTGGCGCGTGATATCACCGACAGGTCATAGCCCGTTATCGCGGCGATGTCTTTCAGCACCATCGGCCGCAGCTGCGACTCGTCCTCGGTGAGGAAAAACGCTTTTTGCCATCACACAATGGCGCGCATCGTGCTGAACAGCGTCTGCTGCCTCTGCTTCAGCATCTTGATAAACACCGATGCCGACTCGTATTTGTCTTTGACAAATCGGTTTGCCTCCTCCTCGTTGCGGTTGCGCGGCTTTACGGGAAGATTGTCATACATTGCTTGGAACGACTCCTCAATCTGCAGGTCGGGCACATTGTTGAGCAGCGTCAGCGTTATTGTATCGCCGTCCACATCGACGTTGAAGTCGGGGATTATGTGCTGCGCCTTTTGGTTTTCGCCGCCTCCGTAAAGGCTTCCCGGCTTTGGATTGAGAGCCTGTATAGCTTCAAGCACATGGCGGAACTCCTCTTTATCGAGTTTCATTGCCGCCATAATCTTGTCGTAGTGTTTTTTTGAAAATTCGGTGAAATATTTGTCGACAACCGTGTAGGCATGTAGGTTTTCGGGCGTTCCCGGCAGCCGTTCCAGCTGCAGCAGCAGACAGTCGCGCAGATCGAACGCCGCCACCCCCGCAGGGTCGAGCTCACGTATTGCCTGCAGCACGGTGTTGATTTCCCCATCGGTCACGTCAAGTCCTTCCTGAAAGATAAGGTCGTCGGAGATTGCCGACACCGAGCGGGTAAGATATCCGTTGTCGTCGATGCTTCCGATGATGTAGTCGGCTATTTGCTGTTGCTTTTCCGACAGGTCATGCTCGTTGATTTGCTCCGTAAGATAGTCAATCAGCGTGCTTTCCGACGTGATGATAGGTTCAAGCACCTTGTCGTCGGCGCTGTGGTTTGATATGTTCAGGCGATAGTCGGGAGTGTCGTCGGCATCGTCCTCCGGATCGTCGGCGTCGCGCGCCATTGTCGTGTCGGGAGCAATGTCGTCAGCCTTTTCCTCACTTTCCTCGCCGCCTTCCTCGCTTCCGTTCTTCTGGCTGTCGTCCTGCTCAGCCACTTCGATTGCCGGATTGTCAAGAATTTCGTGGCGCACCTCATCTTCCACCTCAAGGCTGTTTATTTCCAGCAGTCTGACAAACTGCACCTGCTGCGGCGACAGCCGTTGCTGCAGTTTCTGTTCTTGTGTCAGATGCAATGCTTCCTTCATATCGACGTTTTCTGTTTCTACGGTGCGAAGTTACGCAAAATTTATTTTTCAAGCAAAAGGTTTACGAGAGTCTGTCCGACAGCCTTCAGCGGACGGCGGTCGATATGGGTCATCGTGTCGTCGGTTGTGTGCCACTGCGGGCAGAATCCCGTCGGAGAGTCCATCCTCTGGTCGATGATGTCGATACACGGGATTCCGGCATTGTTGATTGCCAGGTGGTCGTCGGTTATGCCGCCGCCGTTGGCGTTTACAAAGAAGTTGCCGTAGCCCAGACGGTTGGCGGCAGCCCACACGCGGTTGACCACGTCGGGAGCGTACTGCTGCGAGAAATATTCGCGCAGGAATGTGGCATTGGCGTCGCCCACCATGTCGAGCAAAATGGCATATTCCGGACGGATGTAGCCCTCGCGGTGAGGCGTGCGCACCCAGTGCTGGGCACCGAGAGCCCACGAGTCGGGATTGTCGCCATTGTCGTCGCCCCAGTCCTCCGCGTCGACGAGCAGGATGTCGATGCCCACCGCCGGCTCGTTGTTTTTGAGCAGACGTGCCATCTCAAGCAACACACCCACGCCGCTGGCACCGTCGTTGGCACCCATCACCGGTTTGCGGCGGTTGTCGGGGTTGGGATCGCTGTCGGCCCACGGACGACAGTCCCAATGAGCCACCAGCAACACGCGTCTTTTCTTTTCCGGATAAAACTCACCCACGATGTTGCGCGCGTGCAGCAGAGTGCCGTCAAAAGCCTTCAGGTCGGCGCGCTGCTCAGTCACCGTTGCGCCGCATTGCCTCAACCGCGAGGCAATCCAGTCGCCGCACTCCGAATGGGCATCGGTGTTTGGCACACGCTCCCCAAACGCACATTGGCGCGCCACAAAAGAATAGGCGCTGTCGGCGTCGAACGTGATTTCCTTTGCCTCATCGGCTGTCTGCTGCGCGGTGTTTCCGGCAGTCTTGCCCGCACATCCTGCCACCGCCACAATGCAGCAAGCCATCAGAGCGATTGCATATTTGCTTTTGTTCATATCTGTCTGAAAATTTGTCGGATGCAAAATTAGCGAAATTTCCGAGCCTGTGCAATGTTTTTATATACTGCGGCAACAAGCCATCTGTCATAATAACACACAGAAAAGGGTATCCTCACAGACACCCGATCCCTTTACTATTTTTATCTAATCTCGCTTTTCCTTATGAAACGCATTTTGATTTTTACCTTCAGTCTTCTTTACGAAGACTGCATCTTTTCCATAAACTCAATTTTTTATACCCACAATTATACCCTTTTAAAAAAACTATTTTCAGCCCTTTGTTTCTTAGGACACAACAAAGATAAAACGAATATTTCACAAAAACAAGTGTTTTGCTTATATTTTATCACGAAAATGAAGAAAAAGCTTATTTCTTGTTTTCAAATGTGTTTTTCAAGAGCAAAAAACAACCGGCGCCACACTTTGAAGCGCGACGCCGGATGGTTGTTATTTCTTCAGCAGCTGCTGCAGCAACACCGGTTCGTTGGTGGTTATGAAGTCCACTTTCTGATCGATGAGCCATTGCATGTCCGCTTCTTTGTCGATTGTCCAGACATTGACTTTCAGTCCTAATTTGTGAGCCTCCTCAATCCATTCCGGATGTTTCTTGATGGGACCCATGCTGTAGTCAAACCCGGCAAAGCCGAGAGTTTTCAATTCCGCAGGCGAGAGTTCGCCGTTGAGATAGTAAATGTCGGTGCCCTGCGGCGCCATGCGCTTGAATTCCTTGCAGGCAAAGAGCGAGAACGAGATGTACTCCGTGCGGTCGGTCAAACCGTATTTTTCCACCATCTCCACAATTTTAGCCACAGCCTCGGCTTCCTTCTCCTTTGTCTGATGAGCCTTCAGCTCGAGCACAATCCGCGTTTTCAGCGTTTTTGCCTTTGCGAGATACTCATCGAGCGTCGGCATGTGCTCGCCGTTGTCGAGAATAATCGCGCTTAGTTCAGCCGACGAGCTTTGCTCAACGTTGTGCCCCTTGAACACAGCGTCGTGGTTCACGAAAAGCACGCCGTCGGTGCTCAGCCACACGTCAAGCTCGGAGCCGTAGCAATCGATCGAGTCAGCCTTGCAGAGCGACGCGATGCTGTTTTGAGCCGAACCCGGCGCACGCCAATATCCGCGGTGCGCCACTACTTGCGTCTGTGCGGCAGCCGCCACAGCGGCAAATGCCACAAACAATGTTGTGATGTAATTTCTTAGTCTCATAATATCAATAGTTATTTTTCAACAAACCATAGCGATGCCACCTTGCGGCGTATTGCGATGACGTTGCCCAGCGTGATAAGCCCGATCACGACAAGTCCGGCAAGCGCCGACAGCCATATCGGTTCGCCCGAGAGCGAGAACACCTGCAGCTGCGTCATGTAGAGCGACCGCGCGTAGAGCAGCAAGACTATCGACAGCACATAGACGGCGGCATTGACGTAGACCACCATTTTCACGTATGTACCCGCCACTTCCGCCGGAGTGTAGCCGAGCAGCAGCAAGTCCTGCAGCTTCCTTGTGTTTTTCTGCAACAGCAGATAGATGCTCAGGATAAGGATAAAGAACGACAGCAGGCTGATTACCAGCCCCACGGCTATCACGATGCCCATAATCACGGTCAGCATATAGCTCGCCTTGTTGGAGTTCATCTTGTCGCCGGCAATCTCATAGCCGTGCTTCTTCATGTATTTTTCAATAGCCACATCGCCGGGCTTGCTCACCTCGAGGATGAGCCGCGACGGCTGCACGTTGACCTCCGGCGCATAGCGCGCGTTGCTCCATTGCATAAAGCTTTCAGGCACGATAATCGTGTTCAGCCGGTTTGAGAATCCCACGATGCGCCCCTCGATGTATTCCTGATGACCGTCGGTCGCGGTGACGGCAAGCATGATAGGCACCTTGCCCACCATGTCCTCGCTCAGCTGCGGCATGCCTTGCGACGCCGCAAATCCGAAGTTGTAGAGCGACAGATAGTCTTTCGACAGCAGGATGGGCACCACCGGGCGCGGGCTGTTGGCATCGAATCCCCATTTTATGTTTTTCGTGTCGATAAATTCGTCGGGCACCGACTCGAAAAATATATATGTGTGCAGGCTCACGGAACGTCCGCTGATTCCCAGGTTGCCCATCACCTTATAATTTGTTGTCGAGAACCGCCCCACCTTGCGCATCCACGGCTGCCGCTCGAGGTCGGCAATCTCGCTTTCCGAAAAAGCGTTGGCGTCAGTCCCACCGAGCATACTTTTCACCATCGCCGCCGTGCCGATGCTCTTTGTCACCACAAGATAGTCCTTACGGATGAAACTGTCCTCGTCTTCAAACACCGGACGCACGTCCTGCCAGAACTGCAGACCGAGCAACACGATTGTCAAACCCACCATGTTTGCAATAGCGAAACCTATGAGTTGCGCCTTGCTGATATGCTTGCGCAGCAGTTTCCACATCAACGGATTTCTCATAACTTCAGTGCCTCCTCCACTGCGATGTCAAGATTGTTGCCCACCGATGTAGCAATGACAGCCGCGCCAGTGCGTGCCGCCTCCTCGGTGATAATGTCGGCAACGATACGGTTGTTTGTCTCGTCGAGGTGGCTCACCGGCTCGTCGAGCAGGAAAAAGTCGCACGGCTGGCACACCGTGCGTATTATTGCCACTCTCTGCTGCTGTCCTATCGACAGTTTTCCCGCCGGACGGTCGGCGCGGTCGGCAACCCCCAGCCGCTCGAACAGGCTGCGGATCTCGGCAGTTGTCTTATGTCCGGTAAGCCGGTTCTTCAGCTCCACATTTTCCAAAGCTGTAAGCTCAGGAAACAGTCGCATCTCCTGCGGCAGATAGGCAATGTGGCGACGTCGCACGTCGCACCACTCCTCCACGGTCAGCTCGTCGATAGAGCGACCGTCAAACAGGAACGTGCCTTCATAGTCCTTACGGTAGCCGTAGAGATATGCGCACAGCGACGACTTTCCGCAACCGCTTTCCGCCGAAATCAGATATTTTTTTCCGCGCTCAAACCGGAGCGTCTTCAACCACACTTCCGACTGGATGCCCGGTTGTCCGGCAAACACCCGCGGCAGAGTGTTGACAAGTTCTATTGTATTCATCTTTATAAGATAATTTTTATCGTTTCAAAAGTAGCCCAAACAATCGTAATACGCAAACCTCCGTCGGCGTTTTCTCACAGCAGTCCCTGCTCTATACGCGTGGCTATGCGGTCGATCATCGCGTCGGTCTCGTCGGTGACCGGATGCCAGTCGGCTTTCAGATTGACATTGAAGAGCCGTCCGAACGCCTGATAGAACGACGCACGGAACGTGCCTAAAAACGCCTTGATGATGCCGTATGACTTCTGGTTTGTCTCGCGGTTGATGAGTTTCACAAGCACACGCGCCTGCTGACGCGAGAACCGCTTCAGTTCAGGCTTATATTGGTTGAACACATCGCGCTCCATGCTCTTCAGATAAGCCTCGCGTTCTTTCGTTGTGGGCAGAGTCTCAATGTATTCATACGTTTCGATTACGGTGGCGGATATAAGTTTGGCATAAGGCAGCCCCTTGCGCACGTCGCGGACGGTGCGCCAATAGAACTGTTCCTGATTTTTGTTTTTAAAACGTTCGGGAGGAAAAACAGTGACATTGTTGATTACGAGCATCAGCGCGCTGTCGCCCTGCTCCGTGCGGAAATAATAGTAACCATGATAGGTCTTGTTGCGCGGAGAAGGCAGTCCGTCAGTTCCGGCAAAGGCACATGCCGCCGTTGCCAACATCAGGAATAGAATTATACGCTTCAACATTTGTCTGACAAAATTTTGTGCAAAAGTAAGTATTTGCCACGACTTAGCGTATAATTTTATGATTTTTTGGATATTCTGCGACGAGCGGTTTGCGTCTATCCGAAGAAGATGTCGCCATCGTTCATATTCATCCATGAATGGTCGCCGGTGCGCACATTCAGATCTCCGTCGGAGTCCATCCACATATTTCCTCCGCAGTGGTTTAAGAACTTGCCGCCTTCGTCGCCTCCGACAACGAATTTTGTGCCTTCATTGTCGTTGTAGTTTAAATCGTCGTTGTCATCATTGCCACCCAACCAAGAGTGATGATTGAAAAAATTAAAGAATCCCATAATTGTAACGTTTTTCCTATACAAAAATAGCGATTTTTTAATTACAAACAAACGATTGAAACTTTTTTCAAGAAAAAAGTTTCTTTTTGCGCTTTTTTACGACATTGCATCGCAATAATTACGTATCTTTACCGCCGAATTAAAACCACTAATATTTTCAAATATGAAAAAATTATCTACTCTCCTTTTGATTGCGGCTGTTGCGGCAGGTATTGACGCTAACTCAGCCGAGGTGACGCGCATTGCAGCGGGCAACCACACGATGCTTCTCACAAAAGACGGCAAAATCTACGTGAGTGGAAACAACGATGCCGGCCAACTCGGCGACGGGCACTACTTCGACAGCGAGATAAGCGACAACCACTACAACGCCACCACGTTCAAGCCCGTAGAAAAGGATGGCGTTAAATTCCGATCAGTGACCGCCACTCTCTACAACTCTTATGCCATCGCCTCCGACGGCGCACTCTATGCATGGGGTCAGAATGCTTACGGACAATTGGGATTGGTCAGCGTAGGAACATACAGCGGCATCTACACGCCGACAAAGGTGGACGATGCCAAATGGGCGGTGGTGAAAGGCCGCTCGACAACAATAGTAGGTATTCATACCGACGGCACATTGTGGGCGTGGGGCAAGAACCTCACCGGGCAACTCGGCATTGGCGCCGACAGCGAGATGAAAGAGTGCGCGATGGCTCCTGAGAAGGTGAGCGACGAGCGTTGGATTGACTGCGCTTCGGGCTATTACCACAGCACTGCGGTGAAAGCCGACGGCACATTGTGGGCATGGGGCGACAACTCGCAGAACCAGGTGAACAGCAGCACCACCACTATATTCACAACTCCGCAACAAGTGGGCGAAGACACCGACTGGACTCAAGTGCAGGCTGGTTTGAAGATGTCGGCGGCATTGAAAGCCGACGGCACGCTGTGGACCTGGGGAAACAACGAAGAGTCGGCTCTCGGACGCGCTGTTGAAGGCAAAACAGACGGCAAACCCATGAAGGCGTTCGACAAAGTGTTGTCATATTCTGTCGGCGATATGCACGTGCTCGTCATCAAGGACGACTACACTCTTTGGGGATGGGGCTACAACCTCCACGGAGAGTTTGCCAACGGCACAAACAGAAATATTGACACACCGACACAGATAGGCACGGCGCAATGGCAGACTGTTGCCGCAGGTTTCTATCATTCTGTTGGCGTCCAGATCGACGGCTCTGTATGGTCGTGGGGATTCAACCGCTACGGACAGCTCGGACTGGGGGATGACAACAACCGCGCCGAACTTTCAAAAGTAGACTTCAATCCAGAAGAGGGCGCTGTGGCTGAAATAGCGACAGACTCAGCAGTCAAGGTATATCCGACGGTTGCCGAGGAAACGATAACCGTAAGCTCCGACGCGACAATCAGCAGCGTCAGCATCTACAACGCCAACGGCCAGAAAGTTGGCTTCAAGATGGTCGACGGAACACAGACAAGCCTCAACGTGTCGCATCTCGCTGCCGGAACTTATTTCGTGGCAACAGAGAGCGGCGCAGGAAAATCAGTAGCTCGTTTCATTAAGAAATAAGACTTATGAACAATCGTTTTTTCCTTGGCGCGTTGGCGGCGTTGTCGATTGTTTCCGCCAACGCGGAGCGTCTGCTTGACAGCGCCGACAATTGCCTTGTGGTCGACAACGAACCGATGGTGTTCGGATCGATGGTGAGCAACAAGGCGTGGACCACCGCAGAACAGCAGACAGCGGGTCTTGGACTGTACCGCTTTTTCGGATACACGGTCGATGCGAAACCGGTGGTTCTAAGCACCGATTTCCAAATCGAGTCGGCAGCATACAAAAACGGCACTTACTATATCGAGTCGACAGCCAATGCCGACACCGACGCCGCTGTAAAGCTGCACGGACATCTGATTGCCTACGAGCCCGACCTGGACATCATGTCGGAAATTGCGCCGATAACCAACATCCACAATTTAGCAGGCAGCATTGCCTACAATCCTGCCGACAACAAGATGTATTGCTTCTTTGCCAACGAGTGGACGGAGTCGTATACGGAGTTTGGCACGTTTGACGAGACAACAGCCACCTCAACGTTCATACGCTCGTACTACAACGACATCATAACGATGGCAGCGCTTGCCTTCGACCACAACGGCCAGGGGTATGCCCTCAACGTGAAGGGCGAGCTGTATCGCCTTGACGCCGCCACCGGCGCGCTGACAAAGATAGGATTCACAGGCGTCACCCCGCGCTATTCGCAAAGCATGGCGTTCGACTACCGCAACGACAAGCTGTATTGGTTTGGCTCGTCGGTCGACAACACGATGCGCCTCTATGAGATCGACACAGCCACCGCCAAGGCAACGGCCGTGTCAGGCAATTCGCAGGCGCAGTTTCTCGGCATCTATTTTGAGAATCCCGTCAACGCAGCCCCCGACTGCGTAACCGACCTTGCATACACCTCCACCGGCGCACGCCGCGAGGGCACACTGAGTTTCCGCATGCCGGAAAAAACCTTCGGCGGAGCGGCTCTTGAGGGTACACTCAACGTCCGCATCGCCATCGAGGGTGTCGACACAGTGACAATAAGCGGCAAAAATCCTGGAGAACTCGTCAGCCTACCGCTGACACTGCCCGACGGCACGGCGCGCATCGTTGTGACGGCAGACAACGCGAAAGGCTACGGACTTCAGTCGCGCGTGAAGACACAGGTGGGCGTCGACCAACCGATGTGTCGCTACGTGTCGACGGAGGAGAAGCCACATTGTCGTGGACAGCACCGACAGCGGGCAAGAACGGCGGCTACGTTGGCAACCTCACCTACCGCGTGGAGCGCAACGACGGAGTGGTTGTTGCCGAAGCGACAACAGAAACGTCGCTGACAGGATTGCAGAAAGGCAAATATTCATTGACTGAATATAAAGTCACCGCCGCCAACGAGAGCGGCGCTGCCTCCGCGGCGACAAGCAACAGCGTGATTCTCGGCGACGCATTGGCAATGCCGTTCAAAGAATCGTTTGACGGAGGAACGTGCCAGCACACATGGTTTATGGGCGCGGCATGGGCCACATTCACCGCAGGCAACGATCCGAAGACACAGGATGCCGACGGAACAAGCGGACTCATCTCCTTCTGCTGCTACTCCACCAACGTGGCCAAAGGCACAGTGTCGACAATCGTCTCTCCGGCGATAGCCGTGGGCGGACAGCAGGCATATTTCAACTTCTCGGTTTATCACTATAGCGGCACGTTCGCAACCGAAGACTCGCTGACACATTGCGCCATCGCCGCCGACGGCAGCGTACAGACCCTCGGCGACCCGATTATGCGCGACAACGGCACAACCGGATGGAAGGAATACTCATATCCCCTCAGCGGCAACGTAGTTTGCGTGGCGCTGAAAGGCTATTCCGACTACGGCTACAACATCCATGTGGACCGCATCGCAGTGTCGACCGAGCAAAGCGGTGTGAGCGCCGTGGAAATCGCCGACAATGCATTGGTGACCGTCTACAACCTCAGCGGAGCACGTGTCGCCGAGCGGATGCAGCGCAGCGACGTGTCTACGCTCGCTCCAGGCTGCTACATTGTGCGTTCGGCAACAGCGACTGAAAAGGTGATTATCAGATAGCATCGGCAACCATCCCACAAATACAACCGTCCCGGCAGCGTCAAAGTTGCCGGGACGGTATGTTTTTTTAGAGTCAGCAGCGGAAGCGGCGGAAATCGGAAGCTGAAGAGCCTGCAACGAGGCGGAAAAACTTCTCAAAGCACTCTGCCGACGGGAAGCCGAGCGACCGGGCGATGTCGGCCACGGGGCGGTCGGTGTCGACAAGAAGCATCTTGGCAACGCGCAACTGACGCAGCTGCGCAAATTCACGGAACGTCCTACCCGTTGAAAAGCGCACAACACTTGCCAAATATGTCTCGGAAACGCCGAGCGCCCGTGCCGGCAACCCTATCGGCGGCACGTCGCACCCGTGGCCTTCGGCATAGAACCGGTCAACCGTCTTTTCGGTTTCTGCCACATACATCGCGCAATAATCCTCATGCAGGATAAACTGCCGCTGATAAAAGCGCCGGCAGTTGGCAAGCAACAAGTTGATTTTTTCAGCAAGCAATGAATCTGAGGAATCGCCAGTGTTGTCAGAGAGAATCCCAGCCACGGCATCAAACAGTCGGTCTACCACGCTTTTCTCGCGCAGCGAGATGTGAAGCGACTCTCGCGGATAGCGGTAGCCGAAAAATGCGTAGTCGGAGAATACGCCACGCAGCGGCAGTTGCAACGACAGCGATTTGTGGAACGACAGCACCCGTGCGTCGGCAGCCACCGGCATCGCCTCGCCCGGCGGAAAAAACGACATCCGCGCGTCGGCGTAGTCGCAGCATCGGCATGCGAAATCGCCACGGATTTCCATCGCCACGGCATAGTGGCAAAGGCGCGACGGGGCGTCGGCCGCCGATGTCACGGCGGCTATGCTGCTGTGCTGCACGACTGTCATTTTATGCCTGCAGTTTACGATATTCATTCGGTGTCTGCCCGACATTCTTCTTGAAAATGCGGTTGAAATGCTGGGAATACTGATAACCCAATTCATACGAAATCTCGCTGATGGTCTTTTCAGAACCGAGCAGCAGCTCCTTTGCGAGCGCAATTATTTTGTCCTGTATGTATTCCTGCGCCGTCTTTCCTGTCTCCTTCTTAATCAAATCGCCGAAGTAGTTTGGCGACAGACACACCTTGTCGGCAAAAAACTTCACCGACGGCAGCCCCTCCGACTGCGTGCGTCCGCTTGCGAAATATTCGTCGAGAAGCGTTTCAAACTGCGCAAGGACTCCGTGGTTGACAACGGAACGAGTCTCAAACTGCCGGGCATAGAAACGCATGCAGTAGTCGAGCAGCAACTCGATGTTGCGCGCAATCAGGCGACGGCTGAACTTGTCGATGGGCCGCTCGATTTCCGTCGCTATCTGGTCAAGACAGTTGCTGAACAGCACCTTCTCCTCATCACTGAGATGCAGCGCCTCAGCCGAAGAGTAGTCGAAAAACGAATAGTTCTTGATACCCTGCCCCAACGACGTGCCCCGTATAAGGTCGGGATGGAAAAGCAGTCCGCGAGCTTTCGGCTTGAATCCCGGCTCCATATTGACTTCGACCACCTGTCCCGGAGCGAAACTTGTGACCGTGCCTTCCTGATAGTCGTAGGTCTGGCGCCCGTAGCGGATGTCGCCGCAGCGCGTCTGCTTCAGAAACAGGGCATATATGCCGTAATTCATTGTGAAATGGGAGGGAAAACGTGTGGCGTCGGCAAGGTCGACAACAGCCACCAACGGATGGCGTGTTTCCAGTCCGAACAAACTGTTGTAACTGTCTATCGTGTTGATTTGAAGGATTTCCGTATCCATAAGGCAGACTGTTTTTTTTGTTGCTGCAAAAATAAACATATTTGCCTTCTGCGTCAAGACGGACGCGGAAGAATCCGTAAAAAGGTTACTACAATCCACGCATCGGGCACACCCGCAGCGTCGTCACTTTCCTCCGTTCAGACGGTAGAGCATCGAGCGGAGATGCTCGGTTGGATTCAGACGGTATGCCATGCCGAGATATTTCCGGGCCTCGTCGGCCTCCGGTGAAGAATGCGCAAGCTTGCGTGTGTCGAATTCCGAGAAATAGTAGACCCCGATGTTGAGCATCGCGTCGACATCCTTCGGATTGAGACCGATTATGCGCTTGTAGACAGCCACCGCCTCATCGTAGCGGTCGAGCAGCAT
>OICL01000743.1_pt1 | contig 15588 bp, 8 predicted proteins | sample 1581231 | NCBI WGS metagenome assembly OICL01 (sample SAMEA3882542, study PRJEB24775) | human gut metagenome | biome: human-associated habitat; feature: intestine environment; material: feces | place: Netherlands | collected 2009/2010 | reverse complement strand
CCAACGTGGCCTATCACACCGCGCTGGACAAGGAGTTCACCTTCTATGTGGTCTATGGCAGCTGCGTACACTCCGTGAACTATGAGGATATCCATGTTATTACTGTGGAGTCCGATGTGATGAGCATGGAGGATACCAATGAGTACATCAAAGAGCACATCGGCCGCAAGGTCGTGATGGTGGGTGCCTCCACCGGCACCGACGCTCACACCGTGGGTATCGACGCTATCATGAACCGCAAGGGCTTCGCCGGCCACTACGGCCTGGAGCGTTACGAGATGATCGAGGCCTATAACCTGGGCTCTCAGGTCCCCAACGAGGAATTCATCAAGAAGGCGCTGGAGCTGCACGCGGACGTGCTGCTGGTCAGCCAGACCGTTACCCAGAAGGATGTACACATCCAGAACCTGACCAACCTCATCGAGCTGCTGGAGGCCGAGGGCCTGCGCGACAAGTTTGTCGTATGCTGCGGCGGTCCCCGCATCACCCATGAGCTGGCCAAGGAGCTGGGCTTTGACGCCGGTTTCGGCGCCGGCAAGTATGCCGACGACGTGGCGTCCTTCGCCGTGACCGAAATGGTCAAGCGCGGCATGAAGTAAAACCATACGGCACCACTGGGTCAACTGCATAGGCAGATGGCCCAGTGGTTGCTGTCATAAAAAAGTAGGAGGAACAGAAATGGCAAAGAAACCTGTATTGACTGCCAAGGAAGCGGCGGCCATGATCCCCGACGGCGCCACGATTATGTGCGGCGGTTTCCTGGCTTGCGGCCAGGCCCGCGCTATCGTCAAGGAGCTGGTGGCCCTGGGCACGAAGGACCTGACCCTGATCGCCAACGATATGGGCCGCGCGACTGGCCCCATGGGCGAGGAGTTCTTCGGCATCGCGGAGCTGATCCACAACCATCAGGTCAAGCGCGTCATCGCCACCCATGTGGGCATGACCCCCGAGGTCGGCCAGCAGAACACCGAGGGCACGCTGGAGGTCAATCTGCTGCCCCAGGGCACCCTGGCTGAGTGCATCCGCGCCGGCGGCGCCGGCCTGGGCGGCGTGCTGACCCCCGTGGGCATCGACACGCTGGTGGAGGACTCCCCCTTCTGCCTGGGCCGCCACACTGTGGACGGCAAGGATTATCTGCTGATGAAGCCCATCCACGCCGATTTCGCCCTGCTGGGCGCCTATAAGTGCGATGAGTACGGCAACTGCTGGTACAAGGGCACCATGCGTAACTTCAACGTGGTGATGGCCACTGCCGCAGACACCGTGATCGCCGAGTGCGAGTATATCGTTCCCGTGGGCGATATTGAGCCGGAGAACGTCCATACCTACGGTATGTGCGTGAACTACATCGTGGAAGGAGACAGAAAGTAATGGAAAAGTCTGAGATCAAGGGCTTTATTGCCAAGCGCTGCGCCAAAGAGCTGAAAGATGGCGACGTCGTGAATCTGGGCATCGGTCTGCCCACCCTGATCCCCCACTACCTGCCCGAGGGCGTTGAGGTAATCATCCACGCTGAGCTGGGTATCGTCTCCGCAGGCAAGGCACCCAAGGAGGGCGACGAGAACTATGATCCGTACCACGTTGTGGACGCCGGCGGCAGCCCCGCTTCTGTGGCCTGTGGCGGCGGCTTCATCGACTCCGCCAGCAACTTCGGCCTGATCCGCGGCGGCCATGTGGACGCTTGCTTCCTGGGCGCGCTGGAGGTCGATGCTGAGGGCAACCTGGCCAACTGGATCATCCCCGGCAAGAAGATGCCCGGCATGGGCGGCGCCATGGACCTGTGCGTGGGCGCCAAGCACTGCATTGTGTGCATGGAGCACACCGCCAAGGGCAACCCTAAGATCTTCGAGAAGTGCCGTCTGCCCCTGACCGCCTCTCACTGCGTGAATAAGATCATCACCGAGATGTGCGTGTTCGAGGTCACCGAGAACGGCCTGCTGATGACCGAGATCAACCCCGAGTTCACTGTCGATCAGATCAAGGAAGCCACGGCCGCACCCTTTGAGGTCGCCGTTGACCTGAAGAGTATGCTGGACTAAGCACTGTATGCTGTATAAAGGACCCCCGGCTGTGCCGGGGGTCCTTTATTGTATCCCGAAAACCACTCGCTGGGCGAGTGGTTCAAAAGAGGCTGCTGCCGATGAGGAAAAATAAAACTCCCTCTGTTATAGTAGAGATGCGGTCTGGCAACTGCAAACTACAAAACAAAGGGAGGCCATTCAAGAATGAAATGGCAGAAACAGTTTAGCAAGTTGTGTGATAGAAGTAAAGATTGCTGTTGAGATAATTAGGCAGAAGAAAAAGCATAAGTGTTAGGGATGACGGCTATATAAGAATGAAAAGGTGCCGGACTTATACCGGTGTGGGTAGGACAGCCTATGCAAATGGCAAGTCGTACTAACGCCGCATGAGGCGTGGCTGGTAACATAGGGCTTCGCCCGTCTAAGAAATACCCCCGGCTAGGCCGGGGGATATTTATTGACATTTGCGGGGGCGAGGGCTGTGCCTGCGGGCGGCTGCGCTTTTATTTTTCGCCCTTGGTCAGGTTGGTCAGGACGGTCTTGACGCCCTCCAGACCCTCGCCGGCGGCCTTTTTCACGCCTTCAAGCCCCTCACCGGCGGCCTTTTTCAGCTCGTCCTTCACGTCCACGGCCAGGCGGCGGAATATCTCGGCGATGATCTTCTTTTTCTCCTCGTCCGCGCCGGCGTACTGCTTCAGCAGCGCTGCGCCGCCGGCCAGACCGCCGCCCAGCAGATACAGGCCGCAGAAGGCCAGCCAGAGGGCGACGGCACCGTCACGCCGGTCAAAGCGGTAGAGGGAGAAGGAGGTCCTCCCCGGCAGGCCATAGCCCCGGCAGCGCATACTGTCGGCGGTAATGAGCCCGCTTTCCAGGCTCCAGGTGACAACGATGGAGAACACACGAAGGGCGCTTCTGACGCGCTGGGCCGGGGCGCCGGTCTGGGTATCACGGCCCAGATGCCGCTGGGCCTGCGCCACGGCGCGGAGCCGCCGGACAAAGTGGGGCACAAAGCGGAGGATCATGCTCAGCAGCAGGGACAGCGCCGGGATGACGCGGCCAAAGAGGTACACCACCTTGTCCGAGGTGATGACATCGGTGACGCAGACGAACCACAGCGCCACGGCGCTGAGCATGGCGCCGGCGGCCAGACCGTAGAGCAGGCTCTCCAGCGTCAAAGGATTGCCGGAGGGCAGGTAGGCCAGAATGGTGACGCCCTGGTGGACAAAGGCCGGGTTCAGGGCCGCCGCCAGGAGGGCCATAGGCAGCAGCCACAGCAGGTGGCGGCGCAGGCCCTTGCCGCCCAGCAGACGGGCAACATACCACCCGCCGCCCAGCGTCGACAGAACCAGGCACACCGGGTGCATCAGCAGCATCGCGCAGGCGATGACCAGGGCGAAATAGGCAAAGCTCACCGCCGGATGGCAAGTGCGCAGCGTATCGTCCATGGGATCACCTCCTGCATACATGATGTCTTAACCTTTTGATTATACCCTGCCGCCAGGGGATACGTCAATCCTGCGTGCGGAAAAAGGGCGGCAAAAGCCGCCCTTTTGTCAGCCCATGTAGGTATTGCCCACGTCTGCACCCATATTACAGGTGTAGAGCCACTGAATACTCTCGCCGCCGGAGAGCGTATAGCTGTCCGCGCCATAGCTGGGGAAGGTTCCCCCCACGCAGTACATCCAGCCGGAGCTCCTGCCTACGTTCTTTTCGAACAGGCCGTTGATGCCCCTGACATAGCTGCCGCTGGAGCTCACCGGGATACCCGCGTCACCGCAGGCCCGCTTCAGTACGGACATGACAGACTCACCCTCGGTGATGGTCACCGTGGCGGACAGGATCACGCCGTCGGCGGGGATAAGGCCCTTCACGCTGTCGGAGCACTTGTCCATATTATCAAGCACCGTGGCGCAGGAGATGTACAGCGATACGGATGCCGCCGGTGCAGGGTCAGGTGCAGGCGCAGGGTCCGGCGCAGAAGGCTGCTCCTGTTCCTGCTGTTTCTTCTCTTCTTCCAGCCGCTTCTGCTCCTCCAGGCGCTTGGCTTCCTCCTGCTTTTTGGCGTCCTCCTCGGCCTTTTTGGCATCATCAGCCGACTTCTGCTTGTCAGGCTTCTTATCGTCCGCGGTCTTATCCTCAGTCTTTGCCGCGTCCTGCTTGCCGTCAGCCTTGGTGGTGCCCGTTTCAGCTGTGTCGTTCTTCCTGGTGTCCGTGGTCTGCTCCTGCGTTGCCGTGGGAATGTTGCCGGGGGCGTACGATACGGTCTTTTTTCCGCAGGCGGCGCAGGTCAGCAGCAGGGACAGCGCCAGCGCCAACAGCCAAAATCGGTGGTTTTTCTTCATATCTCTCATTCCTCATAAAAGCGCCATACGCAGAGGCGCTTTCGCGCCCCTGCGTCGGCTGTTCTGTTGTTACTTGGAAACGCGCTTCTTCCGGGTCAGCACCACAACGGCTGCCGCCGCCAGGACCGCGCTGCCCAGCCACAGCACCATCTGACTGTCGTCCGCCGTGTTGGAGGAGTCGGTCTTGTCCGGCGTCGCGGTGGGGTTGTAGTAATAGTGGTTGGTGGACTCCGTCCAGCTGATGGCCACAGGAGACAGGCCGGTCAGCGTCACCAGCAGACCGCTGGCGGTTTTGGTAACAGCGGGGAATTCCACGGTGCCCACATCCAGGCCGCAGTCCGCCATGGCGACCATGTGCGCCACGGTGAAGTTATACTGGCCGTACTTGGCGGCCACGGCCTCCGGGTAGGGCAGCAAAACTGTGATCTTGCCGGCTGTCAGGTCCTCCTTGGCGGCAGGACGCCACTCGTTGTTCTCGAACACGAGCAGCGACACATCCATGAAAACGGTGTTGTCCTTATTGCTCTTGCTGTTTTTCAATGTGATCTGCAGCTGCAGTTCGGCCTTGATCTCTCCCTCGCTGTTCAGCTTCTCGTTATCCCGCAGGGTATCGGGCACTGTAATAGTGTCAGATACCTCAATGCGCTTCAGTGTACCATCCTCGGACTTCACCACACCGCAGACGCACTGGATGCCGTTCACATAGGTGTGCTCGGTCTTGTTCACCGCCTTATCGCAAACTTCGCAGATATTCCAATGGTCATTTTTGTCCACGAACACCTCTGTGCCGGGGGTGTGGCCCAACGCAGCGATGACGCGGGTCTCCTCCTTGGAGCAGACGGAGCAGGTGCGCTTCTCCGTGCCGGTCTCGGTGCAGGTGGGTTCCTTGGTGGTCGTCCACTCACCGAACTTGTGGCCCGTGGCAGGAAGCGTCTGAACCTCCACCGCGCCGCAGCGCGTGCAGACGCGCTGGCGGGAGCCGTCCGCCGTGCAGGTGGCCGGGGAGACTACCTGCCAATCGCCGAAGCGATGGGCGCAGGCGGCGTCGGTCATGTCGTAGAGCGCATTGGTCCTCCGGCAATAGCGCTCGTAGGCTGCCATGGCATAGAGGGCCTGCTCGGTGGCCTTCTGGTCAGCCGTCTTGAGTGAGGCCGCATGCTTAAAGCCCTGACCCTCGCCGAGGTAATACCGCAGCAGATCGCCCAGCACGCTGGTGGGCGCACCATCTACGGTCTTGACAAAGCTGCTGTCGCTGTTGGCGTTCAGCTGCAGAGCGGACAGGGCCACCACCACCTGAGCGCAGCTCTCCGCGCTGGTATAGCCCGTGTTCTTGTACTTAGCGGACAGCCATTGCAGCGCTTTATCGACGGCGGCGTTCACCGTGGTATCGCCGCCCTCGTTGCAGTAGGGTGCCAGCGCCTGCAGCGCCATGGCGGTCATGTCCACGTCGCCGGTGGGTTTTGTGTCGGCGCTGGCGCTCCAGCTGCCGTCCTCATTCTGCTGGGTCAGGATGGCCTGCACCAGCCAGTAGCTGTCCTGGGTATAGTTGCCGCTGTTGAGGGCCAGCAGGCCGAATACCAGGCCGTTGATATCCGTGTCACTGGTATTGGTGACCTGCATGATATTCCGGTCCTGCAGCGCCGCCAGCAGGTTTTTGCCGCCCACGTTGGCGGGGTCCTTGCCGATGGCGGTAAGGGCCAGAATGATACGCTCGTTGTCGGTGACGGTGGGGTTATGGCTCTCGGGATCGACAAGAACGCCGTCAGAGCCGATGTTCGCCTTTACATAGGCCACGACCTTGTCGTAGTAGGCCTGGATGTATGCATCGGACAACGCAACGCCGGCGCGGGCCAGGCCCAGCACCGCCCACTCGCCGCGGTCACTGGCCACAACGGGTGCAGGCACGTTGTTCTGGATGTACTTCTTGGTGTCGGCGTACACCTTGTCAAAGTTGGGGACCTCCGTGCCGGGATCCACAGGCTCATCGGGGTCCACGGGAATATACTTGTTCGTGAAGAACAGGCGGACAGTGTCGCCGTCATGGATAAAGGTCGCATCCAGCGTGGTGTTGGGCAGCGTCTCCTCACCCTGGGCCGGCGTGACGCCGAACATCCAGCCGGAGGACTTGCCGTCATCCTTCTCGCCCAGTGTTTGGCTCTTTGTGTCCGTAATGCTCTTGAGATACGCACCGCTGCCGGTATATTCGTACTTGGCATTGTCCAGGCAGGCCTTGACGGCATCCCAGGCCGTCCAGTCATTGCTGGCCTTCCCGGTAAAGGTGTAGTTGGTCCCGGTAAAGCTGTGCTTGTTTTCGTTATAGCTGTCCACCTGGACGGTGACGGTGATCATCGCGTTCTCGTTGGGATCATCTTTTTCCGTCAGGCCCGTGACCGTCAGATCAACGCTGACCGGCTGCTTGTAGAACTGCTCGAAGAGCTTGTACTTCTCCTTTGTCTCCTCAGTGCCGTTCAGGCCGAATTTCTCCCAGTACTGGGCGTACTTGGTGTAGGTCAGGACGCTGTCCAGCGTAACTGTCGTATTGTACTCCGGCTGGTGTACACGCAGGAGCTCATTCTCGATGACGGAGGGTCGGGAGGATCGGAAGCAGCGGTACTTCTCCGTATCGAGCCAGCCGGGGATATCGTCGGCCTCGATGCCGTCGAAGGTCATATTCACCGTGCCGCGGACGTATTCCAGCGTGCCGTCCTTGTTTTTGCAGATCTCCGCGAAGGGGTACAGGTCGGAGGTGACCTTGGTCTTATCCGTATTCTCGTTCTTGATACCGTTCCAGTAGACATCCCCGGTCAGCGCCTTGGTCATAAAGGCGGCAGCATCCGTCAGTTCCTGCTCTTCAAAGGGCGCGATGGTGAAGCTGAACTCCTGACGGGCCAGCAGCTGGCCGGAGCTGCGGGTGGTGATGGTCACCACATACTTCGCCTCCACCGGCTCCTCACCGGGCAGTGGGCGGTAGACCATGGCGTGATAGCCGTTGAAGCCCAGCACGTCCGGGGTGAGGCTCACCATCGTGACCTTCTGGTTATAACTGTCGGTCATGATGCCCTCCTGCTGCAGCAGATAGGGCCGGGGCATCTGCAGATCGGCATCGACTTTGCCGAGATCGGGCTTCGTCGTTTTGTCCACGAAGTCCACCAGCAGAGACTGATACTTGTCCTTCAGGGCCATCTGCATCTCGTTGGTGGCGTCGATGTCAAAGGGCGCTACCGTGATGTCAAAGAACACGTCGGCATAGACCTCCACACCGTTCTGCCCCGTGATATGCTCCTTTATATACGGATCGTCGTCAAAGTCGGTATAGGTCACGCGGGCGATCAAAGTTTCCTTGCCGGCATCCTCGGGCAGCTCACCCTCGGCAGGCCGCACGGGGCGGACAATGTTGCCCACGCCGGAGGCGCTGTCTTTATCGCTGCTGATATACAGGCAGTTGGAGTCTTCCGCGACATCCACAACAGCCCACTGGACCTGCATATCGTAGCGGCCGGAGATGCTGTAAGGCAGCGTCAAATTGGAGGTAATGCCGCCAACCACGGCGTGGCGATCCCAGGCGCCGGTGGTGTCCGTCTCCGCTTCGTTGGTGTTCTCGCCGCGGATCATCTCCCAGGTCAGCGTTTTGGCAGCTTCCGTCAGCTGTGCCTGCACATCGTCAAAGCTGCGGCCCACGATCGCGCGGGTGGTGATAGTCTTCTCCGCACCGCCGTAGGCGACTTTGAACTCCAGGCCGGCGTAATACGCCTCCTTCAGCTGGACAGCGCCGTCAAAGAACTTGACATCGCCGTTCGCGGTGATGTACTCATGTGCCGCACCGTCAAAACCGCTGGCTTTAGCGCTGCCGTCCGTATAGGTAATGACAGCCTTGTCTGCCACATCCTTGTAGCCCATCTCCTCCAGCAGGCGGCGGAAGGCTTTTTCAACACCCTTGCCGTTGGCGTCGTTGGTGTCGTTGTAGAGGCCCAGTCCCTGCAGGGGGCGCACCGCCGCATTGCGTGCGGTGATCACGGCGGCGATGTCGTCCAGTGTCTGCTGTTGCTCCGCCGCTTTGGACCACAGGCAGAGGGTAAAGGTCTTGACCTTGCTCTCGCTGCCGGAGGTCAGCATGGCCTTGAGGGTGACAATAGCCTTGCCGCCGGCAGGCGCGGTGATGGCGGCAGTCCCATCGTCCTTCACGGTCACCAGGCCGTTGTCGCTTTTCCAGTCAATGGCAACAGTCTTTTCCGCGCCGTTCACCGTTACCTGTACGGTGGACGGCAGTATCAGGCTGGTGGTGCAGTCGCGAGGCACCTTTTCGTCGCTCTCCATATCGTCCAGCATGACTGTGACGGCCTCGATGCCCTTGATCTGGTAGACGCCGGTGGCATCGGCCTTCAGAAGGTCTGCATTCTCGGCATCGAGCCCCAGTTCCTTATAGAAGTGCTTTTGCAGGGCGGTCAGGAAGTAGTCGTGCAGGTCCGTGACCGCTTCGCCGGGCTCTTCGATGCCGTATTCCTTGCAGAGGTCGGCCTTATCGTTATAGTTGTTGAGGTCATAGATTTCCAGCACACTCTCGGCGTACCAGTCGGCCTTGGCTTTCTTGGCGGCGTCGGCGGCGCTCATGCCGCGAAGCTGCAAGGCGTTGGCGGCGGCGGCAGCGGCCTTGAGGTCGTCGGCGGAGAGGACAGTGCCGCCCTGCCAGGGCAGAACGGGGAACCCGCCGTTGAGGGTACCGTCATCCTGATTCATGCCCATGTCCACGGCGAACTCCGCGGAGCGCATATAGTCCGCGGTATGGGCGGTCATGCCGCTGGTGGTGCCATCCGCCGCGGCCTGTGGTGCGATGGTGTCCAGATAAGCGCAGTTGGTGATGGTGGCGCCGGAGTTCACCTTGCCTACCACCGCACCGAACTTACTCTCATCTGCTATTGCGAACTCTCCTGCCACATAGGAACCCTTGAGCTCTGCATTAGCGTTCAGTTCGCCTACAAGGCCGCCGCGTTTTTGATTGATAATCTTATTCGGCTGCGTCTTTTTTACCGCGAGAGTACCGGTAAAATAGCAGTTCTCGACAACACCGTATGCATATCCGGCAATGCCTCCCAAAGGTGCGGATGTACTATATGTACTATTATCGTAAGCATCCTTGACGACAGCCCTACTAACGCAACCACTAATCACACCGTTACCGGTAGTCCGTCCAGTAATGCCGCCGATTGCCGATGCACCATTATATCCCCCGCTGGAGAACGTGATACTACCACTGACCATGCAGTTCCGTATCGTTCCTGCACTGGAATTGGCAACACCTCCCAAAAGCGACGAGGTACTGACAATCGCGCAATTCACACGCAGATTTTCAACTACGCCGCCCTCTGCAAGTTCTCCCACAAGGCCGGTTGTAACGAGTCCACTAACGGTGTAATTATCGCCGTCCAGGGTGCCGGCGAACTTATTGCTGCTGGTGCCGATGGCCGTCCAGGTCTTGTCGTTGAGGTTGATATTGGTGGTGAGTTTGGCGCTGATGGCGGTCTGCCCGCCGTTGACCGCATCGGCAAACCATGCCAGTTCCGCGGCGGTGCCGATCTGATAGACACCGTTTTCTGTTTTGGGCGCGGTCTTGGTCGTGCCGTCCCAGCCCGCACCGGCATAAGTCAGTGTTACCGTGATGGTGTCGTTTTTGGCAGCGGTAAAGCTGCCGCTGACCGTGATATAGTCCGCCTTGGCGACGGTATAGGCATACGTCTCGCCGGCGTAGACGATGTATGCGCCGTTCTCGTCTGCTGCGATCGTGCCGCCCACGGGGTGGGTAAGCGTAACAGACGCATCCGCCGGATCAGCTGCAAACTTCACCTGGTACGCCGTCAGGGCAGTGAGGGCCACATCCTTGGACACGTCCCCGCCTTCAACCTTGATGGTTCCTGTCTTAGTCTCATAGCCGTACTTGCTGACCGTGTAGGTGTACACTCCGGCGGGGACCGCATACTTACCGTCGGTGCCGGTGATGGCTGCACCGCTGGCATCCTGCAAGACGACCGTGCAATCCTCCGCGCCGGTGACATTGAGGGAGATGGTGTAGACTGGGGAAACGGTAAAGTTTTTCAGCTTGACATTATAATAGCTGGAACCGCTGAAGGACAGCGTCAGTTCATCGCCCTTTTGCAGCACCGTGCTGAATGTTTTCCACTCCGATTCATCGTAGGCCGTCAAGAGTGTCTTGCTCCCGTTCTTTACAGTGAATTCGTAAGAAGAATAAGAGCTTTCATACCCTTTGGAAAAATACTGGAAGGACACAACGCACGGCTTTCCCGCCGCCAGCTTCATAGTCGTTGTGCCATAGCTTTTTTTGCTCTCCAGATAATTTCCGTCGGCAGCCCGCACCGGTTCAAAGCCGTATCGTGTGCCGTTCTCGGCGGTGATACCGTCCAGGCCGGCAAAGAAATCGTCAAAGGTCAGCGACTTGACGAACTCCAGGCCTATGGTCTTGGCAGCCTTGACCACAAAACTCCCAAGCAAGGTATCGCAGGCATCCAACTTGGCCGTGTAGGTATATTCCCCGGCGGGGAGAGTGCAGTTCGTGCCGTCGCCCGTGTAGGCGGTGATACTGCCGGAATTGACGGTGATGGTCGGTTCGGCGGTCACGCCCTCCGGCTTGGTGATGTTGAAGGTCACCGTCTGCTTTGCCAACTCGGTCAGCTTGACGGTCTTGTTCACATCGGTGGTCGCAACATTGATCGTGCCGGTGGCCGTCTCATAGCCAAACTTGCTGACGGTGTAGGTGTAGTCGGTATTCTTGGCAGCGATATAGACATTCTTGCCGGTGGAACTGGCCGCAGACTCCTTGTAAACGGTGGTGTTTCCCTGTTTCAGTGTTACCGCCGCATCATCGGGGGTAAACTTCAGGGTAATGACCGGCAGTTTGACAAGGGTAACATTGACCGTTTGATTTTCGGCGCTCATGGTCACCTTGCCGGTGGCGGGCTCATAGCCCTTTTTGGTGACGGTGTAGGTGTAGTCCGCCGCGGCTTTTACGGCGAATACGCCATTGCTGCCGGAGACGGCTTTGCCTTCCTTATCTTTCAGAGTGACCGTCGCGTCCGTCTGGTCCGGCGCTATGGTCAGCGTGTACAGCGGGGAAACGGTGAAGTTTTTGAGCCAAATGCAATCACTGCCACCAGCACCGGAATAGTCCTTCTTATAGGCAATGGTAAACTGTTCTCCGGCGTTGACAGCCTGCTCATAGGTCGTGTACGTACTTTGTATCCCGCAGATCGTTTTCCCACCGTTAATCTTTATACCGTCCCAATCATTATAGGCAGAACCCTCACTGCTGACCTTATAATCAAAGGAAAGCAGCATTTTAGGCGCATTCTCCAAGAATGTGATGGTAACCGTCACGGTGGTATTGTCCATCCCTGCGCTGTTTGATTTCAATGCTCCTTCATCTGCATCGTCCACAAATTCCTTGCCGTCGCCAGTGGTGTACTTATCACCCGTATGACTATATTCCACGGTGGCGTAACCTTCCAAGGCATTAAAGGCCTTGCTGGGGAACAGTTTTTTATTGATTTTTACGCTGTATGTAGTCTCTGCGCCCTTATAGTGCACAGTCAGCGTTTGGTTTTCCGCCACATTAACGGAATTAAAGCCGGTGACGGTGAAACCGTCTATGATGTCCTTGGTGCTGTTGTCGGTATAGGTGACGGTCACGGTCAAACCGGCGGTGTCGAGTGCATCGCCTTGTTCAAACTCCGTTTTGTGCGTGCTGCCGTTTTTCACCGCAATGCTCTGCACCTTTTTCAGCGCCACGGTTTGGGTGCTGTTCTCGGTGGGCGTCACGGTGCCGGCGGCGGGCTCATAGCCCTCCTCGGTCGTCTCGGCGGTGTAAGTATAGGCGTGACCCTTCAGCAGCTGATAGGTCGTTCCCTCGGTGGGCGCAACCTGCGTCTCGCCGTCCTTGAGGGTGAGCGCGGCACCGGCGGGAGTCACGGTAAAGGTCACGGTGACCCACTGTGCAGCATCCTCCGCCAGCGTAACAGTAACATTGGCAGGATCAGCCACGGGGTTGTCCTTGTTCCTCACGGTCACGGTGCCGGTTTTTGTGGTGTAACCGTCACAGGACACGGTATAGTAATACGGTGCATCGGCGGCGGGCAGCGCCACGGTGGTGGAGCCGGTATAAGTGCCGCCGTTGATCGTAAGCACAGCATTCTCGGGCTGAATGGTAAAGCGTACCGCCGCGGTGGGGGTCTCCCAGCTGAGGGCGGGATAGTCCCCGCTCTTGACCATGAATGCCTCCCCTAACAAAGCCGCAAACGCGGGGGATTTCATTTCATCAGCGGTTTTTGACGTTGCCGTCTGGCTATTGCCGTTGGCACCGGCAGATGCCGTGGTATCCAGATAGTAGCAATTCGTCACGGTGGAGTTGTCGCACCAACCGGCGATAGCGGCGTAATTCGATGTATCCGCAGTTACAGAAGTCGTCCCGCTATTATAGCAATTCTTGACAGATCCATTACTATCAATATAGCCAGCAATACCCCCCAAATTAACACCTTTGCGGTCTCTGCTGCTGGAAATGGCACCTGTGTTATAGCAATTCTCTACTGTACCTCCCCGCAGTTTTCCAACGATACCGCCTACATATCGTCCGGTTGCGGAGATTATTGCACAGTTGATACAGCCACTAATGGTTGCGCCATTGGCTTGGGCTGCAATGCCGGCAACGCCTTCCGTGCCCGACACTGTACCATCCACTTTCACATTCTTCACCACGGCGCCGCCCGCCAGTTTGCTGAACAGGCCGACATTAGCCGTGGAAGCGGTGATATCCAGCGTCACGGTGTGGCCGTTGCCGTCAAAGGTGCCGGAAAAGTCGGTAAAATCGTTGGCATAGGGCGCCGTGACGGTGATATCCGCCGTCAATTGATAATTGCCGCTGGGCTGCATCGCGGCAAAATCCTCCGCTGTGCCGATATCCTGCACCGCGCCTGCCGCCGCCAGCATCGGCGCCGCACCGCCGCTGCGGGCAGACCGGGACACAGGCACTTCCTCAGCAGGCTCCTGCTGCTCCTGCGTCTCCTCATCCTCGGTGGGGACATTGCTGTCCGTATCCGCCGGGGCGGTCTGTTCCTGCTGGGTCTGCTGCTCCTGATCCGCGGCCAGCGTGTCGGCCAACACGGAGGTGGGCAGCAGGCTGACGACCATCACGACGGTCAGCAGCCAGCTTATGACTCTCTTCCTCATATCTCTTTCTCCTTTATGTAAATTTTTTGTCGACGTGAGGGGGTGGGCGGGGATGCGGCAACATCCCCGCCCCACTTATGGAAAAGCACGCGGCCAATGGCCGCCTCAGCTTGACAAAGGGGACTCGTCTGCACAGTTTCACGCTCAGATGGAAAGCGCACGGCGCCTCAGCTTGACAGTCGAGTTTTCCGCACCGCTTCGCTGTGTATGGCAGCGTGTCAGCCTGGCAAGGGAAATATTTTTCATGCAGGGCATGAAAAACGGGACAGAGTGCACTCTGTCCCGCGAAAATGAAACGCTGCCCGGCGCAAAGCCGGACAGCGAACGCAATAGATACGACCCCTGCACCACGGAAAGACGTCGCCGCCCCCGCCGCCCGCCCAAAAGGGCCGGCCGCGAAAAAGGCGGCGCAAAAAACACCGACCTCCCGTTCAGGAGGTCAGCGTGGTACATCTACATGGTGGTACAAGATTCCCGCACACGGAGAGCGCGCCCGCTGCAACTTTGTCCTACACAATGCAATTCTCCTGGCTCGCGCCGCGGGGGACAGACATCCCTCCTCGTTTGCAGCCTACCTTCTCATGGGCTTACGCCCACAATGGCGGACTTTCGTCCCGGCGGCTCTCGCCGCTTCGGTGCATCCTTGCGCTCACAGTACCGGTCGTGCGGGGTTTGGCTACCCCTTTCCTTCTATGCCGACGCCTGGCCCGTGGTGGGCTGTACGGCCGCCGGCGACATTGGATCAACAGACTGTTTATTTACTTGTCAGCGACATTATATTACAGGAATTGGCCGTTGTCAACCCTCCTCCCTACCCCAATGCCACGTCCAGGATCATCATTACGGTAAAGCCCGCGGCAAAGGCCAGCGCCCCCGGGCCGGAATCGCCGCGCGTAGGCAGCAGCTCGGCGGCCACCACATAGAGCATAGCCCCGGCGGCAAAGCCAAGCAGCCAGGGCAGTGCCGGAACGATGAGCGCCGCCGCCAGCACCGTCACGCCGGCGGCCAGAGGCTCCACCACGCCGGAGAGCACACCGCCCAAAAAGGCTCTTCCCTTTCCTGCGCCGGCGGTACGCAGGGGCAGGGCCACAATGGCGCCCTCCGGCACATTCTGGATGGCGATGGCCAGCGCCAGCGTAAACGCCTTGCCCGCCGGATCATTCATCATGCGCTCCATTTGCTGCGCCTGCCTCTTCTCTTTCCCTCTCATCCCGGCATTCGACTGCTTTAAAATGGACTCCGCCAGTTCCACAGCCTTGGCGGCCAGTTGCTGGTCAGTCCATTGGCCTCGGCGAGCCTCCGCCATCATGTCCGGGATGGATGAATCTGTCATAACGGTTCGAAGACTAGCCCCGGACAGGGGCAAAATCAAGCCAATTTGCCCGGTCCTTCCTGTGGAAAGAGGAATCACGGAAGAAAACGCATCCCTTGATTCCGTGACGGAAGCAGGGGGGCCTTCCTGTCCATTTCCGGCAACTCAGGAAAGACACATCAATCATACCGCGCAGCCGCCAGACGGGCTCTTCTCAGCTCTTCCCTGAGCTGGTGCGCCCGTCTGCCGCAAACGCTGGAACGGTTCATGTCCCGGACCTCTTCCAAAACCGCAACCGCCTGGTTGAAGGCATCCTCGCTTTCCGGAGTGTGGGCTTCCCGGTACAGAACCTTTTCCAGCCGCACCCAGAGGGGATGCACCATGGAGAGCAGAATTAACTGGCGCTCCTCCACGGATAACGAGGGGTCATCCGCGCAGGCACGCCATGCTTCCAGGCATGTTCGTATGGAAGAAGCTTTGCTGGCCCGGAAAGACTCGCCAAGCAATTCGGCCGTTTTCCTGTTTTTCTCCAGACGAAGGGCCGCCTCCCGGGCGTTCAGAAAAGCCGGAACCGTACAGTTCAATTTTTCCAGACGCTTCATGGTGCCAGGATAATCCCGGAACCAGGCTTCCGGAGGCACCTGTTACAGCTCCCGGCAAATGGCGGAGGCTTCTGCCGCAG
>OICL01000740.1_pt1 | contig 15613 bp, 18 predicted proteins | sample 1581231 | NCBI WGS metagenome assembly OICL01 (sample SAMEA3882542, study PRJEB24775) | human gut metagenome | biome: human-associated habitat; feature: intestine environment; material: feces | place: Netherlands | collected 2009/2010 | reverse complement strand
AATGTCCAGAAAAGCAAGGACCATTGCAAAAAAGGATTATATTTCTCTTACCAATGCATCCGGAATGGTTAGTTACATGGGCTATATCAAAGCCACAGATTCTTATAGATTCTGGGAGAAATATATCAGGCCCTATGTAAATATAAAGCAACTGAAAGGAGTAATCAGTCATGAAAACAGAAAGCAACTTAAAACCGCAGCTGCAGTTTGAAATTGAAGCTTTTCCAAAAAAAGAAGGCGAGTCATGTCTTGTAATTCTTTACGATAACATCTCTGGCCCATTTGAAAAGCAGATGGGAGATGAAAATACACAGACATATTATACATATGATCGGTATGAATTAGAGACTCCATATGCAGAAAATCTTGAAGAAAGAATCGCTGCAACATTCGATTCCTGGTTAGAAAAAGCGAAGCAGGAAGAAGGAGAAGAAGATCTGACAGAAATGGAAGCTCTGCAGAAGGTAGTCGCTGATCAGCAGGAAACTATCGCAAGCATGAATAGTGTCATTGACGACTTGGTCGTGCTGAATTTAGGAGGTGAATAAAATGTACGAACGTTTAAAAAGGCTCTATAATGCAAAGAGACTGACAAAAGCGGGCCTCAAAAAGGCGGTTAAAAATGGATGGATCACTGAAGATCAGTACCAAGAAATCACGGGAGACGTCTATGAGTGATTTTGAAATCATTTGCAGACTTTGTAACGCAGTGAACATTCTGTCAAATATTATTCTGGAAACAATTGCCAGTCTGAACGAGATTAATCCTCTGACAGGACGCTTGATTCAGATTGCCCGTGACGGTAAGATCAGTGATGATGAAATGAAAGATTTTGCTTATATCAGTAAAAAACTTGATGAAATTTCTTTAGCCATAGACTCTTTGAATCTCTGGGTAGATAAGACCGCCGGAGAACAGGGGCTTAATCTTGAGCTCTTAAATGCCGAAAAAGAAAAATTAAAATAATCCATAACGCCAAGAAAGGCAATGAACCATTTCTGACTCATTGCCTTTTCCTTTACATACGCTGTAATTGATTGACTATACTTTCTGTTCTTCGAATTGCTTCTTCTACCTGTCTTTTTGCATTATTGATTCGATCCTGGACTACCCAGTCCACAACAAAGCCATCAAAGAAATAATCCGCAAAAGAAAGGAAATCTCCAGTATCGATATTCAAGTTACATGCCATATTTACATCATTTAATTCCCTGCTGAAATTACGGAGATCATACTTTGCCTGCTCCATATTCTGCTTCGCCTGATCCATTATGAATGTGACGTCACCAATGCTATAATGCCACCGACAATCAACAATGGAAAAGCAATGTACATCAGTCCACCTATAACCATACCAATCAATATCACCGGAAAGAAAATAACTGTACAAAGTAATTTCATAATTCCCCAGGATGCTTTTAATCCAAATATGAAAAATTTTCCAACAAACCAAATCATACAAATTGCAAATAATAACGATAACATTTTTTACTCCTTCTGAAACTCATTCTGATATGTGTCTTTCATTTTTTCTGTTCTTTTTCTGATAAATATTCAGATGTGTTCTTTATTCCAAGCTTATTATTGAATGTTGGATTTTTCTCCATCTTTTCTATAATCCGGATTAATCGAATTCTCTGTGCTGCTTCCATCTGATCACCCCATCTATATTCTGTTTTTTGTTGATATTGTCACTATAACAAATTTATTTTTCACAATACACATCTACCATGAGGAATTGCATCTTTATATTTCTCGAATTTTGAGAATTCTGTCTTTATATCTTCTCTGCATGAATTGTTTTTTTCTATGCTGACTCTTTTATAATAAGCATATCCGAGCAATATCATAGGTTATTAGTAACTATTCAAAAGGTAGTATCCCGCGCGAGGTGTTTTGGCATGTTTTTTGCCAAAATCCAGAGACATACAAGTCAAAATGCCATCTCTGAAGGTGATTTACGCGAGCAACAAGTCAAAGTCCCGTGCTTGCACGGAACCTTGAGGAGTGCCGCGATAACGATAAAAATAAACCGGAGTAGCCAGTACAAGTACATCTGCTTTCTGAAACAGTTTAAATATCTCAGCCATATCATCGTTTCACACATTTTTCGATGGCAGAAATTAAAATATCCATATCCATCGGCTTCGCCACATGGTCATCCATTCCGGCATCCAAAGCAGCCTGTACATCCTCTGCAAATGCATTTGCTGTCATTGCAATAATAGGGATCTCCTTTCCGTCCGGACGGTCCGAAAGATTTCTTATAGCTTTTGTCGTTTCATATCCATTCATTTCCGGCATCATAATATCCATCAAAATCAGATCAAAAGTCCCCGGAGCTGTATTGCAAAACTGTAGCAGAGCAGATTTACCATCTGCAGCCCTGGTTACAATCATCCCTTGTTCTTCCAATAGAGATACTGCTATCTCAGCGTTTAAATCATTATCCTCTGCCAAAAGGACATGCAGACCATGTAAATCCATATCTTTCCTTAGCTTTTCTTCCTTTTCAGTCAGTACCTGTTCTGCTATACGCAGTGGAATTTCTACAGTAAATGTGGAACCAATGCCCTGTCTGCTGCTGACCTCAATTTTTCCACCCATAAGATCTACATATTTCTTAGCAATCGCCATTCCCAGTCCGGTTCCCTTATAACTGGTTCTTGCTCCATCATTTTCCTGAGTGAACTCATCAAATATTCTGCTCTGAAACTCCTCACTCATACCAATTCCGGTATCCGATATACGATATCGTACAATCACATGGTGCTCATCATTACCCGGACAGTTTTCTGCAACAAATGAAATAGTACCTCCGTCTTTTGTAAATTTGACTGCATTACTGATAATGTTGAGCAATACTTCCCTGATTCTGAGTTCATCTGCCATCACATAAGGAGTTTTTAGTTCTTCTCTCGAAACACAAAAATTAAGGTCACGATTTTCCATATATCCCCTTGCAATCGACGAAACAGTATTTATTATATCCCTGAGATCTGCCGGTACCGGTTTATATTCCAGTTTACCGCTTTCAATGCGGCTGATATCCAGCACATCATTAATCAGTGTCATCAGGTATTCTGAACTCTGCCTGATCTTTTTCAGACAATTCTCTACTTCTTTGTCCGGCTTCCTCTTCATGGCAATATCTGTAAATCCAACAATTGCATTCATTGGGGTTCTGATATCATGGGACATATGGTTCAGGAATGTCGTTTTTGCAATATTCGCCGCATTTGCATCCTGTGCTTCTTTCAGGGCTTCCATCTGTTTTTTCCTGCTTACTGAAAGGGAATAAACCAGAAGAAGCAGTACAAAAATAATCACAAATGAAACTCCGACAGCTAAGCCTCCATACTCTGCAAATGACAGGCTTTTGGTCAGTGGACTTTCATTAAGAAGATTGATCTTTGAAGATGGAATGACAGTTGCTCCCACTTTTCCATTTGCTACTGCCTCCAGGCATTCTTCCTGTGTATCATATTGTTTGATTTCTGCATCCGGAAAAAGAAAGGACACCATCAATTCAGAATACAGTGAGGTATCTGTCGCTGCGATCGTAAAGAGACTGCTCCTATATTCATTTCCTTTGTAAATAACAACCGGCGTAATATCAAAGATTTCATCCGTCAAAATCACCTGAAACTGTTCCTGTGTATATAGATCTTGAATGATAGGACCGGCAATATCGATTTCACCAGATTGCAATGCCTCATTCATCTGTTCTCCCGTGGAACAGGGAACCGCCTTGATCGTGATCTTATACTTTTCCTGAACAGTATCCAGAACAGTTCCTAAAATTCCTGTCAGTTTCCCATTTTCTTCACCACAAAACGGAAGATTATCTTTTAGATATCCCACAGAGATTGTATTTTCATGTGCATCCAGCCATTGTTTTTCTTCCTTGTTGAGTGCATAATTTATGACCGCTTTTCCTTCGTAACGGGCATACAGCTTGCTGCTGTAGTCTGTTTCAGTATTGTTGATTTCTTCCAGGGCAGAATTTAATTCCTTTAACAGATTTGGTCTGGATTTTGATACACCGAAATAACAGTCACCTGCACCGATATTGGCAATTGCAATAAAATCACTGTTGACGGACAGCGCTGGGACCACAAGTGCATCCAGTTCATCTGCATCCAGTTTTTCTATCATTTCATCATAGCCTTTACAGATAACAACCTCTGCCTGGATCTGATTACTGTCCAGCCATTTTTCCAGAAGTTCTTTCTGATAGCTTCCATCTGTAGCGCCGATACGACAGCCATTCATCTGCTTCAGATCGCCATCCGCAAGATCCGCATGTTCCTCCCTGGTATAGATCCAATATCGCTCTGTACCCTCGGCATAGGTTGAATAATCGATAGATTCTGCTCTTTCCGGTGTATAACTGACACTTCCAAGTAGATCTATTTCCCCATCTGCCAGCATATCCAGACACTCTTTAAATGAACCATAGACATATTCATACTTCCAGCCGGTTATATAAGAAATCTTCTGGAGATACTCATAGCCTGCTCCCTGCTTATGTTCTCCATAGCTGCCTTCCTGAAAATTGGCATATGGGAAATAACCGACTCTCACGGTTTTATTTTCTTCCTCCATTGCCTGAGTTGTTTTCCCATCACTTTTTATTTCCGACGCATAAGCAGAAACCGGTACAAAGAGTAACATGATAAGTGCTAAAATGCTCAAACATAATCTTTTTTTCTTATCTTTTTTCCCTATCCGTTTTTTTATCGTTCTGTTCATTCATTTCCTCTTATTATCCTTTTTTCTTTTCTCCGCAAATCACCAGGTTATTACACGTCACAAATCTAAAAAAATGCACTGTCTTTCCAGACAATGCATCTAAACATTGCAGCTGGCTGTCATCTTACAGACCCTATAGCTTTGCGTCTCAGTCTTTCGACTGAGACGCCGTTGAATCTTTTCTTTGTATTATATCGTATGCTTTTCATTAAAGATGTCTATTATAAATATTTCATCATAGTTGGCACGAGAATGTTCATATCTACAGGCTTTGCAACATGATCATTCATTCCAACAGAAAGGACTTTTTGTATATCTTCTGCAAAGACATTGGCCGTCATTGCAATAATCGGAATCCTGGATTTTTTCGTATCCTTCATTTTTCGGATGGCTAATGCAGCATCATATCCATTCATAACCGGCATCTGAATATCCATAAGGATCATCTTGTAATAATCAGCCTCTGCCTTTTCAATCATGTCAATGCATGCAACACCATCATCTGCTGTCTCAACTATACATCCTTCTTCCGTCAATAGTTCTCTTGCAATCTCTGTATTGATCTCATTATCTTCGACTAATAAGATTCGAACACCGTTCAAGCAATTTTTATTGTGCAGATCACTATTTTTCTTCACCAGAGAGTCTTCTTTTGACGCTTTTCTGCATGGAATCGTCACTGTAAATGTGGAACCTTTACCTTGTTTGCTTTCCACTTCTATGGTTCCATCCATGAGCTCAACAAGCTTTTTCGTAATGCCCATTCCGATTCCGCTACCCTCAATATGACTGGCTGTAGAATTACGTTCTCTTTCAAAATCTTCAAAAATATGCTTTTGGAATTCTTCAGACATTCCAATCCCATTATCAGCAATGGTGATGATCATATTGCACCAATCTTCTTTTTTACACGATTCCTGTACAACATTACAGGTAATCTTGCCTCCTGTATTTGTATACTTTATAGCGTTACTTATAATGTTGAAACAGATTTCTGACAGGTGCGGTGCATCCATATATACATACGGATACATAATCTGTTCCGTCAGAGAGAGCGTCTGATTTTTACTTTCTGCCTGTTGTTGGAACATAATGACACAATTTTCAAAGCACTCATGGACATTTGAAACAGTGTATTCCATTTCGACCTTATTATTTTCAATTCTTGCAAGATTCAAAACATTACCAAGCATCGACAAAAGTTCTTTTCCGCATATTTGAATTTTTCCAAGGTACCTGCTAAGTTTTTCTGTTTCTATCAAATGTCTGGACGCCAGCTCTGCATATCCAATAATCGCGTTCATAGGAGTCCTGATGTCATGGGACATATTGAACAGGAATGTCGATTTTGCTTTATTTGCACATTCTGCTTTTAATTTAGCTTCTCTCAATTCCTCTTCTTGTTTTAATTCCCGTATTTTTTCATCTGTCACATCTCGATTCGCAATCAGCACGGATGTAACATTTCCATTTTTATCATAACTCTGAGGAACAATCATAGAAAGAAACCATGATCCTTCCTTCAGTTTAAATTTGGAAGACATAGATTCTTTATTATGAAGACGTGCCGCCATGGTTTGTATATCAAAAAAATCTGTATACTTCTTTACAAACGGTTCTGCTATAATAGCTTTGATACCCTCGAACTGAAGATCCCAATCTGCAGTATTATCTTTAATATCCAAATCCATTTTTCGGGATCTTTTTACAAGTTCGATCTTCTTTGTTTTCAAATTCAGCCTTGAGATATGATAATAGGCAGTGCCTAATGCATAAAATGCCTGCCGGGTTTTTTTCACCTGCTTTCCTAATGTAACAGGGAACTCTTCACCGTCCATCTGCTCCAAATCCGGTGTTGACTGATGCAGATGCTGAACCAGCCATTTTCCATTCGTCCACTTATAGATAATAGTAAATCTTGTCGCCATTTTAAAACAGATGGAATCATCTTTAAACAGACCAATAAAATCTACTGTTCCGTGTGCAAGAACATGATCATCATCAAGCCGTTCTTCTTCCTGATGTAAATTTTGTATGTCAATTCTGATTTTGCCTCTTCGTTTTACATCAAATTCAAATGATTTTAAAAACTCATGCAGATTCCTGTAAATCTCGTGTTGCCCGGTTCCAATCAGACTGATATTTTCATCAAAGTAATTCTCAATTCTCAAATCATTCACTGATTCAGAATTAATATATATTTTCAAAAGTTGCTCTGTGAGTTTTTTGAAATCATCCATAATGTTCCCTCGTCCTAAAAAGGTCTTAAATGACTTTAAGTTTTCTGTTTTATTTCTAAAGTTTATCCACTTTTCATTCTCTTCCCAAAATTCCGAATATACACATCAAATTATTTACTTTATCGTAACTGTTCAGTACCTTCACAGTGGGACAGTGGCTACTGAATAGTTACACTTTATCATATCATAGCAGCATATTGTTCCACAATTATTTTTTCATGACATATGTCCATGACACTTTTCCCTAAGGAAAAAAGAAGATATTTGGTGGCTACTCCCCCCAAGCCCCTGTGGAATCAATATATTTTTCATTAGTTTTTCTCCTATTAATCCTGATTTTTATTGATATTGAAATCTGTTCTTTAATGTTTTACACTATTTTCACGGTTCAAATTGTTTACACTTATTCCATTTTTTACGAGCAATTTAATTGCATTAAGAGCAATCTCATCGTCTATATCTGTATTTACAATTCCTAATCTCACTTATCTGTTCGATTGGAATGACCGTTTGATCTGTCATGATTATGGTATGCTCATATTCATCTATCTTTTTTACAATACCAGAATACGTAACATAGGATCCGCCGGCTTTTTTTGCATCGGGAATAAAATAAGTTATCGATACTTTCTGTTCTATACCGATATTATTTCTGATTATATTGATTTTTTCATTCAGCTGAGCAATCACTTCCTCGCTCAGTTCCAATCTTTCATCTGTTAATCTTGCTGTTTCTTTTATCGCAGCATCATGTCCAGTCAAGGCTGCAAAAGGAGCAAATTGCGCTGCCCGATCCCGAAGAGGCATTTGCGGATGATTCTTAGAGACCGGATGCGGTAAATTGATGATATCGTCATAAGAATTATTTTTCATCCTCTTTCAACTCCTTTACGCCTTATGACCGCCAATCTGTTCATTTCTGTCCCTGGCGGTTGCACCTTCCTGAAGATTCATCCCCTTCAGCACAGCATTTTTTCCAAATTTCTTTTTAATATTGAGCATTGCTTCCTGCATACGTTTTTCGCGATCCAGCGCAGCCTCTTCCTCTTCCTGCTTTTTCCTTTGCGCCTCATAATCCGCAAAAAGATCCAGCTGCTCATACACTTCTTCTTTCTTTACCGAACTTTCATCCACAAGCTTGTTCGCTGTGATATTGATTCTTCTGATAAGCAGGTTTCTGTCAACGATTCTGTCATATAGCTCTATTACTGCATCCGTTATCAGTTTTGTTGAGGACGTCTGCCGTTTCAGATTGGTCGTTCCATGTGCGTGTTTCGGAATTTTTCTTCCATAACGGTCGATAGTAATCTCTCCATGGTATTTCTTTCTCCGGTCAGGATTGTTCAGATTCTCAATATCATAACTAACTGTCAACACGATCTGATCCGTCACAAGCTTCTTATCCACCAAATCCAAAACCATCTGGTCCGTCATCTCTTTGACGACTAATTTTGCTTTTTCAAAGTCATAGGGACAATGAAGTACCTGCCCGGAACAAACACTGTTCGTTTCCGGTTTATAAGCCTTGATCATTTCCATGGTACAGGGCTCATATCCCCAGGCATGATCGATCAGCAGCTCTGCATTAACGCCAAACAGCTTATATAACAGATCTTCGTTGTATAATTCATTCTCTTTTCCGATGGAACATCTTGCAATATCGCCCATTGTATAAAGCCCGTATTCTTCCAGCTTCTTTGCATATCCCTTTCCGATTCTCCAGAAATCAGTAAGTGGTCTGTGGCTCCAGAGTTTCCTTCGGTATGACATTTCATCCAGTTCCGCAATTCGTACACCATCTTTATCTGCTTTAATGTGCTTCGCCACAATATCCATCGCAATCTTACACAGATACATATTTGTTCCGATTCCTGCAGTTGCTGTTATACCTGTCGTTTTCAGCACATCCTGTATCATGGTCATGGCAAGTTCTCTTGCTGTCATATTATAGGTATGCAGATAATCCGTTACATCCATAAATACTTCGTCGATCGAATAAGGGAAAATATCTTCCGGCGCAATATATTTCAGATAAATGCTGTAAATTCTGGTGCTGTATTCCAAATAGAGAGCCATCCGGGGTGGAGCAACAATATAATCCATTTCCAGTGCAGGATTGCTATTTAATTCTGTACTGTCATCAGAAGAACCACTAAATGTTCTGTTCGGTGCTTTCCACCTGCGGGCGCTGTTGGCTTCTTTTACTTTTTGAACAACCTCAAATAAACGAGCCCTTCCGGGTATCCCATAACACTTTAATGCTGGAGATACCGCAAGACAGATCGTTTTTTCTGTTCTGCTTTTATCTGCAACCACAAGATTGGTTGTCAAAGGATCACGATTTCGTTCTTTACATTCCACAGACGCATAGAATGACTTAAGATCTATTGCAACATAGGTTCTTTCCTTTTCCATCATTCTACACCTCCCGATTCTCCTGTGTTCTGTTTCTAATTCTTATTTATCCTGACCGGAAATCTTTCTCATCATAACAATCCGTTCAAGAATTTCCTGCCTGAATTTTTCAACATCATTCGTCCGCTTGCGCACACCTGCTGCCGTAGCATGTCCACCTCCGCCAAATACCTGCAGAAGTTCATTTACATTGATCCATTTTCCATCAGACCGGAAGGAACAACGCCACTCTTACTTCCACACCTTCCAGATATCCGGCTGATATCCAAGAGTGGATTGTTTTCCATTACGGACAACCGGTGTCTTAATCACCTGCGGGTTTTCCAGCACCTTCTCAAGTTTATCTTCCTCTGCAATGTACTTAATGAGCGCAAGCAGATCCTTATCCTTGCCCTCCCAGTTGATCATATTTTCCAGTCCGCCATTTGCCTGGGCAACTGAATTGAATTCGCCTTTACTCATGCCCTTTTCTTTCATATCAATAAACTGAAACTTAATCCCACGTTCCTTAAAGAAACGCTCTGCTTTCTTTGTATCATTGCACTTCTTTGTTCCAAAAATCTGTATATTCAAATTAATTCTCCTTGTCCATCGCCATATGTATCATTTTTCCAAAAGATGCTCTGAAATGCTCATCATCTTCTGCTGTTCGTTTTCGTGGTCCTTTTAAATGATTTTTTCCGGATGCCCTTCGTGCTTTCTTATTCAAGTGACGCTCCATAAGCATCTAGTCAATATTCTCATTCGTATACCATTTCCCGGATTGATGAATCGCATATGGTCTACGCTCCGCTTCGGTCGGCTCAAATCCAAGGTCCACTGGACCTTGTGAGCCCTTTTCCAAGTGCCATTGCCGCAACTCCATAATCCTGTGATACAACAATATCGCCTTTATGGCAAATGCTGATCAGTTTATAATCCACGGCATCTGCTCCGGCTCCAACTACGATCACTTCACTGTAATCAGATGATAACACATGATTGGTATCACACAACAACGTTACAGGAACACTGTGCTCTTTTGCAACTTTTTCAACAATACCAACTACCGGACAGGCATCTGCATCAACCAAAATCTGCATATTCCCTCCTTTAATTGCACCTGAACGGAGTGCGAACCTCAATAAGATTACCACTGGGATCATACAGTCTTACAAGCTTCTGCCCACCTGCAAGTTCTGTCAGTTCGGTGGCATATCGGACGAAATACTTACCAGATTCATATTTCGCAAGCAATCCATCTATATCAAAATCCTCGAAATACAATTCCATCATGTTATTGAACGGCGTAGAAGTTTCATTCAATGTTTTCCCCCATATGTCGGCATCCTGCAAAACAAGTCCCTCCGATAAGATCACATTACCTTCATTCTTAAGAATCACTTGCAGTCCAAATAAGTCCCTATAAAATTCTATGGATTTTTCTATATCATCCACCACAATCAGTACATTCTTTAACATACCGGCCACCTCGCAATCCGCATTCGATTATATGATCTTCCCAGACAAATGATCAATTTCATGTTGACAGATCTGTGCCGTCCATCCAGACAGCTTCTGCCGCTGTTTTTTCCAGTTGAAGTCATAATATTCTACTTCAATTTCCTGATATCTGGTCGTCTTACGAACACCATCCAGAGACAGACAGCCTTCTTCCGTCTCATACATGTCATGCTTTGAAACAATCACCGGGTTAAACATAACAACATCTATAAATCCCATATTCACAATGATAATATTCTTCCTTACACCAATCATATTTGCAGCCATACCAACGCACCGTTCCCGGTTCGCCTGCAGTGTGTCCTGCAGATCCTTCCCAATCTGGATATCTGCTTTTGTGGCTAGCTTGGATGGCTGGCCTAAAAAGAAAATGTCTCTTACGATTTGCTTTACCATTTATTTTCTCCTGTATTTAATTTCTAATTCTTATTTATCCTGACCGGAAATCTTTCTCATCGGCTCAAGATTAATTTTACAGCATCAATCAAGTCCTCACTAAATCCTTTAATACCAACTCAAGTATAACATAGATATAACCCCTGTAGTGCATAAACTCGAAATATTCCTGTTCACTGGCAAATAAAATGTATTTGCCTTCTACATATCCCATATATCCGTTGCTTGTGTTATAACCTTTCATCTGCCAGTTCCCCCTTGATTTCTTTTTCTAATATTATCAGTTTACACCAAATGGCTGTGCAAAAATCCCGACAACCAAAAGGCTAAACTTCCTAAATCATTTTTGTATTCAACAGCTAAAGATAGAGAACAGCAAGGACAGGAAGTGGTTACCCACCTTCCGGACATTCGTCTCAAAACAGGAATCCTACTGGAATACTTGCAGATAAATAAAGAAAGCAGCTTGTCTTCCTTTGTCACAGTAAGTCCTGTGTCATAAAGCTGATAAGCTGCCATTTTGTTCTGCAGGTATTCTATTTGTTCTCGCTCAACCTTTTCTTTAGCTCAATGATATTCTCCTCAATCCGCTGTATCACAGTCTTGAAATCATCATCTGATTTCCCCGTTGGATCATCAAGTCCCCAGTTATCATCAAACGCCCTTCCAATAAAAGGACATCCCACATTGCATCCCATGGATATTGCAATATCAACATCTGGGATATCAGTAATCAGCTTACTATACTGACCATTTGCTTCCATATCAATTCCATAAATCTCTTTCATGATACGAACGGCATCCTGATTAATCTGAGGCTTTGTCTCTGTTCCGGCCGAATAGCTTTCAAATATATCTGATGCCAGATGTTTTCCCAATGCCTCTGCTATCTGACTACGGCATGAATTATGAACACAGATAAATGCGACTTTTTTCTTATTCATGAAATGGGCACCTCTCCTTAATACATTGGTTGTTCTTATCAGAATGAATACACTTTATAACAGGCTTTTCCATTTGTATATTGAAATTCTCTGCCACATAGTCAATCGCTGAGATTATGGCCATATAAGAATCTCTTTTACAACATCTTGGTCCACCAATGCTCCCGATTGCGTCAAGTGCCTTGGAAGTCATTTTATTAGCCAGACCCCAAGGTTCATTTTTAAGTGGAGTCGCTCCTGAGATTATTGATATAAACATTCCTGTACTAATTCCGGCGCCACAAGCACCCCAGAATCCACATACACCGCCTGGAACAGCTTTTCCTCTATTCATCATTTCAAGTAGTGCTTCCGGCAAATCAATCTCACCACCTGCATTTTTATATGCAGCAAGAAGTGCTGAACCAACCATAACATGATGCTCTGGTCCATGCATATGACAGAATGGCTGCGCCATCATTCTTCTTATAATTTCTATCGGATTCTTAGATGTTTCACTAAGACATATGTCTATAATTACACCCATTCCTTTTGTATGGCATTCATTACATACATAATGACCCTGCTCACATCTAGTTTTGCTTAATTCCTTTTTATGGCATAACACACACTCCATCATTTCATCTTTTTCAAGATATATAAGTGGTGCTTTACATATAATACATTCTTCTTTCATTTTCATTTCCTACCTTCCCAAAGCTTCAATAAATGAACTTGCCTCTCTTATTACTTTTTTATTCAAAGAATAATGATGCCACTTGCCTTCCTTCTATCCAATTGGCCTTTACTGATTTATTTATATAATCTTTCATATGATAATTCCTTTAATTAAAAGAACTGCAGTGCTGAGATTTTCCACATCACAGTTTTTCATGAATACATATTAGTGATTAGTCGAAGAATGATAGATTCGATGTTTGTGTTCCATCCTATCACACTGGCACCAAATGGCATAAAAGAGAGTCTTGCCATCTTGAAAAACTGCCTTCCAAATGGAATTCCAACTATCGTAATACACCATATGCATCCTGCAAAAACTCAGGCCAAACCGCCCAGTAATCCTCCAAATATAAACCAAAGAATATTACCTATCGTTCTCATGACAACACATCCTTATCCAATGTTTAATATTCTTTTGCAATTTCCTCTGTTATCTCATATATCTCTTTGAATTTTTCTAAGTCCTCTGGAGATCTGATCAACATGATTTCTTCGATTTTTCCGGTCCGTATGTCTTTGAACCCTGCTACTTCTTCTCCAGTACAAATGCTTGCACGAATAACTGGTTTCATATGTTCTCTGTCATATGTTTTTTTCACGATTTTCTTTTTGAATAATCCCATGCTACCTCCCCATCTCCGAATATCTTCGACAACAAAACCAACTATCTAATTCCTGGAACATTTTTCTGCATCAATCGCAAGTACGAACATCAACGCATCCAATGCATTTCCTGGATCCTGCACATCAATAACATATGTATCAGTCATATGAAACAGTTCTTTACTAACCCGTGCAATTGAATAACCGCTTTGATTAAGAATGCTATAGTCCCATTCCATAATGGTTCCATCAATATGCCATCCATTGTAATCAATATTATAATGTGGCGTCAGGAATGAGAATTCTTTGCTCAGGCATCCGATATATCTGCCGTTTTTATAAATTTCAAATTTAGGAAGAAAAGTAAGTACTTTCTGAACAACCATTCCTACTTCATTTCCATAGGCATCATAAATTACAAGTTTATGTCCCCAGGACAACTGACCTTTTACTACATAAACAGTGTTGCCTGCTTCATCATAGATATCATAGCTGTCAAACCATGAAAACAGCCTTTGTTTAAACAATAGCTTCATAACTTTTCACCGCTCTCTCCAACAGATATAATTGGTTCTTTATAAGTACCATAATACCATGCCGGAACACCTTAAAAAATATGTAAATCGAAGAATTAACCCATCTTATTTCACGGATTATGATAAAACACATATTACCAGCTATAAATCTCTACTTGTTCACAAAAAGATATAAAAAAGACCATCTACTGCTTGTTTACGGTAAATGATCTTTTCATCGTTAATATTCAATTTATATCATTCGGTTTTCATAATCTTGTAATTCATGGAAAATATCATCCACATATACAACATCATCTTCTATTCTGTACAGCATGAAATATCTGTGCTTTTGAAAATTTCAAGTTACTCATCCTCTCTGTCGTATGCTTTGATGTATACAAAATTCTCATTGTTCCGTTCTGTATGATAATCCAAATTCAGTGCCGCGTCAAGAAAATCCTTACCACCGGACTCCACTGCCTTCACCGTCATGCCAAGTGCCGCTTCCACGTCCTGCACCGTCAGATCATCCAGAAAGACCTCTTCTCCGCTTCGCAGCATATTGATCGGAATCTGCAGAGTATCTCCCAGATCCTCTCCTGCTTCTTTTCTCTCTTTTAACTGTGCCACCAGATCCTGTCCGGTAATCAGACCGGATACGGTGATCGTCTCACCAAAGAAATCATTCCGGATGCAGGCAACCGTGATCTTTACTTTTGGAAATGCTTCCGTGATCCTGTCTGCAAATTCCTGAATTGTCGGATACGCAAGCTTTGCAGTCGCAATGGTAAATGTCCGTGCGATCCCTTCTTTTAACTTTGGATATTCTTCACTTTCCTGAAGCTCTTCAAAGGCATGGTAAAATTCATCCCGTAGAAGCCGCATCATGCCAACACCATTTTCCAGCTGGATATATCCGTCATAACGTCCTTCCTCTGGGAAATCCCGCTCTGCAAGGATATACCACTCGTCACTTGCATGGATAAAATGAAGTCCAAACTCGTCATACGCCTTCTTCTGATAGCTCTCGATCAGATCAATGACCTCTTCCGCTTCTTCTTTATCAAAAAGCTCCAGTGGATAAAGTCCCTCCCTGTATTTGGAAAGTCCTGCCGGAACCACTGACACACTCCGCATAAACGGCAGATACTTCATCAGATCTTCGATAGAACGCTTCAGCTCATCCTTATCATTAACTCCCTTGCACAGTACGATCTGCCCATTCATCTCCACATGTCCGGCATACAGATCATCCAGGAATTTCAGCTTTTCTCCGGCGAAACGATTGTGGAGCATCTTGCAGCGCAGCTCCGGGTTCGTTGTCTGCACAGAAATATTGATCGGCGCAAGCTGCATCTCGATAATACGGTCCACATCTTTCTGCTTCATATTCGTCAGGGTAATATAATTGCCCTGCAGGAAAGACAGACGGGAATCATCATCTTTAAAATACAAGGTCTCACGCATTCCCGGCGGCATCTGGTCGATAAAACAGAAAATACACTTGTTGCTGCAGGA
>OICL01000727.1_pt1 | contig 15856 bp, 15 predicted proteins | sample 1581231 | NCBI WGS metagenome assembly OICL01 (sample SAMEA3882542, study PRJEB24775) | human gut metagenome | biome: human-associated habitat; feature: intestine environment; material: feces | place: Netherlands | collected 2009/2010 | reverse complement strand
CTGCGGACGGTCTGCACGCCATACATTTCCCATCTGCAGAGCCTTGAACGGCGACGGCAGTTCGTTGGCATGGTTGGAATAATATCTGGAAAGAGGAAGTGTCAGATCATAACGCAGTCCTCCGTCCACCAGGTCTGCCTCTGTTTCAGCAGTATCCAGTTTCAATTTTTCTCCTCTTTTTAAAATCTTGAAGATCAGTTTCTCGTTTTCTCCACCCTGCTTACTGGACAGGTTTTCAATATGTTCCACGCATGGAGTCTCAATAGATGAGAATCCAAACGTACCGTAAGTTTCCTTTATCAGTCGAATCACATAATCACGGATTGCCATCTCTGCTGGCAGGATGTCTTTCATACCTGTCACAGGTTTTTTCTTTAATGCCATAATGTAATCTCCTTTTCCTTATTCTTATGAATCATTCTTTGAAAGGCAAGAAATACCTTTACATCAAAATCTTTTATCTCTTCGATCATCAGCTGAACCGCCGACTGGCTTTCAAAAGCCTGACGGTACGGCCGGTCTGAAGTCAGTGCCGCATATACATCACAGACACGGATGATACGGGCTCCCAGCGGAATCGCTTCTCCTGAGAGATTATCAGGATAACCGCTGCCATCATAATTTTCATGGTGATGGCGCACTGCAAGAAGAATGGTCTCTTTGTACCCTTCTTTCTTAAGGATCTCATAACTCGCCTGTGCATGAAGTCTGACGTAATGAATTTCCTCCACGATCAGTGGGGCATCCATATCATCCAGATCCCCTGAGACTGCTTCTTTTCCAATATCGTGAAGCATCCCCGCCACCGCAAGGTCATGACAGAATTCTTCCGGTTCTCCCAGTTCTTTTGCCACCTGATACGCCAGATTGCTGACCCGCATTCCATGTATCAGCTGTTCATCCAGGCTGTATTGTAACAGATGCTGCCGATTGACATACTTATTCACCGCAATCATCCTTTTCCTCCGCATGTTTCTATTTGGTGTCACCCGTTCAGATATTTCTGTATTCCCACTCTTTTGCGTTCCAGCATCTCATCTATCCGGAGAATATAATTATTCACATCTTTTACATTCTCCACCCGTTCGATCCGGGTTCCATGCTCAAACACAAATTTGGTAGACGCTCCCGCACCCGCCGCAAGAATGGTCTGTTTTTCTTCCATAATCAGTATATTGTATATTCCCGCTTTGTCAACCTCTGCGTAACCTACATTTTCAAAATTTCCCGCAATATTCTTCTGACGATACAGATAATACGGACCCATACCCATATTTCCGGCACACTGCTGGGTCATTTCCATGATCTCCTTGCTGTTCTCAAAGGACATTTCTTCGTATTTATCCTTGAACAGGTTCAGTCTCGTCGCCCGTTTCAGTGCCAGGGAATGAATCGTCAGGCTGTCCGGATGCAGTTTTTCTACCTCCTGCAGCGTATGTGCGACTTCTTCTTTTCCCTCGCCCGGAAGACCGATGATCAGATCCATATTGATATTGTCAAATTCCAGTTCTCTTGCCATATGGAAAATGTTGATCGTATCTTCCACTGTATGTTTTCTTCCAATCACATCCAAGGTTTTCTGATTCATGGTCTGTGGATTCACGGAGATTCTTGTCACGGGAAATTCTTTCATCACCTGCAGTTTTTCTCTTGTAATACTGTCCGGTCGTCCGGCTTCCACTGTATATTCTTTTACCCAGGTAAAATCAAACGTTTCCTGAATGTGAGAAAGCAGTCTGCGTAGCTGCTCCGGCTCCAGTGTCGTCGGTGTACCGCCTCCGATATATACCGTTGTCAGCTTTCTTGCTCCCATCTGTTCCCGGATAAAAGTCAGTTCCTTACACAGTGTATCCAGATATTCGCCTACACGTTTTGTCCACCGTTCCAGCGGATGAGAACCAAAGGAGCAGTACAGACAGATGCTCGGGCAAAAAGGAATCCCCACATAGAGACTGTATCCGTTTTCATAGTCCAGATCCTGTAACAGTGCCTTCTCCCTGTTGGCAATCGTGATCGCCAGGGCAGTTTTTTCATTGCTTACCCCATATGTTTCCCTCATATACCGGGCAATCTCTGTATTTTTCCAGCCTTCTTCCAGAAGTTTCATCGGAATCTTGGTCGGCCGGATTCCGGTGAGGTCTCCCCAGGGAAGCGTTCTTCCGGTCACCTGACAAAGTGCACCATACACCAGACGTTTCAGCACATTTTTCGTTTCCGGACGATCCTTTTCATATTCTACAGCCACCTGTTGTCTGAAAATCTCTGTACCATCTCTTTCCACAGCCAGACAAATCTCCTGACTGCCATAGGCAACCAGGAGAAACATCCCGTACTCTCCCTCTGCTTCTTCCTCTCCCTCATAAAACATCGTGATCTGTGCCTGAGGATAAAAAGCTTTCACCAGAGAATATACATCATATTCAAAATCTTTTTTATTAAATCGAATTGCAATATTATTAAGCAAAAGGATTATACCTCTTTTCATATCCTATTGTTGTTTCTTCGTTGTGTCCCGGACAGACTCTTGTCGTCTCCGGAAGTTCTTTTAACAGCCGCTTTACACTCGCCTGCATATCTGTGCCGCTTCCTGTGGGAAAATCGGTTCTTCCCACACTCTGTGCAAATAAGGTATCACCGGAAAACAGAACTTCTTCTTCCGGCAGATAATAACAGCAACTTCCCGCTGTATGTCCCGGTGTATGGAAAACTTCGATGGAAAATCCGGCAAGTTCCAGTTTTTTTCCATCGCAGACCCACTGATCTGCCAGCAGGACATGTGCACTTGCCCAGCTTCCGGACAGATTCTTTATGGAATCTGTAAGCACCTGTTGTTCGGCTGCACATGCGATAATCGGAATACCGTATTCGTCCCGCAGATCATCTGCTGCCAGCATATGATCAAAATGTCCGTGTGTCAGGAGAACCGCCACCGGTATTCCTCCCATTCGGTCAATTTTTTCTTCAATCCGCGCACTCTCATCCGCCGGATCGATGATCAGCAGCTCATTGCTTTCTTTATTTTTGATCAGCCAGGTATTGGTTCCTACCATTCCCAGTACCAGCTGTTCGATCATTGCTTTCTTCATATTTCCGGATTACCCCTTCTGTCAGCCGGTAGTACGTTCAATATCAATTACGCTCTCTACCTGACGGATCTTTTCTACAATACTGTTCAGTTCTTCCGTACTGTGTACATCAAAAGTCATGGATATCGTCGCACGCCCCTGTTTGCTGGTCCGGCTGTTGATCGTTGTCAGATCGATCTTGCGCTCTGTAAAGATCTTCGAGATATCCACCAGCAGACCTGTTCTGTTATTGGCATACACATTGATTTCTGCCGTATAAAGTCCACTGGTCAGATTACTGCCCTGCCACTCCGCATCAATCAGACGCACACGTTCTGATTCAGAAAGATTCATGACGTTTACACAGTCTGTTCTGTGAATCGTAACTCCACGGCCTCTCGTTACAAAACCGACAATCTCATCCCCGGGAATTGGACTGCAGCATTTTGCAAATCGTACCGCTACATCGTCGATACCTTTTACGACGATGCCACCTTTTTCTTTTTTTACGATCGGCAGTTTTTCTTTTGCTTCCGCAGCTGCCTCCAGAACTTTCTCATCGGTAATCTCTTTTTTATGTTCTTTCTCATATGCTTCAATCAGCTTATTAAGAATCTGTCCCTCTTTTAAGCCTCCATGTCCCAGCGCGGCAAGTACACTTTCCCAGTCACGGAATCCGTATTTTCGCATCACAGCTTCCAGATATTTCGGCTTGGTCAGTTCTCCCAGTGTTCTGCCTTTTAATTTGGCATAATTTGCAAGCATCTCTTTTCCCTTGAGGATATTATCCTCTTTTCGCTCCTGCTTGAACCACTGATTGATCTTATTTTTTGCCTGTGTACTCTTTACAATTTTTAACCAGTCACGGCTTGGTCCTTTGGAATTCTGTGATGTGATAATTTCCACACGGTCACCATTTTTGATTTCATATTCGATCGGAACCAGTTTTCCGTTGACTCTGGCTCCAACCATTTTATTTCCCACAGCACTGTGCACACTGTATGCAAAATCTACGGTGCTGGAACCACGTGGAAGGGTTTTCACATCTCCCGCCGGACTGAAACAATAGACATTTTCGTTAAACAGATCCAGATCGCTTTTTAACAGGCTCAGGAACTCTTTATTATCCGACATATCCCGCTGCCATTCAAGGATCTGACGAAGCCAGCTTAACTTTTCTTCTTCCTGCTGTTCTACCGGTTTTTTACCATCCGAAGCCTCTTTATACTTCCAGTGAGCTGCAATACCATATTCCGCAGTACGATGCATCTCAAATGTTCGAATCTGGATCTCAAAAGGACGTCCTTTCGGTCCGATCAGAGTCGTATGAAGCGACTGATACATATTTGGTTTCGGCATGGCGATGTAATCTTTGAATCTTCCCGGAATCGGTGTATACATTTCGTGGATCACACCGAGGGCAGCATAACAGTCTTTTACCGTATCTACAATGATACGTACCGCAAACAGATCATAAATCTGATCCAGTGTCTTGTCCTGATTGACCATCTTTTTATAAATACTGAAGAAATGCTTTACACGTCCATTGACTTCTGCTTCGATATCTGCCTCTTCCATGCGGGTTTTGACCTCATCCACGATAGACTGCACAAAGGCCTCCCGTTCTCCTTTTCGGAGATTGATCTTTTCCACAAGATCATAATACACTTCCGGTTTCAGATATTTTAAAGAAAGGTCATCCAGTTCAATCTTGATCTTGGAAATACCAAGACGCTGTGCTATCGGCGCATAAATATCCATGGTTTCTCTGGCTTTTTCTTTCTGCTTTGGTGCCGACCAGTACTGTGCGGTACGCATATTATGCAGTCTGTCTGCCAGTTTTACCAGAATCACACGGATATCCTTTGCCATGGCGAGAAACATTTTTCTTAAGTTTTCCGCCTGCACCTCCACCTTGTCCGCAGAATAATTCAGCTGACCCAGTTTAGTAACGCCATCTACCAGAAGTGCTACCTCACTGCCAAATTCACGAGTAAGGTCTTCTGTCGTCATCACCGTATCTTCCACTACATCATGTAAAAGTCCGGCAACAATTGTTTCTTTATCCAACTCCAGATCTGCCAGAATGATCGCCACACACAGCGGATGAATAATATAAGGTTCCCCAGACTTTCTTTTCTGACCTTCATGTGCTTTAGAAGCAATCTGATAGGCCTTTTTAATCATAGAAATATCGGTGGACGGATGATATTTGCGAATACTGCGGATTAATTCTTCATACAGCTGTTCCGGACTCGTAAAATCTTTCATACATTTTACATTGGCCTCTACCGCCTCGATCTTCTGCATCCGTTCCTCTTCCGTTTTTATTTTTCCATCTTCCATAGATTCACCGCCTGTTTTTGTTTATTTACCCTCGTAACAGATGACAGATTCCACATCATACTCTTTCAGTCGTTCTCTGCCCTTTAAGCCTGCAAGTTCCATCAAAAATACAATTTTAACGACCTCGCCGCCCAGACGTTCCACCATCTTTGCAGCTGCCTCTATGGTGCCGCCGGTAGCAACCAGATCGTCGATCAGAACAACTTTCTGTCCAGGTTTCACAGAATCTTTATGCATCTCTATCGTTGCACTTCCATACTCAAGATCATAATCCTGGGAAATCGTCTCACACGGCAGTTTTCCTTTTTTCCGTATGGGTACAAACGGCTTATGTAAATTATATGCCACCGGCACACCGAAAATAAAACCTCTCGACTCAGTACCTGCAATCACATCCACGTCCACATCCTTGAGTTTTTCCTGAATGGAATCGATTGCCAGCTGCAGTCCGTCTGCGTCCTGCAAGATACTGGTTACATCACGAAAAATAATTCCCGGTTCCGGAAAATCCGGAATACTTCTCACATATTCTTCAAGCTTTTTCATAACAATCTCCCTTCTTTATATGAACTTTATCCCCTTCGGGTAAGCAATATCGACAATTAGCGACTACATTATACCATTAATCACGATTCATCGCAAATTTATTTTACCTGAATCGCTTTGTGCGGACACATTTCCTGACAGCAAAAACACCGGATACATTTATGATAGTTATAAACCGGCGGCTTTCTTCTGCCGTTTTTAAATTGCAGGGCTTTTCCCTCCACCGGACAGGCTTCCACACAGACTCCGCATTTTTTGCACTTGTCTGCTTCTATATACGGTTTTTTCTGAAAATATCGTAAAAAACCGTTATTAAACCGGTTCCACAGATTCCCTCTCTGCTTTTTACGGTCTACATTGAAATCCGGATTTCCGAAACGTTCCACTGCCTCCTGCATCGTGATCTCACCACCGTCCGTTAACAGCCGGATATTTTCTTCCCTCCAGGTACCAAGTCCCATCGTCTCTCCATGTACATTTGTCGGAACCATCTGTGGATCAAGATGTACCAGATGACAATATACACTGTCGATGGCCACCGGATCATTGCCCAGAAGCAGCACTTTCATCTTCACCGGATCTCCGGAAGTTGGTCCGTTTCCATCCATCGCCACGATCCCGTCCATCACGCAAAACCGCGGTTTGATCAGCTGATTCAGATCGATCAGCTGTCTTGCAAAAATGTCTGCATTCGTATATTTGGTATGCCCTTTGGCTTTATGGAGTCCGCTGATGCAGCCATACAGATTTTTTACCCCACCGGTTACTCGTTCGAGAGCATGTGTCTTCATCTTACAAAGATTGATCAGCGCATCCGTTTCCTGCACCGGTTTCGCCAGAAAGAATTCTTTTGCCGTGTGTCCCTGCGGATAAGATACCGTACTTCCCTCATTAAAATCAACGATCGCGACACCATAATCTTCCAGCATCTGATCCATGCCGGTGCCTTCCATGACTTTCTTCGCTGACCCCACACCGCAGGAATCACCGCAGCTCAGATGCACATAGCCTTCTTCTTGCAACAGTCTTACGATACCTTTGACCACTGCCGGATGGGTAATGACTGCCCGCTCCACTTCCGTTTTTCGTACCAGATTTGGTTTCAGCAGAATCTTTTCTTCTTTTTTCAGGAAAGTTTCCCATCCCCCTAGTAAAGCTATTCCCTTTTTCAGTGTGCTGTAAACCAGTTCTTCCTCATAACTTTCGCAGGAAAGAATCACAACTTCACTTTTCATTCTTTTTGTTCTCCTGTATATGTATTCTATCTGCTTTTTAAGCACTGTTCCTGTCTCCGGCTGTCCCGTTTTCACATGTTGTTTCCGCCATCCTGTTCACCATATACTTTCTCATCAGATCAGTCCCATACTGCGAAGCAGGTACAGCCAGAATGTCAGTGTGAATCCACTGAAAAATGTCGTCAACATCACAATGCTCGACGCCAGTACCCCCTCATGTCCCATATTTCTTGCCATGACATAAGAACTTACCGTTGTGGCAGAACCAAGCATCACAAGAATGGCGATCAGTTCCTCCTGCCGGAATCCAAGCATCACAGCAACCGGCAAAAATACCGCACACCAGACCACCAGTTTCAATACCGTAGCAGTAACCGCCGGTTTGATCTTTCCGAATGCTTTTTTTGCATCGAACGCAGCGCCCATCGCCATCAATCCCAGTGGAGTTGCCAGTTTCCCCAGATTATCTACTGTCTTGATAAGAATCGGTGGACAGGGCAGTTTGCATCCTGACCAGATCACCCCTGCAAGGATTCCAAGAATAATCGGATTGGTTGCAATCCCTTTTAAAGTCTTCTTTATCAGTGTTCCGTCCAGTCTCTCTCTCTCCGGTTTCAGAAAAGCCAGTACCACAACGGCCATCACATTATAAATCGGCACCGAAGCAATGATCATCAATGGCGCCATGCCTGATGTTCCATATATATTCTGGATAAATGCAATACCAAGGATTGCAGCGCTGCTCCGGTAAGCCCCCTGAACAAATTCTCCCTGGATACTTTTGTCTTTCCACAGACAGGAAATCAAAATCGAGATCACGATACAGATCATCGTTGTCAGTGCGCAGTATGCCACAAAGGTACCGTTCCACACGTCCCGAAAGTTTGCCTGGGATAGATCGGAAAACAACAGGGCCGGCAGTGCCGCCTGAAAAACAAACTTATTCGCTTTATTGGTAAATTCTTCATCCATCAGCCCCACTTTCCGGAAGACAAATCCCAGGATCATCGTAAAAAAGATTGGCACTGTGGCATTCAGACTGAATATCAGATTCTCCATGTTACACTCCTACACCAGACCGAAGCAACGCAGCACATACAGCCATGCTGTCATAGTAAAAGCACTTCCCAGCGTAGTAAGCATGACCACACTCGAGGTAAGCGTTCCTTCGTGTCCCATATTTTTTGCCATAATAAAACAACTGACTGCGGAAGAAGAACCTGCCACTACAAGTGCTCCTACCATCTGTTCGTTTCGTAATCCGCTCAGGGCTGCAAGCGGTAGGGCAATCATGGCAATTCCTGCCAGTCGCAAAAACGTTGCACCAAGTGTCGGCCGGATCTGACCGATTGCTTTCTCTCCCTCAAAGGAGCCACCCATCGCCATGAGACCAAGCGGTGTGGCCAGACTGGTCAGATTGTGCACTGTCTTGCTGACGATCGTCACCTGTGGCACATGGCAGACAGACAGAAGCATTCCTCCGGCGATACCGAGAATGATCGGATTGGTCAGAATTCCTTTTACAGTCTCTTTTGCCAGATTTCCTGCTGCCTTCTTTTCCCCATCCGGTTTCATAAAAAGCAAAATGATCACAGCCAGAATATTATTAAACGGGACATTTCCAATCAGCATCAGAGAAGCCATATCGGATTTTCCGTAAATATTACTGATAAATGCGATTCCCAGCAGTGCAGAATTACTTCGAAACGCCGCCTGAGCAAACTCTCCACGGATATTCTCATCCTTCACCAGTCTGGAACACAGAACACTGACCAGTCCGCCGCCAATCGTAATAGCCGCACAGAAGCCGACAAATTTTCCGTCCCACAGAGTCTGAAAGTCTGCACTCCAGAGATCTTCCAACAGCAGCAGAGGCAACGCCGCCCGGAAGACAAATCGGTTGATTTTCTTTATAAAACTTTCATCCAGCAGTCCGATCTTACGAAATCCATATCCTAGAAGTATTGTAAAAAAGATCGGCAGCGTGGCATTTAAACAAAAGAACAGATTTTCCATAAGTATGTAAAAGGAGCCATAGCACGATCACTCATGCGACAGCTCCTGTCTCCTTATTCAAAAATTTTATTATAAATCGGAAAACAATCCAGTGTTGCAAAATAGTCTCTTGGAGTCTCTGCCCGGCGGATCATCTCAAAACTGCCGTCTTCTTTCAGCAGGATTTCCGCTGATTTTAGTTTGCCGTTATAATTGTAACCCATCGCATAACCATGTGCACCAGTGTCATGGATTACCAGATAATCTCCCATATCGATCTTCGGAAGCATCCGGTCGATGGCAAATTTGTCATTATTTTCACAAAGAGATCCTGTGATATCATACTTATGATCACATGGCTGATCTTCTTTTCCCATGACCGTAATGTGATGATATGCTCCGTACATTGCAGGACGCATCAGATTTACTGCGCAGGCATCACAGCCAATATACTCTTTATATGTGTGTTTTTCATGAATCGCTTTTGTAACCAGGCATCCATAAGGTCCTGTCATAAAACGTCCCATCTCCGTATACAGTGCCACGTCACCTATTCCTGCCGGAACCAGCACTTCTTCGTATACTTTCCGCACTCCTTCTCCGATTACACGGATATCATTCGGCTCCTGATCCGGCTTGTAAGGAATTCCCACGCCACCGGAAAGATTGATAAATTCAATATCAGCCCCTGTCTCTTTTTCCAGTTTTACAGCAACTTCAAACAATACTTTTGCCAGCATCGGATAGTACTCATTGGTTACAGTGTTGCTCGCCAGGAATGCATGAATACCGAATTTCTTTGCTCCTTTTGCTTTCAGGATCTTAAATGCTTCAAAGAGCTGTTCTGTGGTCATACCGTATTTTGCATCTCCCGGGTTATCCATGATATCATTGCTGATTTTAAAGAGTCCACCCGGATTGTAACGGCAGCTGATGGTCTCCGGAATATATCCGATAGCTTTTTCCAGAAAATCAATATGGGTAATATCATCCAGGTTGATGATTGCTCCCAGTTTTGCTGCATACTGATATTCCTCTGCCGGTGTGGCATTGGAAGAGAACATAATATCAGCTCCCTTGCATCCCATCGCCTTAGAAAGCATCAGTTCGGTCATGGAGGAACAGTCACATCCACATCCATATTCTTTCATGATCTGAATCAGTGTCGGGTTCGGGCATGCTTTCACCGCAAAGTACTCTCTGTACCCTTTGTTCCATGCGAAAGCTTCTTTTACTGCTTTTGCATTGTCCCGGATACCTTTTTCATCATACAGATGATAAGGGGTTGGAAATTTTGCGGTAATCTCATCCAGCTGTTCCTTTGTTACAAATGGTTTCTTGTTCATTTTTTCATAATCTCCTCTGTTGTGTTCTGTTACATTATTTTGCCTGAATAACCTGCATGATATTGGTCACTGCACCTTCCCCGTTTACCATATTGGTAGCCGGATCTCCTGCGGTAAATACCACAATGTCACCTTTCTTCACCAGATTTTCTCTTCTCACAATATACATGGCATGTGAAATGATATTCTCTGTGGAATCTTCTTCATAACCTGCTACGGAAGTGACTCCCCAGTAGATCTGCATCTTTCTTCTGGCCCACTCATTCGGACTTACGGCATAAATCGGCACTTTCGGTCTGAAGTTAGAGATTAGACGGGCGGTCTGTCCGGAAATCGTAGGTGTTACTATACAGTCTGCTCCCAGATTTTCTGTGGTCTGTACTGCTGCCACACCAACCGCACTGGAAACATTTTTATTACCCCGCAGCGCACGGTAGTCCAGAAAACGTTTGTGTGTCATATACGGCTCGGTAGATTCCGCGATTTTCACCATCATCTGTACCGCCTGTTCCGGATATTTTCCCATTGCGGTCTCACCGGATAACATGATGGCATCAGTTCCATCGTAGATGGCATTTGCAACGTCAGTTACCTCTGCTCTGGTCGGGCGTGGTGCACGCATCATGGAGTCGAGCATCTGTGTGGCAGTGATAACCGGTTTGTAGGATTCATTACATTTGCGGATGATCATTTTCTGGATATGTGGAACCTTATGTGCCGGGATTTCCACACCCAGATCGCCTCTGGCAACCATCACGCCGTCCGCAGCTTTAATGATCTTGTCGATATTATGTACGCCCTCTGCATTTTCAATCTTGGCGATAACATCGATCCGCTCTCCACCGTTTGCACGAAGCAGTTCTTTAATCTCTTTGATTGCTTCTGCATTTCTTACGAAAGAAGCAGCGATAAAGTCAATTCCCTGTTCGATACCGAACAGAATATCTTTCTTATCCTGCTCAGTGATCGCCGGAAGTTTCACTTCTACATTCGGAACATTGATTCCTTTTTTCTGACCCAGTTCTCCACCATTGACAACCCGACAGACTACATCGGTATCTGTTACGTTCTCAACAGTCAGCTGAATCAGTCCGTCATCAATCAGGATCGTATCTCCCACTTTTACATCCTTCGGGAGATTTTTATAGGTCTGACTGCAACGAGTGTTATTTCCCTCTATCTGTTCCGTTGTCAGTGTAAACCTGCTTCCTTCTTCCAGATATACTTTCTGTCCGCCTTCCAGAATACCGGTACGGATCTCCGGTCCTTTGGTGTCCAGTAATATAGCGATAGGCAACTTCAGTTCTTTTCGTACTTTTTTTAACAGATCCATTCTGATTTTCTGTTCTTCATGATCTCCGTGAGAAAAATTGAATCTGGCGACGTCCATACCTGCTTTAACCAGTTTTCGCATCATCTCTTCGTCATCCGTGTTCGGTCCCATAGTGCAGATAATTTTCGTTTTTTTCATAAAGTATGCCTCCCTATCTTATGTGCGTATGTGTAAACAGATGGTCCTGACAATACTCATAATTGCCGTTACACTTGGAACAGAAACGGAATTCCAGATGCTCTCCGTCTTTTTCTGTTCTTCCACAGATTGCACATTTATGTTTAGTGATTCCCTTGTTGTCTACCTGGCTTCGATGAACCGCTCTTTGAAATTCTTTTCTTCTGTGAATCTCTCTCGGATTATACCGGCTCATATTTCGTGTCATGAAAAAAAATATAATAAAGTTCATCAAAGAACAGATAATCGCAACTCTTACCGCCCATCCGGACTGAATCATCTCTGCCAGAATCATCAACACATAAGCGACACCAAGCCATTTGATTTTTAATGGAATGATCATCATAAACAGCACCTGGTTATCCGGATAGGTTGCCGCATAAGCCAGGAAGATAGACATGCTGATATAATACGTGCTGAACAGTCCGCCAAATAAAACATTGCCGCCCAGTACAAAATTCAGGATAAATGCTCCGATGATTGTCATCAGAATACCTGAGAAGATGTATACATTATAGCGAAACGCTCCCCAGGTTCTCTCCAGAGAAGTTCCGATAGAGTAGTAAAACATCAATGTGATCAATATAAAGAAAATATTCTGTGTAGACGGTGGAATCAGCAGCCAGCTGACAATCCTCCATACCTGTCCGCGCAGGATCATGGCCGGTTCCAGTGTCATGTAGGTAAGTACCTGTGGAGTTATCATATACAACAGATATCCTGCCGCATAAGTCAGTACGATATACAAAGATAAATTGGTCAGTGCATATCTGCCGAATCTTCGCTCCATTTTATTCAAAAAATTCATATTTTTCTCCTTCTTAAGATGTTAGTCAAAAAGTATTTTGCCCCCATTGATTTCTGATTATTCCGTACTTCGTACTCTCACAATCAGAATAAGTCTTTTTTGCGGAAAACAATAGCTACCAGGATACTGAACACCAGAGAAAGCAGAATCACCATGAGAAATCCCATCGGATTATCCGCAAAAGGCATACCGACAGACTTTAAGTTCATACCATATGCACTGAAGATCATCGTCGGAATCGACATAACGATCGTCACTGTTGCCAGGAACTTCATAACAATATTCAGATTATTAGAAATAATTGAAGCGAATGCTTCTGTTGTTCCACTTAAGATACCACTGTAGATATTTGTCATCTCGATAGCCTGTTTATTCTCGATAATAACATCTTCGAGCAATTCTGTATCTTCCGGATACTGCTTGATATTTTCCACTTTTAACAGTTTTTCCAGAACCACTTCATTTGACCTCAGGGATGTAGTAAAGTACACCAGAGATTTCTGCAGTTCCAGCAGTTCTATCAGTTCCTGATTTCTCTGCGATTTGTGCAGTTTCTGTTCTACTTCATCACTCTTTTTGTCGATGATTCGCAGATAATGCAGATACAAAGATGCGTTGCGGTACAGAATCTGCAGGATAAAACGTGTTCTCTTATATGTGAAGAAATTCCGTACCCTTCCATCCATGAAAGAACTTAATACCGGGGTATCTTCCAGGCATACTGTGAAGATCTTATCGTCTGTCACCACAATACCCATAGGGATTGTTCCATACCATTCTTTGTCATTTCGTTCTTCGATCATAGGAATATCTACCAGAATCAGTGTGTAATGATCTTCCACTTCGATACGAGAACGTTCTTCCTCATCCAGAGGTGCCCGCAGATGATCCACGTCGATATCATATTTTTCTGCTATTTCCACAATCTCGGTGGCTGTCGGATCGATCAGTGCGATCCAGCTTCCCTCCTGTGCCTCATTGATCTGATGTACATTATTATCTATGGTTCTGAAAATCTTAACCATGTTATAAATCTCCCTTCTGTATGTTTGCCACTGCCAGAGCATGTCTAAAAAAGGCTTTTCGTGAGCTGCGAGTTCCAGTTTGTGGGAAATTTTATCCGAATGAGGGCGGCGTAGCGGGCTACGGCAACCGAATGAGGGTAAAATATACCGCAAAGTGGGGCTTGCAGATTTCGGAAATGATTTTTCAGGCACGCTCTAAGACACAGAAAGTACTTCCGGTCCAATGGGCGGCATATCCAGATATTTTGTTTTATCCGCTCGAGGATCAGGCCCGGCTTCCATTTATAACACTTCCTTTCCTAATTTTAAATTTGCTCAAAAAGCAGTTTTCAGAGCACTCACTTTGCCATGATAAAAAGCCAAAATTTAAGTTCATTATAAAGCCGTCAACTACTGTTTGTCAATTTCTTTACAAATTTTCTTCCCTGATATATAATAGCGAAAGATGCTTATTTTTCTAAGATTCTATTGATAATTTTTTAACCATTATAATAAGGAGAGTTTATGGCTGGATCATCTTTTGGTAGCATTTTTCGTATTACCACCTGGGGCGAATCCCATGGTGCCGGACTGGGTGTCGTAGTAGACGGTTGCCCAGCCGGTCTTCCTTTATGTGAGGAAGATATTCAGATTTTTTTAAACCGTAGGAAACCGGGGCAGAGCAAATTTGCCACACCTCGAAAGGAAGACGATACCGTGGAGATTCTGTCCGGTGTTTTTGAAGGCAAAACCACCTGAACACCAATTTCCATGCTGGTAAGAAACACTTCCCAGCGTTCCCGTGATTATTCGGAAATTGCTTCCTATTACCGTCCAGGACATGCCGACTACACTTTTGATGAAAAATACGGTTTCCGTGACTACCGGGGAGGTGGACGTTCCTCCGGTCGGGAAACCATTGGCCGTGTGGCGGCCGGAGCTGTCGCATCCAAACTGCTTGCCACACTTGGCATTTCCCTGACTACCTATACCCGTTCTATCGGACCCGTAACCATCAAGACCTTTGACAGGACACAGATTGAACAGAATAAGCTGTATATGCCTGATGCGGATGCTGCCGCTGAAGCTTCCGCATATCTGCTACACTGTATGAAAGAGCAAAACTCCTCCGGTGGCATAGTGGAATGCATCGTAAATGGTCTTCCGGCCGGCCTTGGTGATCCGGTTTTCGAAAAACTGGATGCTAATCTTGGAAAAGCAATTCTCTCCATTGGTGCTGTAAAAGCTTTTGAGATCGGTGACGGTATGGCAGTAGCATCCGCTACCGGTCGTTCCAACAACGATCCGTTCCTTCCTGGTGAAAACGGAGCCATCCGGAAAGCCAGCAATCACGCCGGAGGAGTTCTTGGCGGAATCAGCGATGGCAGTCCCCTGATTCTTCGAGCCGCTATCAAACCCACACCGTCCATCGCCTCCTTCCAGGACACCGTAAATAAACAGGGCGAACCAATCTCCGTCTCCATCAAAGGCCGCCACGACCCCATCATTGTCCCCCGTGCCGTAGTAGTCGTAGAATCCATGACGGCCCTTGTCCTCGCCGACGCGCTCCTGCTTAATATGACTGCAACGATGGACAACGTAAAAAAAATCTATACTGATAAATAAACTTATCACATAAAAAACCGTGATAACATTAGAAAGGATGTACATTCTAATGTCACCACGGTTTTTATTTGGAAATGTTTCCTAGTATTTATCGGAACTTTTCCACTTGAAACAGTTCTTGAGGATTGTCAGAACCGTCCCCATTGAAAAACCAGCAACAGGCTCCGGATTTTCTTTGTAGCAACACTTTGTGGGCGCCTAGGGCAAGCTTTGAAATCCGACACTTACGGAGACTTTCGCTTGGGTCAGCTGACCCAAGTGAATATAGTCGCAGTTAGTGGCTAGTTCAAAGTTGCCCTGCCCACGTTGTTCACCCAAGGAATCACAGGTCAGCCGCGTCCCCTTAGCCGAAACCTATATCTGTATTTTATTTGT
>OICL01000720.1_pt1 | contig 15919 bp, 10 predicted proteins | sample 1581231 | NCBI WGS metagenome assembly OICL01 (sample SAMEA3882542, study PRJEB24775) | human gut metagenome | biome: human-associated habitat; feature: intestine environment; material: feces | place: Netherlands | collected 2009/2010 | reverse complement strand
AATTCAATATCACCCTTTGCGGAACAAGGGACACAACGATAGAAGCCAGTCTGACAGACAGCTTATGACGTATTACGTTACCCTTTACCCCCACCCGTATTCTGCCCAATACGGACGGGAGAGGATATGGTTTGTTTGTTCCTGACAACAACAGTCTCCATTGGCTGCTGGAACATTGGCAAGAAATAGACAATGAAACAACCCGACAGGCAGTTTTAATGATGATGCATGAAAATTATCAAGCAAAAGGAATTCCGAATACTGCATGGATGAATGCATTACTCAACGGAATACATTGTGAAAAGAACCCGTTGATAGCTTCAACATTAACCAATTACCTGTCCTCTCCTCTGCAAGAGATATCTTCGGCAGAACGTGATAAAATAGAAAATGAGCTTTATAAACTCAGCCATTCTCATCCGATTCCTTCTTGTCGCATCCAGTTATTACGCCTTCTGATTACAGAAGCAGCAAGTCCGACTATGATTCAGTGCCTCTATTCCTTATGGGAAACCGAAAGAGTCCAACAATTAAATGAAAGAGATTACACTACATTGGCCTACGAACTGGCCTTGCGCATACCTGAGCAAGGAAAAGAAATACTTCAGACACAACGCCAACGCATCCACAATCCGGACCGTCTACGCCAATTCGATTTCATATCACGTGCGATGACTGCCGATACTTTAAAATTGGACAGTTTATTCCGATCTTTATTGCAAGCGGAAAACAGAAGGATTGAGCCTTGGGCAGCTACAACCTTAAGCTATCTGAATCATCCTACAAGACAAGATTATGCGGTGAAATATATCCGTCCGGCATTGGAAAAACTGACAGAAGTTCAACGCACCGGAGATATCTTTTTCCCTCGCAATTGGGTCGGGGCTTTATTAAGGAATCACGATAGCGAAGCGGCCTACAAAGAAGTAGAAGCTTTTTTATCGGTTTATCCCGACTATCCGCCTTTATTAAAAAACAAAATACTGCAAGCGGCTTATCCTCTTTACAGAAAATATGCAGATAAGAAAAAATAAACTGAAAGAATCAAGGATTCATTACACCTTGATAGACAGCATGGCGTAATGTACCCTTTTCATCATCGCTATCATAGTCCCAGTACATAGCCCCCAGCATCCCTTTCTGATGCAGGAACTGGCACTTGAATGCGATGGACTGGGCATTCTCATAATTAACGACCACATGTCCTTGCGAATTTATCATATAAGGAACTTGTGCCGCACTATCCCAACAACTCTGTAAAGAATCCAAAGCGATAATATGACGATAATCCAATAATTCCGGAGCTTCATTAGTCCCATGCCCATAGAACGGAATACCCAATACCAAGCGTCCGACAGGAAAACCTGCGGCAACATGGGCGGCAACCGCATCCTCGCAAGACCATTCCTCAGTCATTTCCGAACGGTACAAGGCCGAATGGTGATTAGGAGATTCCTCCATATCGTATGTCATGATATTGACATAATCCACATAAGGTTCGACAGCCTTTAAGTTGTAATATTTGGCACCTGCCTGTGTAGCAATGGTCAGCAGTTTGTCTTTACCGATAGCATGGCGTATATCCTTCATCAACAAAGAAAAGTTATCAGTATCTTCCGGCGAAAAAGATACACCGGCAGTTCCTATACCGGGATATTCCCAATCTATATCAATTCCGTCCAAATCAAACTGGTCTATCACCCGTTTACAATCTGCGGCAAACGCCATACGTGTACTATCTGTCTGTGCCATCTCACTAAACCGACTGCTTCCCCACCCGCCTACGGACAGCAAAACTTTCAAAGACGGTTTTTTTTCACGCAGCCCCACTACCATTTGCAAACGTGGTTCATTATCTATACGTATTCCTTTGAAATTATCTGTAACATGCCCGAACGCATAATTAATATGAGTCAAACATGCCGGATCAGGCGTACTTTCTCCCCATGAGGTGACATATGCCAAAACCACATATTTCGATTCATTCTCCGCTACCTCAATCTGCGAAGACCGCTTTTTGTCCTGACAGGCAACCACCAGCAGCAAAAAGGAAAGACCTGCTATTAATTTAAAGGTTCTCATACATAATAAAAGAGTTTAAAACAATGAGAGCTATCCGATTTATCTGTAACCGGCAGCAAACTCTTTTGAAATCGAATTATTCAAACTCATACAAACATCGGCACTGAAATCCTTTCCACAACGAATCACATGGTCCCAGTCATCTTCCGACAGTTCATCCAAATCATCCCGGCGGATACGATATTTTAGCAATCCGAAAACTACTCCGGCGTTAAAATTATCTCCGGCTCCCACCGTACTGACAGTCTGCAAAGGATCCACTTCATAATGCTTTTTTATATTCTTTGTATACAGGCGAATTCCTCTTCCACCGTGCGTGCAAATAAAATGCGGACAATAAAATTCAATCTTACTTTTATAAACCTTATCCGCATCTGTCAAACCAAACATATTCTCAAAATCCTCAACGGAGCCGCGAATGATATCAGCATATTCAAAATTCTCAAGAATAACAGGAAGCAGCTTTATCGCCTCGTTCTTGTGAGTACTGCGGAAATTCACGTCATAATAAATGATAGCCCCTTTTTCACGAGCTTTATCCAACAGTTCTTTCACCTTATCACGCAATTGAGGCGTTACAGCATAATAAGAGCCGATCATCACAATGTCATCCCGATGTATTTCAGGCATTGTCACATCCAGCCTCAACCGTGGATAATCTTTATAAAAAAGATATTCAGCATCATTCTGTTCATTCAGAAAAGCTAAAGACACAGGTGACTTTCCTTCAGGAAACACGTTCACATGATCTGTGCTTACTCCATTCTCTCGCATAAACTTCAGAATGATATCGCCCACTTTGTCATTTCCCGTTTCACTGATAAAAGTTACATTGACTCCCAAACGCCCCAATGAAATAATTCCATTGAAAACCGAGCCACCGGGAACAGCTGCCGTAGGTTGGCTATCTTTAAAAAGAATATCCAGAATGGTTTCACCTATACCTATTACTTTTCTCATTTTTATATTTACGATTTATATACATAAAACCGGAACACAAATGACACAAATCCTTTAATAAAATGCTATTTGTATTATTTGTGTCCTTTGCGTTCCGGTTCTATTTTATTTTACTTACTTAACTCGCGTGAACGCTCACCTAAGTACCCTCCATGATGGCGTTTGCTATACTCTTCGATGGTAAAACCAGTCTTTTTCATGGTTTCCACTACCAAAATATCACCTATCACGGTCATAACTGTAGTTGAAGTTGTGGGGGTCATACCCAAAGCACACACTTCATCAGGATGCCCGGTGCATAAACAAATATCAGACTCCCGGGCCAATGGACTATCCGCATTTCCGGTAATAACAATATATTTCAAATTTGGGTTCAAATTATGTGCAAGTTGTGTCAGTTCCACAATTTCACGGGTTTTTCCTGAATTAGAAATCAGAAGCAGCAAATCATTCTCCTGCAAAATCCCCAAATCCCCATGTTGGGCTTCACTGGGATGTAAAAACACTGCCGGAATACCTGTAGAGCAAAAAGTCGTAGCTATATTCATAGCTATCTGTCCGGCCTTACCCATACCGGTAGTCACCAGCTTTCCTTTTTTACGGTGTATTTGCTCAACTATCAATTCCACTGCTTTCTCATAAGCATCAGTTATAGGAATATTCAAAACAGCCTGAGCCTCTTTCTGCAACAATTCGTGTATAGATGTCATCATAATAGGTTACATGAATATTATTTAAGTAGTTCGGTTAGTTCTCTCAAGTCATTGGCAACAGCAAAATAACTGTTCAACGGATGATGGGCAAAATGCTGCCTCTCCAATCCGGCCAAAAAGTCGATAATGCCATTCCAAAAGCCATTTATATTATAAAAAATTACTTTTTTACGATGATAGTCCAGCGTAGCGGCCGCCATTACATGAAAAACCTCATCCAGTGTACCCACTCCTCCCGGCAAAGCTATCACTACATCCGATTCATTCAACATCACATCTTTACGGTCACTCAAATTATCCGTACGGAAAGTCACATCCACCAAATCGCTGGCTCGTCCACGTTCTTCCAGCTTGGTCGGAATAACTCCCATTATCATCGAACCGTTGTCTTTGGCTGCCTTGGCAATACATTCCATCAATCCGATATTAGCACCTCCATACACTAACGTCTTCTTGTTTTGTCCCATCCAAACGCCCAACTCACGTGCTTTTTCAAAAAACACAGGCTCTATATTCTCGGATGCGGAACAGAAAATAGCAATTTTATCCATCATCTTGTTTTCTGTTAGTAAATACAAATATCTGCATTTTTTGAAGAACGGCAATAACTTTTGTTGTATTTTTGCCAACCGAAACTTATTTGAAGCAAAAAACAATGTCATACAATACTTTCACCTTGCCTAACGGGCTGCGCATTATTCACGCTCCCAATCAGTCTAATGTAGCCTATTGCGGCTTTGCCGTCGATGCCGGAACCCGTGATGAAAACGAACAGGAACAGGGAATGGCCCATTTCGTGGAACACCTTATCTTTAAAGGGACACAAAAAAGACATGCATGGCACATCCTGAACCGCATGGAAAATGTAGGCGGAGATTTAAATGCATATACGAATAAGGAAGAAACAGTGATATACAGTGCTTTTCTGGTAGAACACTTCTCACGGGCAGCAGAACTGCTGGCAGATATTGTATTTCACAGCACCTTCCCACAACATGAGATTGACAAAGAAGTGGAAGTGATTATTGATGAAATACAAAGTTATGAAGACAGTCCGTCAGAACTGATTTTTGATGATTTCGAGGAATTGATTTTTCCCAATCATCCTTTGGGAAGGAATATTTTGGGCAAACCGGACTTATTGCGTAGTTTCAAAAGTGAACACGCCTTGAATTTTACTTCCCGTTTTTACAAAGCTACCAATATGATCTTTTTCATTCAAGGCAATATAGACTTTAAGAAAGTGATACGCACCATAGAGAAAGTGACAACCGACATCCCTTTTTCCATTACCGAACGCCAACGGACAGAACCTTTTCTCTATATTCCTAAGACATTGACACTGAATAAAGAAACACATCAAGCCCATGTAATGATAGGTAGCCGGGGATATAATGCATATAATGAAAAACGAACCGGACTTTACCTGCTGAACAATCTGCTGGGAGGACCCGGTATGAACAGCCGGCTGAACGTTTCCTTGCGCGAACGCCGGGGGCTGGTCTATAACGTAGAAGCCAATCTGACCTCATACACAGACACAGGAGTGTTCTGCATCTATTTCGGAACAGATCCGGAAGATGCAGACCGTTGCATCGGACTAGTTCATAAAGAATTGAAAAAACTGCGTGACAGCAAACTAAGTTCCTCACAACTGAGTGCAGCAAAAAAACAGATCATCGGACAAATAGGAGTTGCCGGAGACAATTTTGAGAACAATGCATTGGATATGGGAAAAACGTTCTTGCACTATGGTAAATTTGAAGGTCCGGAAGAAGTATTCAAACGGATAGAAATGCTGACAGCAGAACATTTGTGGGATATCGCCAATGAAATGTTCGATGAAAATTATCTTTCAACCTTGATATACCTATAAAAACAGGAAATCACCCTAAATTTCAAACATTACATTTCTCACAAATAAAAATCTAATTGTATTTTTGTAGAAATACCTTTAACTAATATCATTAATTTATGAAGAAACTTCAACTATGCATTTTAGGAAGCTTATTCGCAGTTTCCTTACAAGCACAGAGTACAGATTACACCAAAGGACTGAGCATCTGGTTTGATACCCCTAATAATTTGGACGGACGCGCTTCCTGGTATTCTCCTGCAACAGACAAAGCATGGGAAAACAACTCACTCCCCATAGGAAACGGCAGTTTGGGAGGTAATGTTATGGGATCTATAGCGGCAGAACGAATCACTTTAAACGAAAAGACACTATGGCGCGGAGGACCGAACACAGAAAAGGGAGCAGCTTATTATTGGAACGTAAATAAAGAGTCGGCACACCTGTTACCCGAAATCCGCCAAGCATTCACAGACGGTAACCAGAAAAAAGCAGAAGAACTTACCTGCAAAAACTTCAACGGACTGGCCGATTATGAGCCAAGCCGTGAAACACCTTTTCGCTTCGGCTCCTTTACTACATTGGGAGAAGCTTACATCGAAACCGGTTTAAGTGAAATCGGTATGACCGATTATAAACGCATCCTGTCTCTTGACTCGGCCATGGCAATAGTCAGTTTTCGCAAAGATGAAGTGAACTACGAGCGTAAATACTTCGTTTCCTACCCCGACAGCGTGATGGTACTGAAGTTCACAGCCGACCGTCCCGGCATGCAAAACCTGATATTCAGCTATGGCAGCAACCCTGAAGCCATAGGTGATATCAAAACAGACGGTCCCAATCGTTTGCTCTATACCGGTCGCCTCAAAAACAACCAAGCCATAAACAAAGGAGGAAGCCTGAACACGACTGATGGCAAATTCATTGTCCGCAATGCGGATGAAGTCATTTTTCTGCTGACCGCAGATACCGATTATAAACTCAACTTCAATCCAGACTTCAAAGACCCCAAGACGTATGTCGGTCCTGATCCGGACCAAACAACCCTGGCCATGCTAGACGCTGCCGCTGCCAAAAATTACAACGAATTATGCGAGCGACACAAAACGGACTATACCCAACTGTTTGGCAGAGTCAAACTACAACTGAACCCTCATGCTCCTATGACCTTGCAATATCCTGCCGTTACAGATCTTCCCACCCATCAACGTCTGGCACGCTATCGCAAAGGAAATCCGGACTACCGGCTGGAAGAAATCTATTATCAGTTCGGACGATACTTATTAATTGCCAGTTCACGCCCCGGCAATCTCCCGGCCAACCTGCAAGGAATGTGGGCCAACGGGGTAGATGGCCCATGGCATGTAGATTACCATAATAATATCAATATCCAGATGAACTACTGGCCTGCTTGCTCCACCAATCTGAACGAATGTGTATGGCCTTTGATAGACTTCATCCGTACCTTGGTAAAGCCGGGAGAAAAAACAGCCCAAGCCTATTTCGGCGCACGCGGATGGACAGCCTCCATATCCGGAAACATTTTCGGATTTACTTCCCCTTTGACCGATGAAAATATGTCCTGGAACTTTAACCCGATGGCAGGTCCCTGGCTGGCAACTCACATTTGGGAATATTATGATTACACCCGAGACAAAAAATTCCTGAAAGAAGTAGGCTATGATCTTATCAAGAGCAGTGCCAACTTTGCTGTAGACTATTTATGGCATAAACCGGACGGGACCTACACTGCTGCTCCTTCCACTTCTCCCGAGCATGGACCTGTAGACCAAGGAGCTACTTTTGTACATGCTGTAATCCGCGAAATATTACTCAACGCCATTGATGCCAGCAAAGCACTGGGTGTCGATTCCAAAGACCGTAAACAATGGCAATATGTACTGAAACATCTTGTACCCTATCAAATAGGACGTTATGGTCAGTTAATGGAATGGTCAACAGACATAGACGATCCCACAGACGAGCATCGTCACGTCAACCATTTATTCGGACTGCATCCGGGCCACACCCTTTCACCAATTACTACTCCCGAATTAACCAATGCCGCCAAAGTTGTTTTAGAACACCGCGGTGACGGAGCTACCGGCTGGAGCATGGGATGGAAACTGAATCAATGGGCACGTCTGCAAGACGGCAACCACGCCTACAAACTATTTGGCAACTTACTAAAAAATGGAACTTTGGACAACTTATGGGATACCCATCCGCCTTTCCAGATTGACGGTAACTTTGGCGGAACTGCCGGTATCACAGAAATGTTGTTGCAAAGTCACATGGGATTCATCCAATTACTCCCAGCCTTGCCAGACGCATGGAAAGAAGGTTCTGTCAAGGGGCTGTGTGCCAAAGGTAACTTTGAAATTGACATTATCTGGCAGGATGGAAAATTAAAAGAAGCCGTCATTCTGTCCAAAGCCGGTGAGCCCTGCAATCTGAGATATGGTAACCTGACTTTTACCTTTAAGACAACTAAAGGAAAGACATATAAAGTAATGGTTGAGAATGAGAAACTGAAAAAAATCCCCTTATAAGGACAAAAAAACAGTCAGACAAATCCCCCTCATTTTTCAATCTATTTTGTCATTCTGAACACTATGTTATCTTTTACATCTGTTCAGAATGACAAATTATATATAATATCACAGCCATTCGGTTATCAATATCCTCTTTTCGCTTTGAATTTCAAAACCTATTTCTTATATTTGTACAAATATTTGTTTTAAGACCTTATCTGAATGAGAAAAACCGTCTATGTAATCCTGGTTCTATGTTGTTTTATCATAAAGACTTATTCCATCAACCGTCCTTATTATCATTTTAAACAACTTTCTATTAAAGAAGGACTTCCAACCTCTATTATATCCCTATACGATGACAAAAACGGTTCATTATGGGTCGGAACCACTCAAGGAATATATCGTTTCAATGGAGAAAAAATCAAGAAATATAATCTACCGTATTTATTACGTAAAAACAGCCATTACATCAACGATATTTTCGGAGATAATGAAGAACGGATATGGGCGATCACCTCACAAGGAATCAGTTATTATGAATATGAGAAAGATTCCCTGCAAATTTTTCTGCGACATAATCAGCCGGTAAAAGCTTCCATTATAACAACTGAAGGAAGCAAGCTGCTGATACCTGTAACCGACACATTGCTTGTATATGAAAAAGAATTAAAACATTCCAAAGCAATCCCTTTAAAAACAACAGGAATCCATATTATCAAGATGGAGCCTTTCGACTCCACTCATTACCTGATAATAAACAATGCATGGGAAATAAAGCTATTAAATAAACATACAGGAGAAATAACTGATTCTCCATTCGGTGAATTATCCAATGCATACGATCTATATAAGGATTCCTCCGGACGTTACTGGGTTTCCTTCTACGGGCAAGGAGTAAAATGTTATAATCAGGATGGACAACTGCTGACCTCCTATAATACCCGTAATTCAAACTTGAGCAACGATATCGTTCTTGATATAACAGAGTGGGATAAAGCCATTTGGCTGGCAACAGATGGCGGCGGAGTGAATATAATCTATCCGGACACTCATGATATCCAAATCTTATCAAACAAAGAAAACCGGCAATTCCCTGCCAATTCAGTCACATGCCTATGCCACAGCAACAACCACATGTGGATAGGTATGGTGCGGGAAGGCGTACTAGGAGCAGAAAAAGGTTTTATCACTACCTATACCAAAGCTGCACAAAACCCAGCCTCAGGCTTGTCCGACAAATGCCCCTTATGCCTATGGGAAGATAAAGACGGACGGATCTGGATTGGTACGGACGGAGGCGGTATCAACTGCTTTGACCCGCAAACGGAACGTTTTACCCACTATCCGCAAACATTGGGAGAAAAAATAGTATCCATTTGCCCTTTATCCGAAACCGAACTGCTAGCATCCAGTTTTTCAAAAGGAATCTTCCGCTTCAATAAAAAGACAGGAAACTACCAGCACTTCTCTCTTCCGGACAAAGATGCAGAAGCAAAGCTGGCAAGCTCCAGTGCACCCACCAATATACGAGTTAATGATCGGAACGAAATAGAACTATACGGTAATGCTTTTTACCGATATATTCCCGGAAGCCAACAACTTATTCCCATCCACTTCAAGAACAAACAATTACAATATTCTTGGATCTATATTGGAAAATACCGTACTTATCCATTTTTTCATGACCGAAACAATGTATTCCAATACAACAAAGAGAAAAACGAATACGAAACCATAGCTTATGAGAGAAATAACCAGATATTAGCTGCAAGCATTGATTCTTTAGGGACTCTATGGATAGCCGAACCTAATGGAGTCACCAGAATTCACCTGCCCTCAAACCGTAAAGAGCCATTAAAGCTACCCGATGGAAATGACGTAATCACTTCTTTAGTCATTGACCATGAAGGCATCGTATGGATGGGGTCATTGGGAATCATATACGCTTATAATCCACATAAAAATCATTTTGTCATCTACAATGAGATGGACGGCATATTACCTAACGACTTTTTAGCCAAACCTGCATTGGTGGCAAGTGACGGCAACATATACATGGGTGGCTCCGAGGGATTGGTACGAATCAACAAAGCTTTAAAACCAGCTTCGGCTCCACCTCCCATCACACTTAAGTTGCAAGAAATAGCATTGAACGGCACAACAGTTCACTTCATCCCCCGATCAACTATGGAAATTCCTTATAATTTCTCCTCCCTAAAAATACATACACAACTGGAAGGGGGAAATGTATTTCACAAGCGCATCTACCGGTTCCGCATAAAAGGGCTGAACACAGAATACACAGAAACATCCCGTCCCCATCTTGTTTTACATACCATTTCTCCGGGCGACTATAAAATAACGGTTCAATGTACACAGAACGATGGTAGCTGGAGTCCTGAATTCACTTTGCTGAAATTCACTGTCCTTCCTCCGTGGTGGCAACAATCCTGGTTCATCCTATTATGTGCGGTCATCATCATTCTTTTCATTATCTATATCATAAAAGCTCACGACCGTCAACTGAAACGGAAATACAAGGAACAGGAACGTACCATCTACAAGGAAAAAGTGAAAGCTTTGATCAATATCAACCATGAACTGCGTACCCCTTTAACCTTGATTTATACACCGTTGAAACAACTTACAAACAGCAAACAAATCCCCTATGAACTCCGTGGCAAACTATATGGTGCGTTCAAGCAAGCACGACAAATGAAAAACATCATTGACATGATTCTGAATATGCGCAAGATGGAAGTAGAGAAAAATATCCTGCGCATGTCTTCCACGCCCTTCAACGAATGGTTGCAAAGTATCCTAAATGATTTCAAGGATGAACTTTCGTTACGTAATATCTCATTGGCATTTACTCCTGACACTACCATAGAAACTATGTATTTTGACCGCAGTCAATGTGAAATCGTCGTTAACAACCTATTGACAAATGCCTATAAATTCAGCGAAGAAAATTCTACTGTCACTGTTTCCACTTACCTCGAAGGTAATGGAAGCCGTGTACGGGTAACTATAAAAGATGAGGGAATAGGTCTTCAAGAAGAAGATATAGCCAATTTATTCACTCGCTTCTATCAGGGTAAACATAGCTTTCAAGGTAACGGAATCGGCTTGTCATACGCCAAACAACTGGTAGAAATGCACGGAGGCATCATCGGAGCCCAAAATAATGAAACCAAAGGAGCGACTTTCTTTTTCACATTACCGTATAGACAGGAAGCCGCCGACATTCAATCTACACCTCAAACCTATTTGAATGATGCATTGCATCTATCAGCCGACATCGATTACAAACAACCTCAACAAGACAGCATAGAGAAATTTCATTCTATTCTAATAGTGGAAGATGATCGCGACTTATGTAATTACCTGATTTGCAACCTACAAGTTCTGTTTGAAGAAGTGTATGAAGCTCATGATGGCATGGAAGCTCTTCCTATCCTTACGTCACAACGCCCCCAAATTGTATTAAGTGATGTCAAAATGCCCCGCATGAACGGATTTGAACTATGCCGCTATATCAAACAAAAACCAGACTTAAACTATATGCCTGTGATACTGCTTACTTCCTGTGTCGATGACGCCAGTATAGAAGAAGGATACAAAACAGGAGCAGAAGCCTATATAACCAAACCGTTTGACATGGATTTACTTTCTATCCAGATACAGAATATCATGCATAATCACAACATCGTGAAAAAGCACTATGCCACCATAGATATCCCTATACCCAAACAAGAAAATCTGAATCACATCAATGAGCAGCTGATGCTTCAATTCAGCCGCATTGTCAATGAAAATATCAACAATGTGGATATGGATGTCAATTTCATAGCAAAGCAAATGGGAATGAGCCGTGCGTCACTCTACAACAAGACTAAAGGAATGATGGATATAGGCATCAGTGAATACATCATAAAATGCCGTTTGGAATATGCCCGTAAATTACTAGATGCCACCACACTGTCCATAAGCGAAGTAGCAGAACAGTCAGGATTCAAGCATTCACGCAATTTCAGCACTGTATTCAAAAATGCAATGGGAATGAGTCCGTCCGATTATAGAAAAAAAGATTCCCGACCTTCTTGAAAACAGAAAGACCGGGAATACTTCATGCTATGTTAAATTTAGGTCAGATTAGGTTGTCAATCCTTGTAAATGTTACGAATAGGGTCATCATACTGAACTTGGAGACGTAATAATTCCGTCTTCAATTCTTTAACCAACTCTTCCGTTCCAGGTTGTCCGTAGATATTATGCATCTCCATAGGATCTTCCTGTAAATCATATAGTTCCCAACAGTCTATGTCATTATAAAAATGCATCAATTTATAACGTTCTGTACGTACACCATAATGGCGGCGGACAGCATGTTCAGCCGGGTATTCATAAAAATGATAATACAATGATTTACGCCAGTCAGGCACTTTCTCCCCCTTCAGCAAAGGCAAGAAAGAAACTCCATGCATATCTGCCGGTACCTCCACCCCTGCAAGGTCCAATATAGTAGGACCATAATCAATATTTTGCACCATCTCATCAACATCACCTTTCTTTCCTCCCGGCAAACGGACCAGCAAGGGGGTACGGAAAGACTCTTCGTACATGAAACGCTTGTCAAACCAACCATGTTCTCCCATATAGAATCCCTGGTCGGAAGTATAGACAATCATCGTATTTTCCATCAATCCGTTCTCTTCCAAATACTTCAAAACACGCCCCACATTACGGTCTATGGAATGGATAACCCGCATATAATCATGCATATATTGCTGATATTTCCACTCAGCCAAAGCCTTACCCGTTAACTTATCCTGTTTGAATTTGGCAATGATAGGATCATAATGCTTGTCCCAAACAGCCTTCTGTTCCGGATTCAGAGCATTATACATATTTCTGCCCGCTTCTTCCAGTCCCGTTGTGGTATGGATCTCATTCTCCTTGTCCGCCATCTTCAGGTCATACACCAAATCCATATCCTTTATAATGCTCATTTCCTGCTTGGATGCAGGAATTCTGCCTTCATATTTATCATAGAAGTTCTCTGGCATCGGATAAGTTACATCATCATACAAGTCAAGGTCACAAAGATCAGGCATCCAGGTACGATGAGGCGCCTTATGATGAATAAAAAGACAGAATGGTTTACTCTTGTCCCGGATGCTGTCCATCCAATTTATTGCCAAATCTGTCACAATATTGGTAGCATAGCCTTCCCGTTGTACCCGTTCGCCATTTTTAATAAATTTCGGATTATAATAATCCCCTTGTCCTATCAGGATGTCCCAATAATTAAATCCGGTAGGTTCAGATACCAGATGCCATTTACCGATCATAGCAGTCTGATAGCCATTAGCCTGAAGCAGTTTCGGGAAAGTCTGCTGGTTACCGTCAAATGTGGTGGTATTATCCGTAAATCCATTGGCATGACTATGTTTACCGGTCAGCATACAGGCACGGCTGGGGCCACTCAGGGAGTTTGCCACAAAACTATTTGTGAAACGGACACCCTCACTGGCTATCCGGTCAATATTGGGCGTCTGCATATAACGTTGGTCATAGGCACTGATCGTCTGATAAGAATGGTCGTCACACATGATATAGACTACATTCATCGTTTTTTTTACCTCTTCAGATTTCTTTTCTTTGCAGGAAGACAGCGATGACAACACCACTGCTCCCGTCAAAGAATATAATAACACAGGTGTTACTCTACTCATATCTTTTTTTATTAACATAATTCCTACCATCCAGGATTTTGTTCCCACATACCACCGGTCAAATCTCCTAACATACGTGTCTGAATGGGTAACAGATAGTCACGGTTGACATTAAATTTCCAACCCGATTCATATCCTGCGGGATTCGTAGGTATAATATAGCGCAACGGATCCCCGGGCTTGCCTGTCAGGAAAAGATTATTTCCCGAAGCTTGATCATAAATTAACTTATCACCATATACAGGATGGTTCTCAAGATTACTTCCCACAAAGAGCGCACCTTTCGGCCATTTGCCCACTATTAATTCGTCCGCAGCAGCCCAGCGCATGATATCTTCCTGACGGCGTCCTTCACAGGCTTTTTCAACCCGGCGTTCACGACGTACAGCCTGAATATACTTATCAAGATTGCGGAAACCATAATCAGCTTCCTGATTATACTCCCTGTCAAAATCCACCGGAGGCATACCTACACGGTCACGTAAAGGTTGCAAGGCATCAATAATTTTCTGCGCATTCCCCACACCATCCAGTTCAGCCAGAGCTTCTGCATAATTCAGCAGGATATCTGCATAACGGAACTGAATAGCCGGTGTGGCTCCCTTGAACTCGGCATCCAGACTGCCCGTATAATCAATTTGCACATGTTTTAATAAAGAATAACCAGTCATATTCTGATTATAGGATGAAGTACCAATCAATGGCGGTACAACATAATAAGGAGCCTTGTCATCCGGACGTAATTGCTGCCCCGGCATACAAACAGTCTGTGACAAACGCGGATCACGCAAAGTCGGCTGCAATTCATTCCCGAACACCTTTTTCGCTTCAATCCGCTCATCACCAACAAACGGTTTACCATCAATTGTCAGATAATCATCCACTAATGAAGCCGTAACACCTACACTCCCTCCTCCTTGATTTAAGTAACGGTTTACATTATTACCAATCTGATCTCCATCATACTGTTTATACCAAAGTACTTCCGGATTACCCGATAAATCTGTAGTCTGAAACATCTGACGATAATCATCCAATTTGTTACCAGTATTATAAATGGCCCATACGCCACGATCCATCACTTCTTTTGCAGCTGCAACAGCCTGATTAAAATAATCGCGAATTTTTTCATCGGTCACCGTAGAATCAAAAAACTTATCATTTTTCGCTTTATGGTATTTTTCCCAAGTTCCTTCAAACAAGGCCACTTCACTTTTCAAAGCACGCGCCACATCTTTATGAATCCGCATGGTAGCACTATTGTTCTGAGTATTGAGATACATCACCGCTTTATCCAGATCAGCCAAAATACTGTCGGCAATAATCGTGCGGTTAGCACGAGGCAATTTCATTTCTTCCATATTAGGATCAAGCGGAGTGTTCACCCACGTCAGGCGCCCATAGCTGATAAACATCTGATAATAATACCATGCGCGGAAATAATAAGCCTCACCCACATACTGATTATAATCAGCAGATCCTTTTTCCACACAATTATCTAAATTACACAGCATAAAATTTAAATTACGGATAGCTGTATAATTTTGCAGTTTGACCGCACTACTCAATGTCGTTTCACCTGCCAAACGGGTACTAACCGAACTGGAAGCCATATTATCACTATGTGTATCTGCCCCGGCAATATATTGTCCACCACCGGCATCAAAACCTTGCGCACGCATTCCATCACCAAAGCTGACATAGTCATATTTATAATTACCTGTCTGATAGAATTGATCCAGATAATTTCTCATTTCCCCCGTACTTGCAAAAGGAATCGTCGTAGACAATACCCCTTCAGGCATCTTATCCAAATCATAGCAACCGGTAAGACCTAACATCAAAACCAGACCCAAAAATATATTTCTTTTCTTCATAATATTCATCAAATTATAAGTTAACAACTAGACCAAAAGATATCACCTTGTTCATAGGATAGTTCTTTCCACCTTCAGCCGTGTAATCATTCTTGGTAAAGATAGCTTCCGGGTCAAACATTCCTTTCAAAGTGGTAAAAGTCAACAAATTCTCACC
>OICL01000705.1_pt1 | contig 16142 bp, 10 predicted proteins | sample 1581231 | NCBI WGS metagenome assembly OICL01 (sample SAMEA3882542, study PRJEB24775) | human gut metagenome | biome: human-associated habitat; feature: intestine environment; material: feces | place: Netherlands | collected 2009/2010 | reverse complement strand
TTCACTTTGTCAATATTTTCGTCTGTAAATATGAATTTTTGTTCACATTCATAAACATTGACAAAAAAAGAACGCAAAAAACGTTTTTTGCGCCCTTTTTTCGTCATTTTTATGTATTATTTATTTCTGGTTGCGGAACTGTACCGGTGTGATATTGTACGCCTTCTTGAAAAGTCTGTTGAAATGCTCTACATTCTGATATCCAACGGTCAGTGCAATATTTTCAACGGTCATGCTGCTGCTCTTTAACAGGGCACGTGCCTTTTTCATTCTGACTTTTTTGACAATATCCCCGAAAGTCATTCCGGATTTTTCTTTGATATATTTAGAAAGATACGGTTTGGACAGGAAGAATTTTTCTGCCAGATCATCTAAAGATACATCCAGATAATTTGCCTGGATATAGTTCATGATCTCTACCATTCTTTCATCTTTACATTCATTCACATTCTTCAGTTCATCGATCTTATTGACAGCAACTGTCAATGCCTCAATAGAAGCTTTGATGATATCGGCATCAATTCCGACTCCCCAGTAGGTCTTTCCATTACAGATGACACCTACATAAGCACATGCCTTGGAAGAAGAACCACGTGTCAGGGAATGTTCTTCGTAGAAGCTCAGTTCATAGCTGATACCAAAGTACTGTTTGATCGCATTGCTGACTGCGTCAAGACGTCCGTTACCGCCTGCTGTTACCACACGTTTTCCATTTGCATGGGAAATGGTTGCATCTGCTATAATACCATCTTCCTGTTTGAAGTGGCATTCATCGATAGAGAAGATTCCTTTGTAATTTACATAATGATCTTCAAAAATGTGGTATACCCAGTCCGGAGTCAGCTCCTTGTGTGCTTTATCGGATACATCTTTTACCATGTAGCCGACTTCTTCACGCATTTCTTTCGGAACGCTGATGCCAAAGTTCTGCTTCAGAATGTAGCTTACACCGCCTTTTCCTGACTGGCTGTTGATACGGATAACATCTTTATCGTAAGTTCTTCCGATGTCCTTCGGATCGATTGGCAGATACGGTACGGTCCAGTGATCTCTTTCTTCCGCTTCACGCCATGCCATACCTTTTGCGATGGCATCCTGATGGGAGCCGGAGAATGCGGTAAATACCAGATCTCCTGCATATGGCTGTCTTTCATAGACATGCATTCTGGTCAGGCGTTCGTAGATTTCACGGATCTTTGGAATGTCAGTGAAATCCAGTCCCGGATCTACACCCTGCGAGAACATATTGAGTGCCAGTGTCACGATATCCACGTTACCGGTACGTTCTCCATTTCCAAATAAGGTTCCTTCGATACGGTCTGCACCTGCAAGAATACCCATTTCAGCAGTTGCCACGCCGCATCCACGGTCATTGTGTGGGTGAAGGCTGAGTACCACGCCATCACGGTATTTCAGATTCTTATCTACATATTCTACCTGTCCTGCAAATACATGCGGCATTGCGTTTTCTACGGTTGTCGGAATGTTGATGATTACTTTTTTATCTTTTGTCGGCTGCCATACATCCAGTACTGCATTGCAGACATCCACTGCATAGTCCACCTCTGTTCCTGAAAAGCTTTCCGGACTGTACTCGAAAGTAAAGTTCCCTTCTGTCTGATCAGCAAGCTGTTTTAACAGCTTTGCTCCGTCGATGGCGATTTGTTTTACCTGTTCTTTGTCTTTTTTGAAAACCTGTTCTCTCTGTGCAACAGAAGTTGAGTTGTACACGTGGATCACAGCATGTGGTGCTCCCTGTACAGCTTCGAAGGTACGTTTGATGATGTGCTCTCTTGCCTGTGTCAGTACCTGGACAGTCACGTCATCCGGGATCATGTCTTTTTCGATCAGGGTACGCATGAACTGGTACTCTGTCTCAGATGCCGCCGGGAATCCGACTTCGATCTCTTTGAATCCCACATCGACCAATAACTGGAAGAATTCCAGCTTTTCATCCAGACTCATCGGCTCAATCAGTGCCTGGTTTCCATCACGAAGGTCAACACTACACCATGTAGGTGCCTTAGTGATATATTCCTTCTTTGTCCATTCAAAGGACGTTTCAGGTGGCATAAAATATTGCCTTTCATATTTGTTTGGGTTCATCATTGCTGTGAAGCTCCTTTCAAAATTAATAATTGTTGTAGGCATGTGTTTTCAGTATATATAGATGAATCGCGGTAAAAATACATGATAGAAAGATGAAATAATCTTCTATAACATAAAAAAAGCTCCGAATCTGATCCTTATAAGGATAGAGACGAAGAAACTTCCGCGGTACCACTCTAATTCACGTTATTAAAAAACGTGCACTTTTTACTGATACGGGTTATAAAACCGATATCTCTCCATTATAACGGTTGGACTCCGGCAATACCTACTATAAGTTCAGCATGCTACTCAAAGGCGAGTTCAAATATCATCAACAATTGCTTCACACCATCCAGCAACTCTCTGAATATCTCAAATATTTTACTATTCCTTATCATTGTATTTAAATCATTTACAATAATGACAATCTAACATAAAATTAAGAAAGTGTCAACTGTAAAAGTGTAAAATGTGAGTGTAACTATTTTTATAAAGACCTCTTTTATGGAAAAGAAAATTATGATAAAGTAAAACAGATTAATGGAGGAGAGAAACATGCGATTTTTTGAATATTTAAAAAAACAGGAACCTTCTAAAGAAAATGAAGAAGCAAGAAAACGGATTTACAAATTGCATCAATTAGAAGGAAGTCTTACTTATATTGAACGAATGGAACAAATAGAAGAAGGAAAAGGTTCCATGGAGGTTGAATTTGTCAGAGGAGAACTGAGGGAAGGAATGGCACTTTGTTTTTATGATAATCAGGGAAAAGAATCTGGGAGAGGAGAGATTCTCGAGATTTATATAGGAAAGGGAGAGGATAAAGGAAGATTTTCTGAACAAGGAAATAAAGGAAAAATCGTATTTGAGTATTGGCAACCTGTGACAGAGCGATTTTGGAATAGTCAGTACCTAAAAGAATTGACTCTGGGAAAATAAAATAAAAAAATTTAAAAAAAGTGTTGACAGATGTCGTAATGCTATGATAATATAAATGAGCTGTCGCATTGATGGGGTATCGCCAAGTGGTAAGGCACAGGATTCTGACTCCTGCACCGCTGGTTCGAGTCCAGCTACCCCAGTTAAGGGTGTGTAGCTCAGGTGGTAGAGCACTTGACTTTTAATCAAGTTGTCCGGGGTTCGAATCCCCGCACGCTCATGGAATGAGAGTGAAGTAGTATATAAGTACTACTTCTTTTTTTATTTAAAGAACTTGCCACTGGCAGTTCATTACGGATGCTTTGGCAACCGGTAGCTTTTCTCGCATACTTTGTTATTGAAATATATTGACATATTTTATTGAAGTGATTATATTATAATTAATAAGAGGGAGTAATCGGCATCTATATATTTCATAAAAGGGATATAAGAATGGAAGATATAGATGTTTACGATGACGTCAGTACGATGGCAAAAGAGCTATCCGTATCGTAATGAAATGATGAGACTTTTATTGCATAGTTTTTATGCAATAAAAGTCTCTTTTTTTATACCAAAGCAAAAGCATGTAATACAAGTTGACGGTGGCAGATTCTAGGTATACTTTCGATATATCAAAAATTAAAAAGGGTTATTGGCCAAAGAAAGAAAGGAGAACAAATATGCTGACAACAAAACAAGCAAGGGAGAATCAGGAAAAATATGGTTTCAATGAACTGGTAGAAGGGAAAAAGAAAAGTACCATGCAGATATTTCTGGAACAGTTTAAAGATTTTCTTGTTATCATATTGATCATATCTGCAGTGATTTCCGGTATCTTAGGAGATGCAGAAAGTGCGATTGTTATTTTTGTAGTAATTACGATGAATGCAATACTTGGAACGGTGCAGACCGTAAAGGCAGAACAATCGCTTAACAGTTTAAAACAGTTATCTGCTCCGGAAGCGAAAGTAGCAAGAGATGGAAATATTATTCAGATTCCGTCGAGAGAGGTGACGATTGGCGATGAAGTAATACTGGAGGCAGGGGATTGTATACCTGCAGATGGAAAACTTATAGAATGTGCAAGTCTGAAGGTAGATGAAAGTGCACTGACGGGAGAAAGCATAGCAGTTGAAAAGAATCTGGATGAAGTCGCAGTCGGAACAGCACTTGGCGATCAGACGAACAAAGTATTCTCCGGAAGTTTTGTTACGTATGGAAGAGGAAGATACGAAGTGACTGCAATCGGCATGAATACAGAAGTAGGAAAGATTGCAGATCTTATGAAGAATACATCAGAAAAGCGCACACCACTGCAGGTGAATCTTGATGACTTCGGAAAAAAATTGTCGATATTAATTCTTGTATTTTCAGGCATAATATTTGGGGTAAATGTATTTCAGGGAGAATCTATTGGTTCAGCGTTTATGTTTGCTGTTGCGCTGGCAGTTGCAGCGATACCGGAAGCTCTTAGTTCGATTGTGACGATTGTATTATCTTTTGGAACACAGAAGATGGCAAAAGAACATGCAATTATACGAAAACTGCAGGCGGTAGAAGGTCTTGGCAGTGTATCGATTGTCTGTTCGGATAAAACGGGGACACTGACGCAGAATAAGATGACGGTAGAGGATTATTATGTAAATGAAAAGAGAATACCGGCCGGAAAAATTAATCTGAAAAATGAAAATGAAAAACTGCTTTTGAGATTCAGTATCCTGTGTAATGATTCAACGAATACAGACGGACAGGAGATTGGTGATCCTACGGAAACGGCACTTATTAATCTCGGAAGTAATCTGGGAATCGAGATTATGCAGGTAAGGGAACGATATCCGAGATTGTCTGAGGTTCCATTTGACAGTGAGCGGAAATTGATGTCGACAGCTCATAGGATTCAAGATGATAAGATGTTAACGGCAGATCATATAATGATCGTAAAAGGTGCTGTAGATGTATTACTGGATCGTATGGACAGAATCAGAGTTGGAAATACTGTAAGAAAGATGACAGATTCTGACTGTAAGAATATTTCCATGCAGAATATGCAGTTTTCCAGAGAAGGGTTAAGAGTTCTTGCATTTGCATATAAACATCTGGAAGAGGAAAAAGAAATCGGTACAGAGGATGAAGAGCATCTGATATTTATCGGAATGATCGCAATGATGGATCCGCCGAGAGAAGAGTCGCAGGTTGCGGTAGCAGAGTGCCTGAATGCCGGAATCCGGCCGATTATGATTACAGGAGATCATAAAGTCACGGCTGCGGCAATTGCAAAGAGGATTGGAATATTAAAGGATGAGTCAGAAGCCTGTGAAGGTGCTGATATTGAAAATATGTCAGATGAAGATTTAAAAGACTTTGTAGAGGGAATCTCGGTCTACGCAAGAGTCTCTCCGGAGCATAAGATCAGGATTGTCCGTGCGTGGCAGGAAAAGGAAAATATTGTGGCAATGACAGGAGATGGTGTGAATGATGCGCCGGCTTTAAAACAGGCGGATATCGGTGTTGCAATGGGTGTGACCGGAAGCGAAGTTGCTAAGGATGCGGCGGCGATGGTTCTGACAGATGATAATTTTGCAACGATCGTGAAGGCAGTGGAAAATGGAAGAAATCTGTATCAGCATATTAAAAATGCAATTCAATTTCTATTATCCGGAAATTTCGGAGCAATTCTTGCGGTACTGTATGCAGCAACGGCCGGATTACCGGTGCCTTTTGCCCCGGTACATCTGTTGTTTATTAATCTTTTGACAGACAGCCTGCCGGCAATTGCGCTGGGTATGGAACCGCATTCTAAAGCGGTTATGGATCAGAAACCGAGACCTGTGAATGAGTCAATACTTACGAAAGCATATCTGGTGAATATCGGAACCGAAGGTCTGTGCATCGGGATTATGACAATGGCAGCATTCTTGATCGGATACAGAGGACAGGATGCAGTTCTGGCAAGTACGATGGCGTTTGGAACATTGTGTATGAGCCGTCTGGTACATGGATTTAACTGCAAAGACGATAAGCCGGTAATATTCTCAAAGAGATTCTTTAATAATAAATATCTGATCGGAGCATTTGTCTTAGGTACTGTTCTGATCACGGGTGTTCTTACAATTCCGGGATTACATGCCATGTTTAAGGTTGTTACGTTAAATATGACGCAGCTGATGACAGTATATGGTCTTGCATTTCTGAATCTTCCTGTGATTCAGGGATTGAAGTATTTGAAGGGAAAGACAAAATGGAATTAAAACAAGAGACAGTGAAGCAGATCAGGGGATTGATCATATTTACGGCAGTACTGATTGTCTGTCTGTGGAAATTTGATGTTGTGATAAGTGCGTTTCAATTTGTATTAAATATAGTATATCCGTTTTTGCTTGGCGGTGCGATTGCATTTGCCTTAAGTGTACCGATGAACTTTGTAGAACGGAAATTATTTACAGAGAGAAAAATTTCTGAAAAATATAAAAGAAAATATGCCAGGGGAATCAGTCTGATGCTTGTAATTGCCGGTGTAACCGGAATTCTGGCAATGATAATATTCGGGCTGCTTCCGCAATTGGCAGGAACATTTGCCAATCTGGGAAAGAGTATTCAGGAGTTTATCCCGCAGGTGCAGGGGTGGGCAGATCACTGGTTCCATAATAATAAAGAAATTATGAATGTCGTGAACAATCTGGAATTTGACTGGAATAAAATTATGGAAGCGGCGGCAGGCTTTCTGAAAAACGGAGCGGGAAGTGTGCTGGAGACTACCATTAATACGGCAAAAAATATTATTGGTGCAGTGGGAACGTTTTTTATTGCATTTGTATTCGCAGTTTATATTTTGCTGCAGAAAGAGAAACTGGGAAGACAGGCGAAAAAAGTATTATTTGCGTTTGTCAGGAAGGGGAGAGCAGAAGCTGTATTGGAAGTGCTGGCTCTGACGTATAAGACATTTTCCGGTTTTTTGACGGGACAGTGCGTGGAGGCTTTGATCCTTGGAGCAATGTTTGTAATCACGATGACACTGTTTAGACTGCCATATGCACTGTTGACCGGAATTGTGATTGCATTTACGGCATTGGTACCGGTTTTTGGAGCATTTATCGGATGTGCGGTCGGGGCGTTTCTGATCTTTATGGTGAGTCCGTTTAAGGCGTTGATATTCATTGTGTTGTTTCTGGTACTTCAGCAGATTGAGGGGAATCTGATTTATCCACATGTAGTGGGAAATTCGGTTGGACTTCCGTCAATCTGGGTGCTGGCAGCAGTGAGTGTTGGCGGAAGTCTGATGGGAATTGTCGGAATGCTGATATTTATTCCGTTGATGTCGGTGGTATATGCACTGTTCCGTGAAGTTGTCTACATTAAATTACGACAAAAGAATATTTATCCACAGGATATTTTATAAATGGGGATAACTTTGTGAATGTGATCATTTATTGTGGATGAAGAGGATATCAGTTTTGAAAACGTCATCGTTCTTTCAATTTACAGTAGATGACAGCAATGGCGGTACTGATCAGGGTTGATACAATACCGGCTCCGATAATAGAAGCAGGATTAACGCTTCCATACTGACTCCGATAAGCAATAACATTGATCGGAATAAGCTGAAGAGATGAAATGTTGATGATCAGGAATGTACACATTTCATTACTTGCTGTTCCGGCAGGGCGGGAGATACCGGGAGCCAGATGTTTGCGGCGCTGTTCTTCTAATTTCGATAATTCTTCCATTGCTTTTAATCCGGCAGGAGTGGCGGCCCAGCCAAGACCTAAGATATTGGCGATCATATTGATGGTAATCGGTTCTTCGGCGGGGTGACCGATGGGAAGATTTGGAAAAAGGAAACGAATGACCGGCCGGATCTTTCTGGAAGCGGCCGGGATAATTCCGGCTTTGGAAGCAATTTCCATCAGTCCTACCCAAAAAGACATGACACCGATCATGGTAATACAAAGTGAGATGGCTTCTTTGGATGAATCAAGTGCTGCATTGGTAATATCGGGCATCCGGCCTGTGAATGCGGCGTATACGATGCCTGTAAGAATCATAAAAGACCAGAGGTAGTTCAGCATAAGTGAGACTCCTGTATGTGGATATCTGAAGTATAATATGCAAACAGTGTAGAAAATATGACGGTATAAATCGCCATGCGTTTGTAAGGGGCTGCCGGAAATTGCACCAATCTCAGTTATATATTAATATATGACAAGCCAATAGAATAAACTGTAAGAGGATAATTTAAAGAAGGAATGTTAATATGCAAATATTGTTATATCTTACAGATTTCATAGTCCCGCTGGTAATCTTCGGGATTGTAGGTTATGGACTGTTAATGAAAGTTCCGGTATACGATACGTTTATTAAAGGTGCAAAGAAGGGGTTTCTGACAGTGATCAAGATTATGCCGACACTTGTCGGATTAATGGTGGCGGTGGGGATATTGAGAGCGTCCGGCTTCCTTGAACTGATTGCAAATGGAATCGGGAGATTTACGGACAGAATCGGTTTTCCGGGAGAGCTGGTTCCGCTTACAGTGGTAAAGATGTTCTCCTCATCGGCGGCGACGGGACTTTTGCTGGACATTTTTAAAGAATATGGAACAGATTCGTATATCGGACGGATTGCATCGATCAGTATGTCGTGTACGGAGACGATCTTTTATACCATGAGTGTATATTATATGACAGCCAGAGTCACGAAGATGCGCTATACATTAACGGGTGCGCTGCTTGCAACTCTGGCTGGTGTGACTGCCAGCGTAGTGCTGGCGGGTATGATGACATGATCGTGTGATGTGGTAAAATGTCACGGGAAAATGTAATTATTCCCAGGGTTTCTTATGATAATCTGAGGAATCTTTTTTGTCTCTGTGGTCTTTTCCGTTCTGGGATTTGCTCCATATGCGGAGAGCAGTGAGAATTCCGACCGTGTAAAGGATCGAGACTAATATTACCGGGTTATCCTTCAGAAAATAAATAACAAGGATAACGGATAACAGACAGATAAAGAGCTGGAATGTGGTCCAGAATCTTTTTTCGCGGACTTCTTTCGCCTGCTGAAGGAGTTCCATACGTTTCTGTTCCATACGGAGATATTCCATCAGATCTTCATCGCTGATGCGGGAAAGGATCTGCTCATCGCGGTTCATTTCGATCTTGCGTTTGGAACGGAAATTAGAGAAGAACTCACGGAACGGATGTTCATCTTTGGAGCGGGATTTTTCCTGTTGTTCGTAAAAGTCTTCTTCCAAGTCTTCGTCTTCTTCCGCATCTTTTTTCGAAAATTCTTTTGTATTTCGGGTGTCACTGAATTTGTCTGCGTTATCGGAAGCTTTACCGTCGGTAGTTTTGCTGTCGATAGTTGTTTGATTATCTGTGTTCTGGGGGTCGGTAATTTCCTTAGAAGCAGCCGTTTCAGTGTCTGTAGTTTCCTGCGCAGCAGATATATCAGCAACGGGATAAAGCACAACGTTGTCAGTGGCAGCAGGTGCGCTAGTTTCAGATTCCTTAGTCTTAGGTGATTCTTCTGTCGGTACTGCTTTTTCTATATTTTCGGACATGATTTTACCTCCGTATTCATTCTTATATTGTATGTTGTCTTTTATTTTATCTTTATTATCTTATCATATCAGCTATGAAGATAAAAAACAAATAAAGAGTGTATAAAACGGCGGAAAATAACTTGCAGTAGAAAAAAGCCCTTAAAAATGTTAAAATTGTAAGGAATCATTTGGAGGAAAACAAGATGCAGTTAATGAATGAAATCCCGGATACGTTCTGGAGTCTGTTCCGTTCGGTCAACCGGGATATTTATATTGAAGCACTTTTATGTATTAATGAAGAATACGAATATAATAACTATTTCCTGACGAAAGAAGTATGTATCCAGATCTTAAGTGACATGAATGCGAAGAAACGGTTTGAGTTACAGCGGGAGGAAAATGATACGGATTTTGATATGCTGGAGACGCCGTCATCAAGGATATTAAACTGGCTTCTGCGGGCAGGATGGCTGAAGCGTATCGAGGATTATAATACACTAGTGACGAATATTGTCATTCCGGATTATGCGGCGGTGATGATCGATGCATTTGAAAAGCTGAATTCGGAAGATGCGTCGGAGACGGATATTTATATCCAGAATGTGTATGCGACGCTGTATGCATTTCGCAATGATCCGAGGGCGAGTATCGGGCTTTTGAGGACGGCACTGGTGAATACGAGGCGGCTGAATAAGGCACTGCAGGACATGCTTCATAACATGAACAAGTTTTTTGCAAAACTTTTACAGCAGGATTCGTACAGCGGGATTTTAAGAGAGCATCTGGACAGCTATGTGGAAGAGATCGTGTGGAAGAAGTATCATATTCTGAAGACGTCGGATAACTTTTACATTTATAAGATGGATATTAAGAAATGTCTGAGAGAGATCCGGGATGATGAGGCATTTATCATGAAGGTACAGGCGCGGTCGAAGATGCTTGGAGATAATCAGGATGATGTACTGGATCTGCTGGATCTGATCGAGCGGGGATTTGATGATATTGAGCACAGAATCGCTAATATGGATAAGGAACATACGAAGTACGTCCGTGCGACGGTAACGAGGATGAATTATCTGTTAAGCGGTGAGACAGATACGAAAGGTCTGGTGGTACAGCTTCTGAATAAAATGTCGGAAGATCCGGATCAGATGGAAGAGATCATCACAGAGACCGGAAAGCGCATGAATCTGTCGCTGCTGGAAATTCTGTCGGAGAAGTCTTTATATAAGAGAAGAAAATCCAGAAAAGACTTCATCAGCCAGCTCCTTCCGGATGAGACGACGGGAGATCTGGATAAGGATGATATCTTAAGACTGAACCGGATCCAGATGCGGTTCAGCAAGAAGCAGATCGAAGAATTCATCGAGAATAATATGGAAGATGAAGTGATGGATGCGTCGAAGATTAATATTGCGGATGAGGAAGAATTTGAAAAATTGATTTTGGCTTATGATTACAGTACGCGTAAGAACAGCAGATATATGGTGCTGGAAGAAGAACCGGAGATGGTGGAAAAGGCCGGATACCGGTATCCGGCATTAAGATTCGTGAAGAGACGGGCGTAATAGTGTGTAATAATTTGTAATGCAAAACAGAAAGAAAAGTGATGAACATAATATAAAGAAGTTCTGATAAAAGGAGTTCTAAGAATAATGATAGATTACTACGAACAGCTAACCCAGGAAGAAAAAGAAGAGGTCACAGAGGTCATCCAGACACTGTACCGTCAGACATTTCTCCTGGAAAGAAAATTTGATAAACGTGCGGGAAGGATGCAGTATACAAAAGAATACCGTACCTGTACGAAGCATCTGGAATTTTTTAAAGCATATTTTGAGGTGGCGGGGATCATACTGCGGGAAAATGTACATATGGGTGTGATCTATATCCAGGGAGAGCAGTTATGGGGTGAGAAGCTGCCGCGTCTGGCGACGATCTATTTACTGGTGCTGAAGCTTATCTATGACGAGCAGATGCAGACTGCATCGTCGAGCAGCCATGTGGTGACAACACTTGGTGCAGTAAACGGAAAAGCGGGAGAATTTCATGTATTGAAGAGTCTTCCGTCAATTACGGAAATGAGACGGACGATCGCACTTCTGAAGAAGTACCAGATCATCGAGCCGCTTGATGTACTGGAAGAATTAAATGAGTCGACCCGCCTGGTCATCTACCCTTGTATCCATACGGTACTTTTAGGAGACGACATCAGGGAATTATTAGCAACATTCAGTGAGGAGGATCAAATTGGAGACGAAGCAGCCATTCAAAGCACTCTCGAAGATATGCCTGAATAACTGGCATTACATAGATAAAAAGATACTGACGCTTAATGAGGGAATCAACTTCTTCACCGGACATTCCGGAAGTGGTAAATCGACGGTTCTGGATGCGATCCAGATCGTGCTGTATGCCAATACGGATGGCCGTGGATTTTTCAACAAGGCGGCAGCAGATGATTCGGACCGTACACTGATCGAGTACTTAAGAGGTATGGTGAATATCAGTGAAAATAATGAATCACAGTATTTAAGAAACCGTAATTTTTCCAGTACGATCGTGCTGGAGCTGACACAGACGAATACCAAAGATAAGCAGTGTGTCGGTGTTGTGTTTGACGTGGATACGTCGAATAATGACGTAAGCCGCCTGTTCTTCTGGCATACGGGAGAATTACTTCCGAATCATTACCGTTCGGAAGGCCGGTGCCTTACCACTGCGGAAATGCGTGAGTACTTGCAGCGTTCCTTTACGCCGGAACAGTTCTACTGCGGTCCGAGCAATGAAAGATTCCGGAGACAGCTATACGATATCTATCTTGGCGGTCTGGACATGGAAAAATTTCCAAAGCTATTCAAACGTGCGATCTCGTTCCGTATGAATATCAAACTGGAAGATTTCGTAAAGGAATATATCTGCATGGAGCAGGATATCCATATTGAGGATCTGCAGGAAAGTGTCATGCAGTATGGACGCATGCGCAGTAAGATCGAAGAGACGATGGAGGAGATCAGAAGACTGAAACTGATCTGCGGAAAATATGAGCAGTATGCAGAAAAATCCGATGAGGAGAAGGTGTGCTCTTATCAGATCGACCGTCTGGAGATTATGAACCATGAGGTGAAGAGTCAGGAAGCCAGAGACCGGATCAAGGTAAGGCAGGAAGCCATCGAAGATCTGAAAAAGCAGCAACAGGTGCTGGAGCAGGAAGAAAAGGACCTACAGAAAGAGTATGAAGAGATCATTCTGCGGATCGCAGACAGTGGGTATGCGAGACTGGAATCAGATCTGGATACATTAAATGAGACGCTGGAGCGTCTGAATAACGGAAAAGTCCGCTGGGAGCAGACTGCAGAGCATCTGAAGGCATGGACGGAGAAAGACATTACGCCAAATCAGGTGATCTGGGATATCGAAAAATTCGCAGACGGAAGCATTTCCGAAGAAGAGCTTGTGCGCCTGCAGGAAGGCTTAAAAGATCTGCAGGAGGAGCTGGAAGACCAGAGACAGGAAGCGGATGCAGACCTTCGCCGGATCAAGAAAGAAGAGAAAGAGGCAAGAGCAGAATTAAAAGAACTGAAGCAGGGAAAGAAGGCTTATCCGAGAGAGCTGGAAGAGGCGAGATTCGAACTGCGTAACCGTCTGCATGAGCGCTGCGGCAAGTTTGTGAATGTGCATATTCTTGCGGATCTTCTGGATGTGAAGGACGAGAGATGGCACAATGCAGTGGAGGGTTATCTTGGAAATAATAAATTGCAGCTGATCGTGGAACCAAAGTATGCCAGGGCTGCGATGGACATTTACCAGGAGATGGATACGAAACGTTTCTTCCGGGCAGCAGTCCTGGATACGGAGAAGCTTACGAAGGACAAGCATCAGGTACAGCCGGGCGCGCTGGCAGAAGTAGTAAAAGCGAAAGAAGCGTATGTGCAGGAATACATTAATTTCTTCCTTGGAAATGTAAAAAAATGCGAATCACTGGATGAACTGCGTGAGTGCAGGATCGGTGTGACACCGGACTGTATGCTGTACCAGAGCTACAAACTGCAGCACATGAATCCGGAGAATTACACCAGAAGAGCCTACATCGGTGAGACGAGTATGCGCCAGAGAATCCGCAAGCTGGAAGAAAAATGTGAGAAGTTAAATGGCGAGAGAATGCCGGTACAGGAGCTGTTAGAAGAGATCCGCCAGGCAATGCAGATGGAGATGTTGAAGCAGCCGGCAGAGGATTATCTCGGATGGCTGGCTGACAGCAAGGCAATCATTTCCAAAGAAAAGAAAAAGGCTCAGCTTCTGGAACAGATGCAGAAGTTAAAGGATGAATCCGTTGCTGCATGGGAAGGCAAGAAGAAAGAAGTGCAGGCGGCACAGGATGCGAAGAAAGAATCCGTATCCAAGGTGCAGGAAGCAATCTGGGAGAACAAGAAAGAAATCGAACGTCTGAATGCAGAAGTTCTCGAATCGGAAGAACAGATGAAGGACGTGAAGAGAAAAGTAGCAGATAAGCGTTACGAGAAGGAGTTCCAGGAATATCTGTCGGGCAGAAAATCAGAGAATTATGAGTATCTGAGACGTCAGATGGTTTCGCGGGTATATACGCTCAGGGAAGAAGAGGAAGACGCTTACCGGAAGCTGGTGGAAGAGAGAAGCAGTTATATCAGAGAATATCCGAACCGTACATTCTCAACTTCTATCCGGGACAACGCGCCGTATGAGAAGCTTTTGAATTCGCTGTCCTGCGATCATCTGGAGACTTACAGGGAGTCGGCGAAGACACAGGCGAAAGCGGCTGTGGAGCATTTCAAAGATGACTTCATCTTCAAGATCCGGAGTGCGATCCTGGAGGCTTATCAGAGAAGGGATGAGCTGAACCGGATCATCAGCAAACTGGACTTCGGTAAGGATAAGTATCAGTTCGTGATCACGAAGAACAAGGGTGCAGATGGAAAATATTATAAGATGTTCATGGATGATTCCCTGCAGATCCGTCCGTCTGACTTAGATGATACGATGGACAACCAGCTTGATATGTTCACGATGGAGCATGAGAACCAGTATGGGGAGATGATGAACGAGCTGATCAATATCTTCATCCCGCCGGAGAATGCGACGAAGGACGAGATGGATGAGGCGAAACGCAACATGGATAAGTATGCGGATTACCGAACCTATCTGTCATTCGATATGCAGCAGATCGTACATGGCGATAAGGAGATGACGATCGGACTGAGTAAGATGATCAAGAAGAACTCGGGAGGAGAGGGACAGAACCCATTATATGTGGCGCTTCTGGCAAGCTTTGCACAGCTTTATAAGATCAACCTGTCGCCGAAGATGCACCGGTCTCCGACACTGCGTCTGGTTGTGCTGGATGAGGCATTTTCCAAGATGGATGCCGAGAAGGTGGCAAGCTGTATCTCGCTGATCCGCGGACTTGGCTTCCAGGCGATCATCAGTGCGACGAACGATAAGATCCAGAACTATCTGGAGAATGTAGATAAGACTTTCGTGTATGCGAACCCGAATAAGAGACATATTTCCATTCAGGAATTTGAGAAGACGGAGTTTGGGGAGTTGGCGGAGGAATAAAGTCGAATGTTTGTGATGTAAATATTGTAAGAATCGATGAAGAGTGGTGATATGTGACTGGAAAAAGAAGATGTGCTTACGAAAGGATGTCAGTTTACCACTGACAGGTGATAATATGAATACAATAAAGAAAAGTCTGAAAGACAGGGTGTGGGATTATCTTATAAAAAATGAAAAATATATCGTGCCGGGAATCTTGATGATAGGTGGAAGCAGTTATTATCCAGCGAAAAGCAGAAGACGGTAGAGCTACATGCTATATCAGAGTTTGCGTTATATCTGGATGTTATGAATAGGTATTTTCTGCATAGCTATTGCGTGCCTGACGAGGTGTCATTCCGTAAATCTCTTTGAAAAGACGGTTAAAAATCGTCTGGTTAGTGAAACCACTCTCCTGCATTACCTCAGAAATGGACTTGTCTGTATTCATCAGAATACGTCCAGCATGAGAAATACGCACCTCATTCAAGTAACGAAGAAATGTGATACCCATATGCTGCTTGAAAAAACGGCAGAAATATTCTCGGCTGAATCCTACCTGATTAGCTACTTCTTCCAATGAGAGCTTTTCTGTATAATGTTCATTCACATAAGAGATGATCTTTCGCAGAATATCATTAGACTGACCTGTTCCAGTAGTCGTTCCCGGCAGGGAATATACGGAAAAATAACGAATCAAATCAGCAAGCATCAGCAATGCCGTGCCGTCTGAACGCATGGCGCTGGTGTTTTTATTTTCGACATTGGTTCGTGTCAGATCGTGTGCAAGCTGACAGAGGTGAATATACGGGGTGGATTTTGAATCATCCAGAGAAACCGGGCGGCATTTGATGTGATATAGTTCCAAATCCGGACAGTAAACAGAAAGCTGCTTTTTATCAACATGGATACATAAGAACATATATAGCTTAGAATCAGAATGAATAGAATGAACTTCTTTTGAATCAAAAACAATCAGTTGATTGCGCTGAAGGGTAAGATGTTCGTGCTCGATATGAAT
>OICL01000704.1_pt1 | contig 16158 bp, 6 predicted proteins | sample 1581231 | NCBI WGS metagenome assembly OICL01 (sample SAMEA3882542, study PRJEB24775) | human gut metagenome | biome: human-associated habitat; feature: intestine environment; material: feces | place: Netherlands | collected 2009/2010 | reverse complement strand
CGTGGAAATCTGGAAGCGTTTCAGAAAATGGGGCGGTATTCCGACAGGTTTGACGCAGAACGTGGGCGATTTTCTTCGTTCTGAGGAGATTGAAGGTATTTTGGGTAACAGCGATTTTGTGTATCTGTTAAATCAGAATGCCAAAGATCAGGCAATTCTCGCTGATAAACTGGGACTATCTGATAAGCAGCTTTCCTATGTCACCAACTCCGAGCCGGGAAGTGGTCTGATACTGTTTGACAATGTGGTAATTCCATTTGTAGACAAATATCCGACAGACACCAAGACTTACAGAATTATGAATACCAAGCCGGAGGAATCGGTGCAGAAGGAGGACGCAGTGTAAATGGCAGAAAAGAGACAGAAAAAGCAGGCGGAAAAGGCATTTGAAAAAGAGATATTTTCCAAAGATAAGGAAGTGACTGGAGCAAAGCATACAGAACACAGGCAGGACAACACCTTTTCTGTGGAAAATCAGTTTCATGCCAATGAGAAGCCTGTGAGCAATCTGCCAAGAGATGCGAACCATGGCAGTCATAGAAGAAATGCAACTTCTGGTCACAGCGTCCAGAAGTCGGAAGCCGAAGCGGAAAAGGCATTCTTAAAGGAAAACAGTTTCATGCAGGATGAGCAGAGTGATTTTGAAACATCTTCTGACAGCACGATAGAAAACAAGGTTCATGTCAGGGACACCTACCAACGGTCTGAGGAAAAAGGAAAATATCACAAAGGGCGTGTGCAGAGAGAACACGCACACAGAGAGCGTGCGAAGTCAGAAAATACAAAGCAGTCCGATTATGGAGATTTCCAGACAAAGGATGCCACATTTTCGCAGGGGCAGACGGAAGAATTTACCGACAGAAAAGTACAGAAGGCTTTTGATAAGTCGGAAAAGAGCCGCCGAAAGTTGCAGAAAGCAAAGGACAAGATGCCGAAAAAGCGGCAGTATGAGATGAAACGTGTCTTTGATGAACAGACCGGAAAAGCAAAGTATGTGGTGGTTCCGGTGGAAGTGGAGAAGCCATTCAAGCCTGACGGACTTGGAAAAGCTGCGGTTCACAAACTCCAGACCGAAAATATGTATTTTGTGCATCGCAAGATTGCTGAGACAGAAAAGGATAATTCTGCGGTTGAGGGTGCACACAAGACGGAACAGCGAGCCGAGGATATTTACCACTATATGAAGTATCACCGCAAGAGCAAGGCACAGAGAAAGCGTGACCGATTAGAGCGATTGCAGAAAAAACAGGTCACAGCGGATATGAAGCTGGAGTATGAGAAATTCATCAGTGAAAATCCACATCTAAAGGGCAACAGTCCAAAGAAGCAGTTGCAAAGGCAGCTACAGAAACAGCGCATCAAGCGTGAGTATGCCAAGGCAAGGCGGGTAGGAGCAGAAGCCAAGACTGCAAAGGAAACATTTACAAAGACAGCCAATGCTGCAACCGGCATTGCAAAGAAGTTACAGGAGATTGCCACAAAAAATAAAACACTGATTATCACAGTGGGTATTTTTGCACTTCTGCTCATTATGATCATGTCGGCACTATCAAGCTGCGGTTCCATGTTTACCGGAACTGTGACAACAACGATGGCAAGCACATATCTTAGCCTTCCGGCAGAGATTGATGCAGCAGATTTATCTTTTACAGAAAAGGAAATGGAGCTGCAAAACAAGATTGACCGGATTGAAACTGATTATCCGGGATATGATGAATACGATTATAACCTTGGTGCAATCGGGCATGATCCGTACACACTGATCAGTTATCTTTCCGCAGTCCATACGGAATTTACTGCCGCAGGAATAGAGAGTGAGATTCAGGAATTATTTGATGCCATGTATTCACTCACTACCGAGGAAGTAGAGGAAACACGGACAAGGACAGTCACAAAGACCGGAACCAGAACAGTTACAAATGCAGATGGAAGCATCAGTACCGAGGAATACGAGTATGAGGAGGAAGAAGAATATACCGTAACAATTCTTCGTGTCACACTTACGGTCACACCGCTTGAGAGCATTGTAGCCGGACGCATGGACAGCGAACAGACGGAAATTTTTGGAGCCTATACGGAGACAAAAGGCGGCTTACAGGTCTTTGCTTCTCCGGTTGATTATTACTGGTATTACTATATCAGCAGTTATTATGGATACCGGAAGAATCCGAACACCGGAACAGAGGAGCTTCACAGGGGCGTGGACATTGCAGTGCCGACAGGTACCGTTGTCTATGCGGCGCATGACGGAACGGTTATGGAAGCGGCTTACGATTCCTATTATGGGAATTATGTGGTGATTACGGACAGTAAGGGATATACCACAAAATATGCCCACATGGACAGTTTAAATGTGTCCGCAGGACAGAGTGTCAAAAAGGGTGACGATATAGGCAAAAGCGGAAATACAGGAAGCAGTACCGGAAGCCACCTTCATATCGAATGTCTGTATAACGGGGAATATTATAACCCGTTATTTTATTTTGAAGCAGGAGAACAGACCATTTATGGAGAAACAACGGGCGGCACCGGAGGAGGAACCGGCAATGTGATACCACCGGAGTCCTATGATGATGCAACGGTGCAGACACTTATGCGGGAAGCAAACAGGTATCTGGGAATGCCATATACATTCGGGGGAACTGCTCCGGCAAGTTTTGACTGCTCCGGATTTGTATGCTGGGTATTTTCAAACAGTGGGGTTCACAACCTGCCAAGAACCACAGCACAGGGCATTTATGACCAGTGTACTCCGGTATCAGCGGCAGATGCAAAGGCAGGGGACATTATCTTTTTTACCGGAACCTATAATGCAGGACGTCCGGTTACACATGTCGGTATCTACTGCGGAAACGGTACGATGGTGCATTGCGGCGATCCAATCCAGTACACCTCAATCAATACCTCTTACTGGCAGAGCCATTTTTATGGTTTTGGAAGATTGAATTAGCGAAGGGAGGAATTATTTTTGTCAGTAGAGCGAATCAATTCACAGCTTAAAAAGGTCAGGGAGCAGATAGCACAGCTACAGGCAAAGGAAAAAGACCTTGCAGAGCAGAAACAGATGGCGGAGGATGCCGAAGCCATGAAGATCATACGAAAATATAAAATCTCATCGGAGCGTTTGCAGATGTTAAACAAGCTCAGTGAGGATGAAGTCAGAAATTTATTAAAGAAACGGGAACAGGAAAAGGAGGATTCGACTAATGAAAAACAGGAGATTATCGGCTAGGGCAGTGGTGTCCCTTATACTGTCGGCAATACTTTTTTGTATGCCGATGGGGGCATTTTTTGCCAACAGGACAAACACGATAGAGGTTCATGCGGAGGATAGTGCAGAGCAGAAAACAGAGAGTGCGGCAGAGGAAAGCAGTGTTGATAGTACAACTTTCGGCAATGGTAACAATGGCAGTTCTGATTCTAGCAGTGGAGAAAACCATACAGAGCAGTCCACGGAGAATACAACGGAGAATTCCACAGAAGGCACAACCGAGGAGACACAGCCTTCCGCAAAATGCACCTGCAAGGAAAAATGCAGTCAGTATGCGGTGGATGAGGATTGTGAGGTGTGTGCAAAGGATTACAAGGAATGTGCTTATATCAATCCGAGCGTAAAAATTACAATCAATACACCTTCTGGGTGGCATAACGATACCACGAAAGTAACAGTCAAGGTGGAGGATACTATTGTATCCGGCAATTTTACCATTCAGACAGTAAAGGCAAAAGTCGGACAGAATGGAAGCTGGACAGATATTACCGAGGATATGTACATAGAGATTTCCGAGAACAGCACCATTTATGTGCAGGTCACAGACCAGAAGGGCAAGACCTATGAGAAAAACCGCTATATCAAGTGCTTTGATTTTACGAAGCCTACCTTAAATGCGGCAGTCAGCGACGGTCTTTTGAGCATTCAGGCACATGATACGGATTCCGGTATCAAGGCAATCTATGTCAATGGCTATGAGTTTACAGAGCATACGAATGGAGCCTTGAATATCCGTCTGCAACAGTTCGATGCAGGGTATCAGTATTTCACGATTTCTGCCATGGATAATGCAGGAAATACCTCTGAAATCTATAAAACAGCCAATCCGTATTACACCGATCCGGAGAATAAGGACAGCAGTGAAAAAGATCCGGCACAGCAGCTTCCGGTGGATGCGTCGGCAACCAAGCCAAGCTCTGCAACCGCACAGGTCACAGAGCATACAAAAACGGATGTGAATGGAAATACAGTTTTCCAGACAGGCAGTGGAACAACTTCAAGCAGTTCCGCAACAGCAAAGCAATCTCCAAGTACGGGAGATACTTCTAAGGATGCAGACCAGAGCAGTGACAGCCAGACCACAGAAAAAGGCAAGGAATTTTACACAATCCAGACTGCATCAGAAAAGATATTTTATCTTGTGATTGATCGTGATGGGGAAGATGAAAAGGTGTATTTCCTTACAGAAGTCAGTGAAAATGACCTGTTAAATACCACAACGGATAACAGCGAGACACTTCCGAAAAATTCAGCAGCATTGGAATCTGCAATTCCTACCAAAGACAGTGCATTGTCAAATAATAATGCAGATACCACAGGAGAGAAAAAACAGGGAACGGAAAGTGTTGAGGGCAGTACCGAAGAAAGCACGGAGGATACAAGTAAGCCGAAAGAGGATACCGCAAAAGCAGATGGTTCCGGCTTTACATATATTTTAATAGGCATTGCTGCGGTAGCTGTGATCGGAGTGGTATATGTTGTGAAGTCTAAGAAGAAAAAGGAAAACTTCATTGATGAGGATGAAGATGAGGACGAGCTTGACGAGGACTATGATTATGAGGACGAGGACGAAGCCGAGCAGGATTCAGACGAAGCATTCTTAAATGGTGGCGATGATACGGAATCAGAGGACACAGGCGAGAATGACAGTGAAGATAACAGTGACAACGATAATGATGAAGAAAACGGGGAGGAATAGAGATGGAGCTTGTAATTGCAGAGAAGCCGAGCGTGGCACAGAGCATTGCGGCAGTTCTTGGTGCCACACAGCGTAAGGACGGTTATTTGGAAGGCAATGACTATCTGGTATCATGGTGTGTGGGACATCTGGTAGAACTGGCACAGCCGGAAAGCTATGAGGAAGCATGGAAGAAATGGAGCTATGAGAGCCTTCCGATCATTCCGCAGGAATGGCAGCATGAAGTGAAAAGTGATACAAAAGCACAGTATCAGATTTTGAAAAAGCTCATGCATGATGACAGGGTGGATGCAGTCGTGTGTGCTACCGATGCCGGAAGGGAGGGAGAGTTGATCTTCCGCCTGACCTACAACATGGCAGGGTGCAGAAAACCGATGAAACGATTATGGATTTCTTCCATGGAGGAGAGTGCTATCCGTGACGGCTTCCATAATCTTCGTCCAGGCAGTGATTATGACAATCTGTACAAGTCAGCACTATGCAGGCAGGAAGCAGACTGGCTTGTGGGTATCAATGGCACTAGGCTTTTTACGGTATTGTATGGTGGCAAGGCATTAAAGGTCGGCAGAGTGCAGACACCGACACTTGCCATGCTGGTAGACCGTGAAAGTAAAATCATGAATTTCAAGAAAGAAGCCTATTATATGGCTCATATCATGGAAAATGGTCTGGATGCTGTATCGGAGCATATCAGTGATAAAACGGAAGCAGAGAGGATTGCAGGAGCCTGTGAAAACGGACAGGCTCTTGTCACTTCTGTGATAAAGGAAGAAAAGTGGGTGGCACCACCGAAACTCTATGACCTTACCACACTCCAGAGGGATGCAAACCGTCTGTTTGGCTTTACTGCCAAGCAGACATTGGAATATACGCAGAGTCTTTATGAGAAAAAGTTAGTAACATATCCGAGAACAGACAGCCAGTACCTTTCCGATGACATGGAGGGAACAGCGAAAAATGTGATTGAAGCAATTTTCAATTCGCTGTTATTTGAGCAGAATATCATATTCAATCCAGATATTAAAAGAATTTTGAATAGCAAGAAAGTGACAGACCACCATGCAATCATTCCGACCATGGAGATCATCAAACAGGACTTAAAGGTGATTCCTGAGAGTGAAATAAAGATCCTTTCATTATGTGCGAACCGTCTGCTGTGTGCAACCGGGGAGAAGCACATTTATAATTCCACAAAGGCAGAGCTTACCTGCAACGAGATTGTGTTTAAGGTATCCGGTAAGGAAGTATGGAAAAATGGATGGAAGGAATTTGATGATTTCTTCAAAAATTCCTATAAGACCACAGAGGATAAATCAGATGCCGAGGAAGAAAAGAAGCTGCCGGAGCTTCGTGAGGGCATGACGATTGCAGTGGAGCAGACAAAGGTTTCCGAGCATTTCACACAGCCACCGAAGCATTATACTGAAGATTCCCTTTTGTCGGCAATGGAGCGAGCCGGAGCAGAGGATATGGGTGATGAGGTGGAGAGAAAAGGACTTGGCACACCTGCCACCAGAGCCGATATCATAGAAAAGTTGGTAAAAGACGGATTTGTGAAACGTGAGAAAAAGCAGATGATCCCGACAGAGGACGGAATGAAGCTGATCACGATACTTCCGGATGTAGTAAAATCTCCGAAACTGACCGCTGACTGGGAGAATGAGCTTACTCTTGTATCCAAAGGAGAAGTTGCTGCAGAGCAGTTTATGTCAGGTATTGAAGCAATGGTAACTGATCTTGTAAAGACCTATCACAGCGTTAGTGATGAACATAAAGCCATGTTTGGCACAGGCAAGGGTGGACAAGAAGTGCTAGGCAAATGCCCGAAGTGTGGTGCTGATGTAGTCAAGGGAAAATTCGGAGCGTATTGTACCGGGAAATGTGGCATGAATGTCGGCAAGGCACTTGGGGTAACACTTTCCGATACACAGGTCAAGAGCCTGCTTCAAGGGAAAAAGATACTTGTAAAAGGTCTGAAGGGCAAGAAAGGCAGCTACGATGCTTATTTGATTCCAGAGAGGATAGAGGAGTTTTTTTACACGAAGGACGGTAAAGAAATCAAGGGATTACAGTATAAATTTAAGATGGAATTTCCAAAGACGAAAGGAAAGCAGGGGTAGGAAAGAGCTTTTTGGCGTGGTATAATTTATAAGACGATGTAGAGTTGAAAAATGCATAGGAGTGATTAAATGAAAGCACATAAAGTACCAGCGACATATTATGCCGCATGGAAGATTCCGGGAAAGAACCATAGTTTTTATGTTTTTTATAAAGATAAATTGTATAATGAAGGACAAAGCAAGAGTTATAAGGAAGTTGACAAGATAACTCAGGAGCATTCATTTTTCATGGAAGAAAATTTTTACTATTTAGATATTAAGAATGTGCCGGGATTGACATATAAACTGCAAAATGAAATAGAAGAATTTTTAACTAATGGTGCATATAGTATTAAGTGTCAGGATACTTTGGATGAAGATAGTGCTCCCGATTATCCAGTTATTGAAATTAGAGATTATAGTCAATTTATGTATTGGCGTGATCGTATGGATTCATGGATAATTAAAGATTCTGATGGAAACAATGTTACAGTTGATGCTTTCAAAAATGATTTAGGTACATATTTGTTTGGTAAAGTAGGAAAAATTATTGAAGAAAACTACTTTGCAAATGAATTAGAACCTAAGTGGAATGTAATAAAGTCGGAAATTGAAATTCAAAGAAATTCGGGTGATGATTTTGCTTTAGTACATCAAGATGATTTGTTAGAGTTTTTTATTGTCCAATATCTTAGGCTAGAGGGGGTTATAGAAGAATATATTAAGCCGACGCTGGGGATTTTTAGGGATGTGTTTTCATCTATGGGATATGAAGATTCTGAATTAGATAAAATGAAAAATGAGGGACTATTAGCACCTGAATCATATTTTTATGGGGCATTGTTAGATGCTGCACGAGGTGACAAAAAAAGACTCCAGAAGCATATGGATTCAATTAAACAAAATTATGTTATTGATTTATTAAAGGCTGAAGAAGGAATTTCATTTATAACATCGACAAAACCATGTGTAGTAATGAAAATGGAAGGAACATTTAAAGCTGAAATGATTTTCCCGGTAACTCCGCAATATTGTATTAGATTTATAGGAAACAAGTTGGCAGGAAATAGAAGTAGAAAATTTTATGAAATTAAATCAAGTGATGTGAAGGTTATAAATCGAAAGATTATTTCAGAATCGAAAAATATTGTTATGAGTGATTCAAAAATAATATCGGACAGAATATGATAGTTATCTGCAATGAATAAAATTTATCAACACAGCGTCAGAGCGTATGGGAAAACCTGTACGCTCTAATTTTTATCAAAAAATGGAGGAAAACCACATGGAAGAAACAAATGTAACAATGACAGCGGCGGAAATGCAGGGCGAGCCTGCAGCAAAGGAAAATGAAACAAAGGCGGAGAAGTTTATCCGCATTGGCGAGTACCGCATGAATAAAGCGGTGGATGCCATTGGCAGACTGGAAAATCTTGCGAACCGCAGTTCCTATGAATATACACAGGAACAGGTGGATGCTATGTTTCAGGCATTAGAGGGGAGGGTTGCGGAAGTAAAATCAAGATTTGCACCGAAAAAAGCACCGGAAGGCAAGAGTTTCAGCTTTGGTACAATCGAATAATTGCAACAATCAATCATGGAAAGGCAGTCATGTAGTTTATGTGGCTGCCTTTTTGTCGTATCTATGACAGGAAGGAGAACTGTGTGAGAAAATATGATTTTATATCGGCTCTGGCAAAAGAGACAGCAGCCGAGGTTGTCAAAAATCGTGAGGAATGGATGAAATACCTGACTACAGCGGCAAGGCTGTATAAGTATCCGTTCCGGGAACAGCTTTTGATCTATGCACAAAGACCAGACGCAACAGCTTGTGCTTCCATAGAACTGTGGAATGAGCGTATGCACTGTTGGGTAAATAAAGGTGCAAAAGGTATCGCACTTTTGGATGAGGATGACGCACATGGAAAGCGTCTGAAATATGTATTTGATGTGTCAGATGTCCATGCGGCAAGGAGAATCGGACGGTATCCGGAACTATGGGAATTACATGAGGAACATAAGGAAGATGTAATTAAGCGTCTGGAGCAGACTTATGGTGCTACCGATGATAAGAAGCTGTTTGAAGAAAGACTTATTGAGATAGCTGAGAGGATTGCGGCAGATTATTATGAGGAATTGTTGCCGGATTTGCAGTACATGATCGAGGGCAGCTTCCTAGAAGGACTGGACGAGCAGAATGTCGGTATCCGGTTAAGAGATACTTTATCTGAGAGTATTTCTTTTACACTTTTATCTGCCTGCGGTGCAGATATGCAGGAGTATGGTTCGGAGTTTGCTTTCGATTTTATCCATGAATTTAATTCCATGGATACCCTTGCGGTACTTGGAGATGCAGCTAATGAACTTGCAAAACCGGTACTTTTAGAAATTGGAAGAACCATAAGGGCATATAACAGAAGCCACGAACAGGAACAAACAGAAAATTTAACGCAGAAAGGACTTGCAAATACTTCTGAAATAGACTACAATGCGTTAAAGCGTGAAAGCGAGAGCGGACATGAGGAATATATTGACAACAATCAAAACAGCGTAGAAAGGGGCAATAGCAATGAATCTGACATACGAAAAGAACGGGGATTATCTGATCCCGACATTACAGGCGGACATTCAGCCGGAGGGAACCGTAACAAAGTACGGAATGATGAGAGAGACTTATCTGAAGGAGAACCACAGGGGCGTGTACTCAGCGTTTCTTCTGAAAGGGACATTGAAAGAACACCTACTGACAATCCAGAAGCAGGCAGAGGAGAGAATGGAGAAGCTGACAAGCCAGATGGCGGCAACCGAGGGAGTGACAGAACAGCTCAAGGAAACCGATCAGATGCTTTGGGTAGCGAAGATGAACAGCATTCGGAACCGAGCAGAGGAAGTGGTTCTGGGAGAACTGGTTTACAGTCTGTAACAGATACCGATGATCTTCTCCGGGGAGACGCAGCGGAACCCACCTTTACACAACTCAGCCTGTTTCCTTCTTTTGAGGAGCAGGTCGGAACAGTCGCAGCAGCGGAAGCAAGTATGAAATATACCATGCCCGCTGCTTTTTCTTTGCCACAGAATGAGCTTGAAACCATTCTTCGCAGTGGTGGAGGAAAACAGCACAGCAGAAAGCGTATCTTTGCAAAGTACACAGAGGGCAGAAATGCCGAGCAGATGGTGGATTTTCTGAAAAATGAATACGGTCAGACCGGAAAAGGCTTTGAAATCAATGGGAATCCGGTATCGGTGTGGTTCGATGAGCATGGCATGAGTGTCGGCTATGGAACACAGGCAAGGGAAACACCACTTGTTACTATGAGTTGGGAAGAGGTAGAGAACCATATCCGCTCTATGATTGAAAATGGCACTTATATGAGTGCGAGTGAAGCATTTCTTGTGGATACGCAGGAGCGGAACCGTGTTGCTAATCAGATATTTTTCTTTCTTAGGGATGGCATGGATGAGACACCGGAAGAACTTGGATTAAAAGCCGGAAACTATCCGGAGAGTGAAGCAAAACTCATGGAACTTCTTTCTACCCATGAGGGCAGGGAACAGCTTAAAAATATTTTGGAAGATGCGGCAAACCGCCTTGCTTCTGGAGAAGCAGAATTAAAATGGCGGCATGTGAAATCACCGGAATATCTGTTATCGGAGATAGCAGACCTTGACAGGGAGAGACTGGAATTTCCATTGCCGGATGCGGTGGAGGTAGCACAGGAAGATTTTATCACGCAGGATGAAATTGACTATGCACTTGGCAGAGGAAGCGGCTATGAGCATGGAGCTTTCCGCATTTATGAGTATTTCATGGAAGGACATGACCAGAAAGAAGCAGTTGCTTTTCTGAAAAATGAATATGGCATTGGTGGTGGTTCCGGCGGACTGCCGGGCAATGATGATTCCCATAATGAACATGATGGAAAAGGTATCCGTCTGGAGAAAGGCAGTTATGGCAATCCGTATGCAAAAGTGCTTCTGAACTGGAATGTAGTCGAGAAAAGGCTACGTGAGCTGATCCATGAGGATAAATATTTATCTCCACAGGGGAAAGAAAACTACAAGGCATACAAGGAAGAACAGGCAGAGAAAGCAAGACAGCGAGAGCTTTCCCGTCTGGAGCATGGACAGCGACTTGAATGTAAGAAGGACATCGAAGCCTTGATTGCCGAGAAATTCAATGGTTTTGTGCTTCCGAGGAATACCGCAGATGAAATCATAGATAAATATGGCATTGACTGTGTGGAATTTGTTCTTGCAAATACCGTCACGCATTTTGATTATGATGGGCGGTTTTCGCAGAACAATAAGGAATGGGCAAAAGGCATTGTTGCGGAAAATGAGTGGGAGAACAACGATCTGATTCTAAGCTCACATCCGGCAGTGCTGGACGGATTTACCAATCAGGCGAGAAGATATATCAATGTGATTCGGGAAAAAGAAAAGGAAGCACAGCAAAAGATCACGATTGATGGATATGAGTGTGTTCTGGTTGATGAGTGGGGCAGTGAAAAAGAGAAATATCTGCTTGGAAATGACATTGAGGACAGCAGTTTTTATTATGCACAGGTCAATGGGAAATCCTTTGAATACGACCATAAGCCGGAGCGTAGCGAGGTAGAGGACGATTATATCAATGCCATTGCAGAGGAAGATATTGACCGACACGAAGCAGAGGTGTTTTCAAGGTTTGAGGGGACGGATGGTATCGCAGAGCCGGATGAAACTGAGCCACAACAAGAATTTTCACAAGAGGAATCGCAGAAATTATCATGGCATGTGGTACATGATGCAGATGATGAATATGGCAATCCGACACAGTGGAGTGCAACCTTATCAGAGGGAATATTCCTTTGGATTGATAAGGAAGTGGACGGATATGCTATTTATGATACGGCAGACACCACCCGTCCGGCATTGGAGACATTTTCGACTTTGCAGGAAGCAATGGATTGGGGGAATGAGCTTGCAGAAAGTGGCAGGGAAGCAGAAGCGGAGTTTTCTGACGAAAAGGAACAGAATGTTGTTACAAAACAGACAGAAGATGAACTGGACAGTATAGATACGCAGTCTGCCCGTGAGAGTCTGGAGAATGGTGAAGCAGACCGACAGACAGAGGAAATGCTGTCACAGGTGCTTACAGGAGACTGGGAACCGATTACTCTTCCTTCACAGGAAGAAAATAAACCAGTACCGGATAAAAGCAACGCTGTCAATTTCCATATCAGCGATGACCGCTTGGGCGAAGGCTCTCCAAAAGAGAAATTCCAGAGAAATATTGCAGCAATCAAACTGTTGGAGCAGATCGAGGGCGAAAGTAGATATGCAACACCGGAAGAACAGCAGATTTTGTCACAGTATGTCGGTTGGGGTGGTCTTGCTGATGCGTTTGACGAGAGCAAATCAAACTGGTCAGCAGAATATCACCAGTTAAAGGAACTGCTATCACCGGAGGAGTACCGCATGGCAAGGGAGAGTACCTTGAATGCCCATTATACAAGTCCGGTCATTATCCGCCAGATGTACGAAACATTGGAGAAAATGGGATTTTCCAAAGGAAATGTACTGGAGCCTTCCATGGGCATCGGCAACTTTTTTGGTATGATGCCGGATTCCATGAAAGAAAGCAGGCTTTACGGAGTAGAGCTTGACAGTATCACCGGACGCATTGCAAAACAGCTTTATCCGCAGGCAGATGTGCAGATCAAAGGCTTTGAAAAGACCGATTATCCGAACGATTTCTTTGATGTGGCAATCGGAAATGTACCTTTTGGTCAGTATAAGGTGGCAGATAAGCAGTATGATAAAAACAATTTCCTGATCCATGATTATTTCTTTGCAAAGACGTTGGATAAAGTGCGTCCCGGAGGTGTGGTTGCTTTTATCACAAGCAAGGGAACCATGGACAAGGCAAGTCCGGAAGTCAGAAGATACCTTGCACAAAGAGCAGACCTGCTTGGTGCAGTCAGACTTCCGAACACCGCATTTAAGGCAAATGCAGGAACAGAAGTGACTTCGGATATTTTATTTTTCCAGAAGCGTGACCGCATGGTGGAGCGTGAGCCGGACTGGGTACATCTGGGAGAGGATGCAGATGGCATTGCAATGAACGCTTACTTTGCAGAGCACCCGGAGCAGATCGTAGGAAAGATGGAAATGGTATCCGGTCCTTATGGCATGGAAAGCACCTGCAGGGCAGATGACAGCAGACCTTTTGCGGAGCAGTTAGCAAAAGCACTTGAAAATATTACAGGACAGATTGATACGATTGATCTGGATGAGGAGCTTGTGGATGAAATGAGCAGGCAGAGCATTCCGGCTGGTCCGTCCGTTAAGAATTTCAGTTATACAGTAGTCGATAATGAGGTATATTACCGTGAAAACTCTGTCATGAAGGCGGTGGAAGTATCAGACACCGCAAAAGAACGTATCAAGGGAATGGTGGCAATCCGTAACTGTACGCAGGAGCTGATTGATATGCAGCTTGAGGAATACTCCGATGTAGCAATTAAGGAAAAGCAGGCAGAGCTTAACAGCCTGTATGATAATTTTTCTAAGAAATATGGTCTGATCAATTCACAGACGAATAAGAGAGCCTTTAATCAGGACAGCAGTTATTGCCTGTTGTGTTCTTTGGAAAAACTTGATGATGAGGGTAATTTCAAAGGCAAGGCGGATATGTTCACGAAGCGTACCATTAAAAGGGCAGAGGTTGTCACAAGTGTGGATACCGCAAGTGAAGCGCTGGCAGTATCTCTAGCAGAAAAAGCAAAAATAGACCTTGATTTTATGGGAGGGCTTACCGGAAAAGATAAGGATACACTTACCGAGGAACTTCGTGGTGTTATTTTCCAGAATCCGCTTACGGATGTGTGGGAGACAGCAGACCAGTATCTAAGTGGCAATGTGCGTGAGAAACTTGCCATTGCAGCAACCTATGCAGAAAATCATCCGGAATATGCCCCAAATGTACAGGCTCTTACGCAGGTACAGCCGAGGGAGCTGGACGCATCGGAGATTGAGGTACGTATTGGTGCCACATGGATTGAACCAAAGTATATCAATGATTTTATGCGTGATATTTTCCAGACACCGGAACATTTATTCCGCAGGGATACGATAGGTGTGCAGTTTTCGGGTGTAACCGGAGAGTGGAATGTAAAGGGCAAAAATGCGGACTATGGCAATACGCTTGTCAACATGACATACGGTACAAGCCGGGTAAATGCCTATAAGATACTGGAAGATTCCCTGAACCTCAAAGATACGAGAGTATATGACACCATTGAGGAGGATGGAAAGGAAAAGAGAGTCCTCAATAAAAAGGAAACCATGATTGCAAGCCAGAAGCAGGAAGCAATAAGGGAGGCATTTAAGGACTGGGTATTCCGTGATCCGGAACGCAGGCAGACACTTGTGGCAAAATATAATGAGCTTTTCAATTCCACCAGACCAAGAGAATATGACGGTTCGCATCTGAAATTTCCGGGCATGACACCGGATATTGAATTAAAGCCGCATCAGAAAAATGCGGTTGCCCATGTGCTGTATGGAGATAATACCCTGCTTGCGCACTGTGTTGGTGCCGGAAAGACCTTTGAAATGACAGCGGCGGCAATGGAAAGCAAGCGTCTGGGACTATGCCAGAAGTCATTATTTGTAGTGCCGAACCACCTGACTGAACAATGGGCAAGTGATTTCCTTCGGTTATATCCCGGAGCAAATATCCTTGCAGCAACGAAAAAGGATTTTGAACCTGCCAACCGTAAAAAGTTCTGTTCCCGTATTGCAACAGGTGATTATGATGCCGTTATCATTGGGCATAGTCAGTTTGAAAAAATCCCATTATCACAGGAAAGGCAGGCGGCTACAATCGAAAGACAGATTGATGAGATTGAGCTTGCTATTGATCAGGCGAAAAAGGATAATGGGGAGCGTTATACCATTAAGCAGATGGAAAAATCGAGGAAAGCATTGCAGGTGCGGCTTGACAAGTTAAATGACCAGAGCCGTAAGGATAATGTCGTGACTTTTGAGCAGTTGGGTGTAGACAGGCTGTTTGTGGATGAGAGCCACAATTACAAGAACCTGTTCCTTTATACGAAAATGAGGAATGTGGCAGGTATCGCACAGACAGAAGCACAGAAGTCATCTGATATGTTTGCCAAGTGCCAGTATCTTGATGAAATCACGGGCGGCAAGGGTGTAACTTTTGCGACCGGAACGCCAATTTCCAACAGCATGACGGAGCTTTACACGAATATGCGTTATCTTCAGTATGGAACGCTCCAAAAGCTGGGACTGGGACATTTTGACGCATGGGCGGCTTCTTTTGGAGAAACACAGACAGCCATAGAGCTTGCACCGGAAGGAACCGGATACCGGGCAAAGACAAGATTTGCGAAGTTTTTCAATCTGCCGGAGCTGATTGCACTTTTCAAGGAGAGTGCGGACATTCAGACACCGGATATGTTAAAACTTCCTGTGCCGGAAGCAGAATATGAAAATGTGGTTCTAAAGCCGAGTGAGTTCCAGAAAGACATGGTAGCGTCACTTGCGGAACGTGCCGAAGCAGTCCGGGACAGGCAGGTACAGCCTTACGAGGACAACATGTTAAAGATTACCAATGACGGAAGAAAGCTGGCGCTTGATCAGAGATTACTCAATGACATGCTGCCGGATGAGGAAAATTCCAAAGCGGCAACCTGTGTGGAGAAAGCCTATGAGATATGGGAGAACACCAAAGAGCAGAAGTCAGCACAGTTGATTTTCTGTGATCTTTCTACACCGAAAGGCGATGGCACTTTCAATGTGTATGAGGATATAAAAAATAAGCTCATGGAAAAAGGGGTGCCGGAGAATGAGATAGCATTTATCCATGATGCCAATACAGAACTCAGAAAAGCGGAGCTGTTTGCAAAAGTAAGAAGCGGACAGGTTCGTTTTTTATTAGGTTCCACCGCCAAAATGGGAGCCGGTACGAATGTGCAGGACAGACTGATTGCATTGCATCATTTGGATGTGCCTTGGAGACCTTCTGACATTGAACAGCAGGAGGGAAGAATCTTACGACAGGGCAACCAGAATGATAA
>OICL01000694.1_pt1 | contig 16223 bp, 11 predicted proteins | sample 1581231 | NCBI WGS metagenome assembly OICL01 (sample SAMEA3882542, study PRJEB24775) | human gut metagenome | biome: human-associated habitat; feature: intestine environment; material: feces | place: Netherlands | collected 2009/2010 | reverse complement strand
CTGATGTAGACATAAAGTTTATAAACAGCAGCAGTAACGCCGGCAATAAGATTACCGACGTACATGAGGGACTCTATGGTGAAACGGATTTGGTTTTTACCGACGAACTTCCTCTGGATGAGATTGATGTATTGTTCTTCTGTACGGCTCATGGAGATACAAAGAAGTTTATGGATAGTCACAATGTACCCGAGGATTTGAAAATCATAGACCTCAGTATGGACTACCGTATCAAGAGTGATGACCATGACTTCATCTATGGTTTGCCGGAACTGAACCGTCGTGCTATCTGCCATAGCAAGCACGTGGCCAATCCGGGATGTTTTGCCACTTGTATTCAATTGGGTTTATTGCCGTTAGCCAAACATCTGTTACTGAACGAGGATGTAATGGTAAATGCCATTACCGGAAGTACAGGGGCAGGGGTGAAACCGGGTGCTACCAGCCATTTCAGCTGGCGTAATAATAATATGAGCATCTATAAACCGTTTTCTCATCAGCATGTTCCCGAAATCAAGCAATCATTGAAACAGTTGCAAAACAGCTTTAATGCTGAAATAGATTTTATTCCTTACCGGGGTGATTTCCCGCGTGGTATCTTTGCTACTCTGGTAGTCAAATGCAAGGTGGAACTGGAAGAACTGGTGAAGATGTATCAAGACTATTATGCCGAGGATTCTTTCGTTCATATTGTAGACAAAAATATAGATTTGAAGCAGGTGGTGAACACCAACAAGTGTTTGATTCATTTGGAGAAGCATGGCGATAAACTGCTGGTTATCTCTTGCATTGACAACTTGTTGAAGGGGGCAAGCGGACAAGCGGTCCATAATATGAATCTCATGTTCAATCTGGAAGAAACCGTAGGGCTGAGGTTGAAACCGTCTGCTTTTTAATAAAGAAGAGTTTATGAAATTATTTGATGTATATCCTCTTTTTGACATAAACATTGTCAAGGGAAAAGGTTGTCATGTATGGGATGATCAAGGTACGGAATACCTTGATTTGTATGGTGGTCATGCGGTTATTTCTATCGGTCACGCACATCCGTATTATGTGGAAATGATAAGCAAGCAGGTTGCACAGTTGGGATTTTATTCCAATTCGGTGGTTAACAAGCTACAACAGGAAGTGGCAGACCGTTTAGGGAAACTTTCGGGTTATGATGATTATCAATTGTTTTTGATAAACAGTGGGGCCGAAGCTAATGAAAATGCGTTGAAACTGGCTTCTTTTTACAATGGTCGCAAACGTGTGCTTTCTTTTTGCAAAGCATTTCATGGACGTACTTCACTGGCAGTGGAGGTAACCCACAATCCGAAAATTATAGCCCCAATCAATGACAATGGGCATGTGACTTATCTGCCTTTGAACGATATAGAAGCAGCTAAAGCGGAATTGGCAAAAGGAGATGTCTGTGCGGTGATTATTGAAGGTATTCAAGGAGTAGGCGGTATTCAGGTTCCGGAAGTGAAATTCTTGAAAGAACTGAGTAAGGCTTGCGAAGAAGTGGATGCAGTACTTGTTTTGGATGAAATACAATCCGGCTACGGGCGTAGCGGTAAATTTTTTGCTCACCAACATGCAGGTATCCGTCCCGATATGATTACGGTTGCAAAGGGGATTGGCAATGGCTTTCCGATGGCTGGTGTCCTGATCAGTCCGAAATTCAAACCCGTATATGGACAATTGGGAACCACTTTTGGTGGTAACCACCTGGCTTGTGCTGCTGCTATCGCGGTGCTGGATGTTATGAAAGGTGAGAACCTGGTAGAGAATGCTGCCAAGGTAGGTGCTCATCTGCTGAAAGAATTGAAACAATTCCCACAGATTAAAGAGGTGCGTGGCGAAGGTTTGATGATCGGTATGGAATTTGACGAACCGATTAAGGAACTGCGTCAGCGTCTGCTGTTCGAACAGAAAGTATTTACCGGAGTCAGTGGTACGAATGTAATCCGTCTGCTCCCGCCTTTGTGTCTGACTATGGCTGAGGCTGATGAATTTATTGGACGCTTTCGTAAAGTGTTGGTATAAGCTGGAGATTCAAGAGGGATAATAATCAGCGAAAGAAAATAAGGTCTCGTCAGGAAACATTTCGGTTCCGGCGAGACTTTTTGATTTCATCTTCTTCAAAGTAATTTTATTTTTAGCTTTTCATAATACGTTCTTCTCCTTTTTTCCCTTATCTTTGTAGCTATAGACTTAATCTTTAATAATATGAAAGTAGCAATTATTGGTGCGGGAAATATGGGAGGGGCCATTGCTCGCGGCCTTGCCCAAGGCACTATCATTCCAGCGAGTGATGTAACAGTAGCCGATCCGTTCAGCGGAAGTCTGGAAACTCTACAGGCGGATTATCCGGAGATTAATGTGACAACGGAAAATCCGAAAGCGATAAAGGATGCCGATATCGTTATTCTGGCTGTAAAGCCGTGGTTGATAGACCAAGTGTTGAGTGTGGTTCATTTGACTCCACGGCAAGTATTGGTTTCTATTGCAGGTGGTGTAACTTTCGAACAGCTGGTAAAGAGTGTAGGTCCGGAACAGACCATATTCCGTTTGATTCCCAATACTGCTATTTCTCAGTTGGAAAGTATGACTTTGATATCCAGTCGTAACGCCAGTAAGGAACAGGAACAACTGATGCTGGATATCTTTAATGAATTAGGATTGGCTATGCTTATTCCTGAAAGTCAGATGGCTGCTACTACGGCTTTGACTTCATGTGGTATCGCATATGTCTTGAAATATATTCAGGCAGCTATGCAGGCAGGTATTGAATTGGGGATTTATCCGAAAGATGCACAGAAAATGGTTGCCCAGTCTGTGAAAGGAGCCGCTTCCTTGATATTGAATAATGATACTCATCCCAGTGTGGAAATAGATAAGGTGTGTACGCCCGGTGGTATGACTATCAAGGGTATTAATGAATTGGATCACGAAGGGTTTGACTCAGCGATCATTAAAGCAATGAAGGCTTGTCTGAAATAGAAACAACCTCATGGAAATGACGTGGATAACACGGTTCTCGTTTTTGTGTATTGTGTTATCTACGTTTTTATAGAAGGTACTTTTGCAGGTTTAGTATAAAAATATGTTCACTTTTTTGTTTCCGATTTCATATTTCATGTTATCTTTGCTATACAAGATCAGATCTAATGTGAAAGAGAAATATGATAAACACAGAATTGTTCAAAGAAGTGTCACCTTTGTCGGCCAAGGATTGCTTTATTTTGATAGAGCGTCAGAAATCGAATTTTAATTTTCCTATACATATACATCCCGAATATGAACTGAACTATATTGAGAATGCAAAAGGCGCACAACGCATTGTGGGAGACTCCATAGAAGAAATAGAAGAAGAGGAACTGGTGCTGGTCACCAATCCTCAATTGGAACATGCTTGGAGGGATTATAACAACAAGCCGCAGAATATCCATGAAATAACCATTCAGTTTCATTCCGATCTGCTTTCCGACCAGATTCTGAACAGGAACCAGATGATCAGCATTCGGGAACTTTTCCACCGTGCCCGTAAAGGAATCGTGTTCAGCAGGGAGACTATCGCAAAAGTCCGCCCGTTGTTGAAAACGCTGTCTTGCGAGAACGATAGTTTCTATTCCTTGATAAAACTGCTTGTTATTCTTCATGAATTATCATTGGACAAAGGGATGCGTGAGCTGTCAACCGGGCAGTTTGCCATTAACTCTGTTTCCAAAGAGCATACTAACGAGAAGTTGAACAAGGTGCTGGATTATGTTCATTTTCATTTTTCGGAAGTGATCCGTCTTGCAGATGTGGCTAAAATGGTAAATATGAGCGAGGCCTCATTCTGTCGTTTTATCAAACAGCATACTTCCAAAAGTTTTATCGATTTCCTTACTGATATCCGCTTGGGGGCCGCTTCACGTGCTTTGGTTGATTCTTCCTTGTCAATAGCTGAAATAGGATATGATTGTGGCTTTAATAATCTATCCAATTTCAACCGTATCTTTAAAAAGAAAAAAGGAGTGACTCCTAAAGAGTTCCGTGATAATTATCGTAAGAACAAGACTATCATTTGAAAGGTTCGGCCGGAACTTTCTCATGGACTTGTCTGATTTTGACAGCACTAAAAGAAAGCGGATTTTTTGGAAATTCGGGGATGTTGTAGGATTTGAATGCCTGGGAATAATGTTCCGTGTCTTTTTGCGGTACTACGAACGGCTTGTAAGTTGTTTTTTCTTTATTCGGATAGCCAGAACAAGGCTTCTCATATTGACGGTCTCTATTTTGATAAAATATCATAAGTATATGTTCGGATAGTATTGGTTTGTCTGTCGGTAAATTTCCATCTTTGCCTTTGGGTTACAACCTGGTAAAACTTTGAATACTAACCTTAAAAAAGACAAGTGTCATGAAAAAGCTATCTTACCTTTTTGCCGTGGCGGCTTCCGCCGCTTGCCTCTGTGCCTGTACCGATGTTACCGATGTTCTTCCGGCAGAACAAATCCCGGCCGATGCACGTAGTACCTTGGGGGCCGACGTAGTTCTTCAGTGGAACAACGAAGAACAAACCATCGATGGTTTTGGTGTGGCGCAGGCCGGCTGGTCCGACTATCTTTATGCCCACCGCAAGCGTCAGGAGATCATGGATGTGATGTTCGGACAGGACGGGCTTCGCCTCAGTATCCTCAGGGGCGAGGTATTCCCCCATTACGATGAAACCACGTTTAATATGGACGAGGATATCAATCTGTCTTTGGATGATCCTTTTTTCGATATTGATTTCAACCGTGATGAGAATCGTGTTGCCGAAGGCATCGCACAGCGCAACGGACAGTTGTGGATTATGAAAAAAGCGAAGCAGGAATACGGTGTGGACAAACTCATCTTTTCCGTTTGGTCTGCTCCGGCTTATATGAAAAGCAACGGCAGTACCTCGCAAGGTTTTTTGAAACGCGGCAGCTACCAGGCCTTTGCCGACTATCTTTCCAATTTCTGTGATGCCTACACAGCGGCAGGTCTGCCTGTCTATGCCATCTCTCCGGCCAACGAGCCCGAGTATGCGGCAAGCTGGAACTCATGCCTCTGGCTTCCCGGTACCACTACGCTGGGACCGTTCATTGTGAATAACTTAGGTCCCAAGTTGCGACAGACCCATCCCGAAACCCGGATTATCTTTGGCGAGAATGCCCAGTGGTCTGCCATTCTGGGCTTTATCATGGGCAGTAAAAATTATGTGCGCGATATTCTGAACCTGAATCCTAAAATCACCAACTTTCCCGTCATTGCCGCCGGACACGGCTATGTGGATCCTGTGACTGGGAAAGATCCTGCCATTGAACCGTTCAGCAAAGCCGAATCGAAGGGAATTCCCGTGTGGCTGACCGAAATCAGCGATCCTACGGAAAGTTATGATGCTACCATGACCAGTGGCTTGAAATGGGCGAAGAAGTTCCATCGTTTCTTGTGTGAGGCCAATACCGGCGCTATTGTGTGGTGGGCAGGTGCTATACCGGATGGCGGAACCACCGAGGGGCTGATTAACATTGAAAAGAACCGCGTGGACTATGAAGTGACCAAGCGTTGCGAGGTGTTCGGCAACTTCTCCCGTTACATCCCTGTAGGAAGCAAGCGCATCTCGGCGCAATATGATTTCGAACAAGGCTATATGGTGTCTGGCTATAAATATGGTGACAACGGTTACACGGTTGTAGCCATCAACCCTGCGGATCATGAAGTAGTTATTTCGTTGGCTCTTGAAAGCGCTCAGGTTTCCGGTGCTTTGCAAGGCTATGTCACCGATGACACCCGTAAATGGGAGCCGGTGGAAGCTGTTCAACCTGCCGATGGTGTCTATACCCTGACCTTGCCGGCCCGTAGCGTGGTTTCCTATACCGGAACTGTGTTGAGTAGTTCGTCTTTGTAACGTTGGTTCTGTTTTTATTTCTACGCTGCAATAGTTTTTTGTTCCGTCATTGTATTGCGCTGATAAACAGTAATATGCGGTGACGGAATTTCCTGTATCCCCACGAAGTGCTTTTTCGTTTTTTCCTTGCAGAAGCCGGTTCGTCGGATATCGGTTTCCATGTCGGGTACGTAATCTTTATATATGTACGGCAGTATCCGTGCAAGGGGATGGGAGTTTCCATGCAAGAAGACTGCATCATTTGTTGCACCACTCGGCTGAACGTGCCTTTTCACTGTAAGCATTCGGCCTCGTGCGTGTTTCTCTCCAAGTTATAATAAAGTCAAAAGCCAGACGAAGCATGTCTGGCTTTTGACTTTATTATAGCTTTCCTGTTTATCCTTTCCAATTAAATGGCAGTAAATCGGTGTAATCGTTTTTCTCTTCTCTTTCTTTCTCCTGTACCCTAATCAGCACGTCCTGCATCCATAGTTTTGGGTTCACCTTATTTTCCCTACAGCATCCCATCAGTGAAAAGAAAATTGCCGCTGCATGTGCTGCCTCATGTGATCCGGAGAAGAGCGTATTTTTTCTGTTTAAAGTCAACGGCCTTATAGAACGCTCCACCGGATTATTGTCAATGCAGAACTGTGCGTCATTGACATATCCGGACAGTTGTTCAAAGCGTGTGTACATATAGAACATGGCCTTGGCAATAGGCGATTTATCGACCGTATGTCCATATTCCTCCTTGCACCATTTTTCCAGTTCTTTGATAATAGGGTACGATTTTTCCCGGCGAAGCTTTACCACCGCCTCCCCTTCCAGATGTTCCATTCTGATTTTCTCCTCCACGGCATACAGTCCGCCTATTTGTCCAAGTGCATGCCTTGCTCTGGGAGGGTCATTTCCTTCCGCTTCCACAAAGTTGCGCCTGACGTGTGCCCAGCAGCACAGATGCAACTTTCCGGGTAGCGTGTCGAACTTGTCATATACTGCAAAGCCGTCACTCTGTACCACCCGGACCTGTCCTGCCAGCAGTGTGTCTGTTCCGCTGCTGCCACGGCCCTTGTGATATTCAAAGAAGGGGGTATGGAACCGGGGCAGATAGAAGTTCCACATATACCCGCGGTGAAGAGCACCGGGCCGGTCGCTTTCAAGTACGGGATGGGGTGTCTCATCGGCCATGACGTAATAGCTGTCCTTGACCAGTTCACGAAGTTCATTATAGATTGGTTCCAGACGCTGTGCGGCAGCCATCATCCAGTTACTTACGGTGGAAGGACTCAGATGGATTCCTTCACGCTCAAAGATATCCAGCTGTCTGTGCAGAGGCAGGTGGTCGTAATATTTGGCGGTAGCAATGTGGGCCAGTACACTTTCCGAGGCATTGCTGTGGGGATGTGCCATTACGGGCATGGGAGCGGTTATGATACGACCGTCGGCGAGCCGGTATTTAGGACGGATGATGCGTTTCACATAGAATCGGGCGGGACTGACAGCATACTGTTCGCTCACTTCCTCTCCCAGCTTCGTCGCTCCCTCCAACGAAAGGCCTTCCGGCATGGGAATGATAATCTCCTCACGGGGAAGGGACGGGTCGATGGGCTTACGGGCGTGGGGAGTGATCTTTTTCGTGAAGCTTTTACGGAAACGATTGTAGCCATTCTCCGATGTGACGGATTTCCCAGCGGTTTTCTGTTCTTCCGCTACCGGGTCATTGACATCGGACGGAGACTCGAAACAGATGCTCAGCTGGCCGGCATCTTCGGGAAGATGACGTTTTTCACTGGATTTACCCCATAAACGGCGTGTCAAGTCAGCCAATTTCCATCTCAGATCGGCAATGACGGCTGTACAGGCCGAGATTTCTTCGACCTGGCGGGAATACTCCTGCAAAGAGGCTTCGTATTTTCTCTGAAGTTCCGCATGCTCCTTTTCAAGGCATTCATGTTCCTTGCGCAACTCTTCGTACTCTTCCAAAGTAAGGGTAATAACCGGTTCTTTCACTGTACATCCACTTTTTATTATGTGGCAAAGTTATCAAAATAAAACTGCACGGCTTATAGAATGGGGAATTACTTTTCAACTGTTTTCCGATACTTTTTAACAGTAAGCAGCTCATTCAGGCGATTCCAGGAAATTTGAAGAAAATCCTTCTTCCGTTCCTCCTTTTTCAAGAGGAAAGAACCGCGATTCAGACGACGGCATTCCAGACGGTATTCGTCGTCGCACCGATAAAGGATATGCAACCTGGGGAAAAATATGACAGCTCTGCTCTGACACGCAGGAACCCGTGTGTCGGATGACCTCGCCACAAAGACCGTCAATACCTTTATGGAAATTACAACCTTGGGGATAAAGGTAATAAGACCAAAAAGGACTGCTGCGGAAAAGGCCAAGACCTAAAGGGAGAAGTAGGTCCTGAGGGGAATGGATACCAAGGCTGGAAGACGAAACTTTATAACGACGGCCGCCATCAAATATGAAAAGAACAGAATCAAAATGGTTAGACTCGGAAAAGAGAGTACGTAGTTTATCACTTTCGCTAGAAAATTCTAATACTGAACACATAATGGATTAAGATTATAATGAAGCCACAAAGGTAGGAAGGAAAAGAGGGGAAAAAAACACGCACGAGGCCGAATGCTTACTTTTCACTCAAGTGAAGTGCCGTTGCCACCTGTGTGAAACGGTTGCTTCACCAAGGTGAAGCAATAAAGTCATAAGACTGTTTTCACGGTTGCATCCTGTTGATAAAATACATCTATTGAAGTTTTGTCATTTTGTGTGTGGCGGTTGTTGTGTTGTACATTGATGAACGATACCACCGCTTACCTACCGGTTGAGAGCCTTTATGGATGTTTTTTTACAGTAATTGGTTGATAATTAGAAGAATACTGTGTAGGAAAAATTTTATATTTCACGTTCAATTCAGATGCGTTTTCCATTGTCTTGAAGAATTTTTTTTTGATATTGATAAGATTTCATTGTTTAATGCTTGAATTGTATTTGTTCCTGCTTGCTTGAATTGCCATCTTTGCAATGTTAATTTTTAATTCAAATAACTATGAAAACAAAGACATTCTTAATTTCAGCTGCTATTCTTCCATCCATGGGGCATTACCGTTGTTTGCGAAAGCAATAACGTGTTGGAAATCTATTTTTAGTTAATTTTACAGCAATATTTTTTAATTAAACTCTAATACATTATTTATGAAACAAATTGCATTTACATGGTTGCTGTGCATACTTAGTATATGTGCTTATGCTCAGCAAATTACTGTTACCGGAACAGTGACGGATGCGGAGAATAATCCGTTGATTGGTGCGGCTGTTGTTGTAGTAGGAACTACGGATGGCGTGATTACCGATTTTGATGGCAAATATACCATTAAGGCCGCTTCCGGTCAGTCTTTGAATTTCTCTTATGTAGGTTATCAGGAGCAAACTGTTAAGGTTGATGGCCGCAGTGTGATTAATGTGAAATTGTCGGAAGGTGAATTGTTGGACGAGGTGGTGGTTATCGGTTACGGTACAGTGAAGAAAAGCCATTTGACAGGTGCGGTCGCTTCTGTTTCCGGTAAAGAGTTACAGGCAAATGTTGCACGTAGTGCTTCAGCTGCTTTGCAAGGAAGAGTTGCCGGTGTTACTGTGTCGGCTGCCAACGGTCAGCCGGGGGAAGGCTTGAATATTAATGTCCGTGGTATCAGTTCATTGAGTGCCACCAGTCCGCTTTATGTGATTGACGGTGTGTATGGCGATATCAATATGGTTGATCCCGCTGACATTCAGTCTATTGAAGTGTTGAAAGATGCTTCGGCTGCTGCTATTTATGGTTCTCGTGCTGCTAATGGTGTTGTATTGGTCACTACTAAAGGCGGTCGTTTGGAAACTCCTGCCCGTGTAACAGTGGATGCCTATACAGGCGTTCAGATGGTTGCCAAATACATTGATGTAATGGATGGTAATCAGCTTCGCGATTTGGCAAAGGCTACCGGTTATAGTTCGGCAGAAGGGTTGCTGAATTGGAATGGAGGTGCTGGAACAGACTGGCAGAAAGAACTTTATAACTCGGCTATGGTGAGCAAGGTTAGCTTGAATGTATCTGGAGGAAACAAGACTTCGACCTATAATCTGTCGGGAAGCTATCTTAACCAGGATGGTATTGTGAATACTACCGGTTATGAGGCATGGAACATTCGTGCTAAGAATACTTTTTCTTTTTTCAATAATCATTTGCGTATGGGGACTACGTTGATGATGAAATTCTATAAAAAGAAGTACGAAGATGTTTCATATACTGCCGCTCTGACAGCTGTGCCTATGTGGAATGTATATGGTGAAGATGGCACTTGGGGTGTCGCTCCGGAATGGACCAGAGGAGATAATCCTGTGGGTTGGACAGAAGCCTATGATTACCAAAGACATGGGATAGACATTTTATTGAATGGCTATGCCGAAGTGGATTTGTTCTTGAAAGGATTGAAATATAAATTCAATGTAGGTATAAATAAATATACAAGACGTAATTATGCCTATAGTTCTCCTTATTATTTCAGTTCTACTTCACAAAAGAATGAAGCGGAATTGTCGGAAAGTACAGACTGGGAGAACGATTGGTTGATTGAAAATACAATCAATTATGATAATACGTTTGGCAATCATACGGTTTCTGCTTTGGTGGGTTATTCTGCCCAGCGTAACAATGCACGTGGTTTTGGTGCAGGACGTAAGGGTTTCCCGGAAGGTTTCTCTGTGATTGACGCCGGTTCGGTTTCTTCACAAAATACATCGGGTAGCGCATGGGCCAATACAATGATTTCTATGTTTGGGCGTGTGATGTATTCGTATGCCGATCGTTATATGCTGTCTGCTTCTGTTCGTCGGGACGGTTCTTCCAAATTTGCAGATGGAAACCGCTGGGGCACATTCCCGTCTGTATCTTTGGGTTGGAATGTGATGAATGAAGATTTCTTTGAAAATATCAAGGAAACCATGAATGAATTGAAAATTCGTGCCAGTTATGGTGTACTGGGTAATTTGAGCGGTATTGGCAATTATGCTACCCAGTCTGTTGTTTATAAAGGTATGAATAACATAATGGGTACAGAACTTTGGGAAGGTGCCATTACCGGTAAGGAATGGACTTCACCCATGAATGTGACTTGGGAAAAGACGAAGACTTTGAACTTGGGTTTGGATTTTGCTTTCTTGAACAATAAGTTCAGTGTCAGTGCTGATTATTTTATTCAGAAAACAGAAGATATGTTGTTGTCTATGCCGCAGTCTTTGAGTTTTGGTTTGAGTGGAAATCCTACAGTAAATGCAGGTACAGTAGAAAACAAAGGATTTGAAATTTCATTGAATCACCGTAATAATGTAGGCGATTTGTATTATCATGTAGGTGTCAATGCCACCTTTATCAAGAATGAACTGACGGAAGTAAACGGAAGTCGTGATGAATGGCAGGGATTCAATCCTCATGCCAAAGGAACGATCACTTATGCCAAGACCGGTCATTCCATAGGTTATTTCAATTTGATAAAGACGGATGGTGTATTCCAAAGCCAACAAGAAATTGATGCGTATGTGGATAAGAACGGTAATAAGATCCAGCCTAATGCACAACCGGGTGACTTGCGTTTCGTGGATTATAACGGAGATGGTAAGATTGACAATAATGACCGTCAGGATGTAGGCTCTGCTTTCCCGAAAGTTAACTTGGGTGTAAGTCTGGGTGCTGAATGGAAAGGTTTGGATTTGAATATGTTCTTTGACGGAAACTTTGGCAACAAGATTTACAATGCCCAGTATTATACTACGGTTTATAATGAATCAACAGGAAACCAGTATGCAGAACGCATGAACAGCTGGACTGAAAACAATCATTCTGACATCCCTCGTTGTTTGTTTGGTACTAGCGATCCTAATGGTACAAACTGGGGCTATACGGACCGTTGGCTGGAAAATGGTTCATTCTTGCGCTTGAAGACCTTGGAATTAGGTTATACGTTGCCTAAAGTATGGGTATCCAAAGCCGGTTTGCAGAATGTGCGTGTTTATACGGCTATGGAAAACCTTTTCACTATAACCGATTATAAAGGATATACTCCTGACTTGGGTATGGTAGATGCCGATGGTGCCGGTACATCAGGTGGTTCGGGTGTAATGACCCGTGGTTGTGATGACGGTCGTTATCCGATGGCACGTACTATCACCTTTGGTTTACAAGTAAATTTCTAATTAGGAATAAGTAATATTTGCAGAATATGAAAAAGAATTTTATAAAATACATAGCTGCATTGGCTGTAGCTCCAATGTTGTTGTCTTCTTGTAGTGATGATTTTCTGAATGAGATTGACCCTAACCGTCAGACTCCGACCACTTTCTGGACATCCGAAGATAATGTGATGAAAGGCTTGTCCGCAGTTTATAATCCTTTCCGCCGTATGACCAGTGGATATTATGGCGGGTTGGAAGGTATCATGCATCTTCAGATGCGCGGTGACGACCTTTACCCCACTCGTGGAGAAGAACCTTATATTTGGGAATATTTGTCGTTTGTCAACACAACGAATACAAAGGATTTGAGCTGGGGAAACATCTATGAAGGCATTCAGATGGCAAACGAATTCATATATCGTGCGGCTACGGTTGATATGGACGAAACCAAACGTGAGCAAATGATAGGTGAGGCTTATTTCTTACGTGGATTCTGGTACTTCCGTTTGCGTACTGATTATCGTGATGCGGTTATCCGTACTCTCCCGCAGGATGCAGATCCGGAAACTCATGGACTGTCTAGCGGTGATGAAGTGCTGGAACAGGCTATTTCAGACTTTAAGGAAGCCAAGTCTCGTTTGCCTAAGCTTCGTTCAAGCGATGAGAACGGTCGTGTAACTCAAGGTGCGGCTATTGCTATGTTGGGTAAAGCTTATATCTGGAAAGGGGATTATCAGGCCGCTAAGGATGAGTTTGAAATTATAATGAATGGTTATGGTTACGATTTGACTCAAAAGTATGAGGATAACTTCCGTGACGATACGGAATTTAATGCTGAATCTATTTGGGAAATCAATTATGATGCCAAAGGTAATTCGGGTGACGCTTGGGGCAATGGCACTAGTGACGACTCGTTTATGGGAAACAACCTTGCTCATTATTTTGGCCCGACACTGAAAGGTGAGAATATTGGCGGTGGTTGGTATAAGATGCAACCTTCTCCCTATTTGATAAAAGAATTCATTTCCGAACAGCGTCCGGAAGGCTCTGATTCCAAATGGGATAAGCGTTTATACACTACGTGCTTCTTTAAATACTCTGATTTCGGTGATGTGAAACCAGATGAAAAATTCTATGGTGGTAAAGTGGAATTTGATGATATGTTTAAATGGACGGTACTGCCCGAAGGCGACGGCAAATATGGTATTGCCAAGCAAGGATACGCTCCTGCTTATCCGGTTATCGAGGGTGTTCAAGGGCGTTTCATGATGAAGAAGTTTGCAGCTTGGTGGGTTCCCACAGGATGTACGATGTATTCTAACGATGCCGGACGTATCAACAATTTACGTATTATGCGCTTTGCAGAAGTTTTGTTGCTTCACGCTGAGGCTTGTCTGGAAACCAATGATGAAAGCGGAGCAATGAAAGATATTAACCGGATTCGTGTACGTGCCGGTTTGCCGGAGAAAACCTTGAGTGGAAAAGATGCTATAATGACAGAACTCCAGAAACAGAAATTGCTGGAATTTGCCGGAGAGAATATACGTTGGGATGATATGGTTCGTTGGTACGGAAATGATCCTGCTAAGTTGAAAGCTATCATGCACGAACGCAAGACCGATTCTCAACATTATGAATTGCTTTACGAAGAAAATGAAAGTGGTGAAAAGGAATTGGTAGGATATAAACCGACAGACCGCATTTCGGATACACAAGGATTTGACCATTTTGAAGCTAAATTCTTGTACTTCCCGATACCTCAGGCAGAGGTGGACGCTAATTTGAATTTGGAGCAAAAGCCGGAATGGAGATGATTGTATTGAACTGATAATTAAAAAGTATGAGAGGGAGGGGGATCTCTCCCTCTATAAAAACAATGAAGCCAAATGAAAAGGAAAGGATATTATTTATGCTCTTTGTTGGTTATGATATTTGTATTTTTGTCATGTCGTGATGAAGAACAGGATTGTACCCAAGCTATGCAGGATATACAAAACCAGTTGAAGGAAAATGATTTATTGAAATCTGTTTCTCAAGAACGTGAACAATGTGTTTTGTTATTTGAGTCCAATAAGATAATTTTTCCGCAAGAGTTAATCCAAAGTGTAGATGTGGATGCGGAAAACTGGAAAACGACTTTGACATTTGCCAATGGAAGCACTTATGTTATACCTACCTTAGGTACTTCGATTGACAACTTGATATTGAGTTCTACAGTCAATCCTTCCGGTTGCAATCCATTATCGGCCAGTGTAGTTGTAAAATTACCTGTATTGGGACGCATTAAACTGATTGTACACAGCAAACCGGGAAAGCATACGCCTGACGTGGAATATACATTTAAAGATGTGGGATTAAAACAGAATATTCCGGTATTGGGACTTTATCCCAATTATAATAACCAGATCACTTTAATTTATACGGATTTGCAAGGAAATGAACGTGCTCGGTCCAATCTAAAGCTTCAGACGAAAACATTGGAAAGCAGAAGGCTGCCTAAGGAAATCAGAGTGGTAAAGGCTCAATATGACCGTATGGAGCCAGGCATGAATTTAGTTAACTCTCCCGGACAGGATGAAACAGACACTTCTATCCCTTATATGGTAGATGCTGACGGAGAAATCCGTTGGATTCTTGATTGGGAGAAGTCGGATGAACATCGATATATCGGAATCGGGTGCGGATTGATCCGGATGCAGAACGGACATTATATGACCGGTGACGGAAACCATCATCGGATGGTGGAGGTGGATATGATGGGAAGTACAATTCATAATTGGGATATGCTGGAAAGGGGATACACTATGCATCATGCCATATCTCAAGATAAGCAAGGCAATATATTAGCGACTGTGAGCAAGACTTCCGCTAAAATCGCCAATGGGAAAGATGTACGGATAAATGATTTTATTATTATGATGGATCCCGAAAAAGGGGAGATATTGCAAGAATGGGATTTGGTGCACATGTTGGATTCGGCTCGCTATGGAATGACCGATTATGATCTAACCTCAGACCCTTTTGCACAAAGTGCCAGTAATTGGGCGCATAATAATGGTATAGTAGAGTGGGGAGATGATTATCTGGCTACAGCCCGTTATCAAGGAATCTTTAAGTTTAATAAAGCTGGAGGTATTGAGTGGATTATATCGCCTCATGGGTATTGGAGAGATAAATACTTGAAATTATTATTGAATCCTCTTTATGCCGACGGGACTCCTATTACTGATCCTGAGGTGATAGCCGGAACGAAGAATTGTGATGATTTTGAATGGCCTTGGGGATGTCATACAGCTGTCCCATTACCTAATGGACACATTCTTTATTTCAATAATGGTTATGGGCGTAACTTCAAACTGGATTTTACAGACAGGAAAAATATTTATACTTGCGGCATAGAATATGAAGTGGATGAAGTGAACCGTACGGTTCGCCAAGTTTGGCAGTATGGAAAAGAGCGTGGTGCCGCGTATTTTACTCCGGCCCGTTCCGGGGTGCAATATTTGGAACAAACGGGTAACAGATTAATTTGTCCGGGAATGAGCAATGTGCTTAGCAATGGCAATCGTGGTGCACGCGTGACAGAAGTAGATCCCGAGACACAGGAGATTGTATTTGAGTTGGAACTGGAAGATGCAATTTATCAGCGAGTTTATCGTATGTCTCTCTATCCTGACAATCAATAAATGCATTTTTACTATAAAAGATTAATTGAGAATAATAAATAAAAGGTAATATTGCGCCAGCGGCATAACGACACGACACCGGCACAACCTTTCGTCCGTCTTGGCGAGAGTCAGAATAGTGCGCACCCGAATCTGACGGACTGGAGAGGCTTGCCGGACTTAAAGGCAGACAACCAACAGCGGAACGTGGTGCTTCCTCTCAAGTTTGCTAACGGGAAGTATGCCTTCTATACCCTCAGCAAACTAAAATTTCAGTTTCATTGTTTTGTTGTTGTAAATAATATCTTTTTCAATAACAGACACGTGTCCCGATTCCAAAGGAGTAAAAATCTGAATCTTGAACTTTCTATTCTCTAATTTAGGCGGCATTTTACCGATAGGAGCAAATAGAGTAAACGTTTGATGTTTGTTATCCCATTTCA
>OICL01000687.1_pt1 | contig 16332 bp, 19 predicted proteins | sample 1581231 | NCBI WGS metagenome assembly OICL01 (sample SAMEA3882542, study PRJEB24775) | human gut metagenome | biome: human-associated habitat; feature: intestine environment; material: feces | place: Netherlands | collected 2009/2010 | reverse complement strand
TATTCATTTGTTTTATGTATTTCATTTGTCATATATTAACTCCATTTCTAGGTTTACGTTTCATCCCACGAAGTATTTGTGCGGATTGTTCCTGATAGGATAGAGGTTGGCTTTGTTTTTTGCCAGCATCTATCCATTTAAGGAGCTCATCCTCATAGAAATATAATTTCTTACCACGTTTATAGGCTGGAATGAGACCTGTACGAGCAAGTCTGTAGATTGTCGGTTTTGATTTTTGGATAAGTATGCTAGCCTTATCTATGTCAATTAGTTGATGCTGATGATCAAGTCTCTGTGGTTGTAGGGTTTCAACCAATTGATAAATTTTCTCTCTTGTTCTGTTAAATAGTTTACAGCCTGCGGAAGCTTGTCGAATGTGATAGGTTCTTTTGTCATACTATCTGTTTTTGCTTTTGAGGATTAATACTTGTTGATGCAGTATTTATGAATATAAAGTCTGATTTATTGAATTATATTTGGATTTAATTTAATCAGGCACTCTGTTTCTGAGTGAGACATCTTCTTGATTATCGTGTTGATTTCATTTTCTTTCATGGTATCAGCAAATACTTTTTTAATGAATTCTGCTGTATATGAACGTCGTTTACCTAATGCTTTACCTATGTTCCAACCCAAATGCATAACATCTATAGCTTTCAATTTTGAATCTATTTTTATAGGAATAATAATGGTAGAAGTTTTATCCTGAAAGAAGTCCGAAATATACATACATAAACGCTGCAGATTTTCTTGGCTTGTATAAGCAGCCATCGTTTGATGGATGTATATATGTACTAACTCTAGCTTTTTATCGTTCGTACGTTTCTGTTCTGTAATAGTATTCGAACGGAGTTTTTCATATTCCATAAATGTTTGTTCTTGCGCAATCACAGAATCATTAAGATGTTCATGGATAGATAAAGATTTGCTATGATGACATAAATATATAATTATCTCGTATAATGCAATTTGCATTGATATATATAATCCTGTAGATATTATAAAGACCGATATAAAGATAATATTTGAGCTGAATTGATCAAAGCCTGCATTGACTGCTTCAATGCGTATAGCAAGTGCTATAAGAAGTAATGTTCCAGCTACACTAGAATCTAAAATATAATATTCAAATTTCTTCAAATACATAAGCCATATGTTTAACTGTTCGTAAGCAAAGGTAATGTTTACTGATTATGTATTATCAGAAAATGACAAGAGTGACATCAGACTTCATCAAACGTCACTAATTGTCATAAATAGTTTGATTATTATTGGAAAGTATGAAGTGTTCAGATGGAATAGGGGCGGATTAATTTATGGGATTGAATATAAGACATGAATTTATAACTTATCATATAATAAACAAAAGTGGCATCCTTTCTATATTATATGATAAGTTATGCTATAATTCCAATAATCGTTCCGCTAATGGCGCATAATACTTTTGTACTTCTTCAGCTGTTGGAGTATGACCGCCAGGAAAGTGGTATGAATATTTATAATGCATTAAAAATAAAGGCTCAAAGTGTGCCAGATGGTCATTCTCACCAAATATTCCCCATATATTTTCTTGGTTAGCTACCTGACAATTGTCCCATTGATGCTGTTGAAGTTCTGCGAATTCATCAATCAATGTTTGGTTAATGACAAGCTGCTGATTTCCGTTAGCTCGTGGTGATTTGTATTCATGCGAACCAATACGTTCCATCAAGAAGCGTGTCATTTCGAAATGAGGATTTCCGAGTAAAGCAGGGATATTGTTTTTAGATGCTACTATCTGTGCCAAAAACGAGCCATTACTGTTTCCTACCAATATATCAGGTTGTTCTTGGTTGCACAATCTTTGGATAAAGTCGAGAGTTTCCTGTGGATGCAGGGGTAAGTCTGGACTCAAAACTGTTGCCTTACCGCTGAAATATTCTTTCAAGGCAAGAGCTGGGATACATGTACCTGATGCAAAGAAACCGTGAAGGAAAAGAATTTTCTGTGCCATAATCAACAACCGCTTCCGTCAATATTACATGTTGCTCCTTCATTGATAGGACGTGAACGTAATCCGGCATCTTCTGGACTCAAAGTAACCGTACCGTCTTCCAATACAAAGCAAGGAATTCCAACGGCTCCAACACTTTTGGCTTCATTAAAGGCCGGATGATGATCCCGTAGTCTCAAGAATGCTTTCAAATCTCTTACGTGTTGACCAATATCGATGACTTCATATTGGTTATTACCTTTTACTTGTTCTTCTACATACGTACAATCCGGACAAGTTTCCATTCCATATATTTTTATCATAGCTGTAGTTATTCATTTAAAGAATCAATTTTCTTCAAAGATAGCGATTCTGTCAGATAAAGCAAACATAAAAACAGGTCATATCCGATAGATTTATCAGATATAACCTGTTAGTAGTAGGTAAGATAAGAGCTATATTATTTCAACGAAATCTTATTCGCCGTCTCTCGCTTCTTGGAATTGACCAAATCAGCATAAATCTGTGTTGTCGAAACATTTTTGTGAGTAAGCATTTTCGATACAGTATAAATATCTGTGCCTAAAGAGATTTGTATGACGGCGTACGAATGACGGAAGCAGTGGAAGGTTATGTGTTTTCTGATTCCGGCTTCGGCTATCCATTGTTTCAAGGGATGATGGGTCATGGAGCGGGTTAAGCCTTTGAAGACTTTTCCGGTACCCCATTCGCCACACAACTCCAGTGCCTCCTGACTGATGGGGAGGGTGGCCTCGGTTTCTGTTTTCTCGGTGCAAATACGGATGTAGTAGCCTTGATCCGGCCCGACTTCAAAATCACGCCAGTCCAGCTTCAGAATATCACTGATACGGAGACCGGTCATGCAGGCAAACAGGGAGGCCTGTTTTAAGACTGGAATCTTACACGGAGTAGCGGCCAGTTTCTTGACTTCATCAAGTGTCAGATACTCTTTCTTGACCTCTTTCCATTCGATTTTTTCCAAAAAATCGTTCAAATTCTCACGCAACATCTTCTCTTTATAGGCTATTTTCAGTAAGGCACGGAAAGTCGAATAATAGCCGGCTGCCGAATTACGTGAGATATAAGCATTGGGATGATTGATCTGTTTACATTTGAGCAGGTAATCCCTGAATTTCTCGCACAGTTCCACGGTAACATCACCAAAGGTGCATTTGCCGCTGACAAATTTCTCGAAGTGGTTATACACACAATCCCATTTCTCATATTTTTCCCGTGCCTTTGTCCGGAAGTAGGCGAGGAAATCTACCTTTTGCTTGTTCTTGTCCAGGAACCCGAATTCTTCATTGATAAGCGACTGGACACGGATACAGCGGATTGCCTCTGCCTTGTTTAGCATGTCCTGATTGAACATTCTTTGCTGCTCGTTTTTAGGCTTGGCATAGATATAAATGCCGAGGAATTCCCGGCGACTCATCTTCATCGTGTAAGGATTGCGGATGGCCGGATAATAATCCAGATAAAGAGATATGCGGTCGTTACGCAATGGCTTTTGTCTCAGAGTTACGTTGGTGCATGTAAGTGTCATAGCTATATTGTTTTTTGATTAATACTTGTTTTTGTTGCAAATAAAATAGGTGTTATGATGGTGGTATTTATCACCGGAAAATAACTTTCGGCTCATTCTATCTTTGGAGGCTCAAAGAACTTGTCCAGCTCAGCCCGCAGAATCTTGGTATATTTACCTACCTTGATACGGGGGATATTATGGTATTTCACATAATGGTAGAGTTGATCCCGTGTCAGATTGAATCGCTCCATCGCTTCGGCAATAGTGTAGTATTTTGGCTCTTCTGGAGCAATGAGACCTTTGGCAATATCCACATGCTTCTTGGAATAGTACACCATGATACCGACCTTCTTCTTGGGAATGGCATTCTTTGATACGAAAGAATAGATGGCCGTCAGCGTCATGCCGAACTTCTTTTGCATGTCTTGCGTGCTGTACCATTCCTTGATTTCAGGATCGGGAGCTTTCTTTGCAAAGTAGTCATCAATATGCTTTTTGCTCCAATAGGTTTTCCCACGGTGAAAGGTTCGTGGAATATTATGTTCCTTAGCGATGTGAAATATCCAGGAATCCTTTACGCCATACTTCTCCTTGACTTCAGCTGTAGTGTAGAAATCATTAATAGAAGGTTTGTCTCTGACCGGAATCTTAAAATCTATAGGCTTATTGAATAAGTTATCAATATCTTCCTTTTTCAATAGAAATTTATATCCAAGTCGGGAGGCTTTTAGTTCACCTCTTTTTAGGTATCCATAAAGAGTAGGTCGGGTTACTCCAATGTATGTGGCAGCTTCTGTGATAGTAAGAATAGGTTTGTCTCTGATTTTTGCAATCGGCTTCTCCTTGATGACTTTTTCGACAACTTGGTTGTTAGCCTTAATAGAAGCCTCACGTTTCTTCTGTTTATACAGAAGGTTTGCACATCTGTGCGAACAACAGGTTGTAGTTGTTTTATGCGCAATGAATTCTTGCTTGCACCACGCACAGATTCGTCTGATTTCAATGTTGCTACTCATGTTATTTCTCCTTATTTCTCCAATATTTTTGTATAACTCCGTAAAATCCCGTAAAATGGCGTAAAAGTTCTCCACGACCTTGTCAACGAAAATCCTCAGATTTCGTGGTGAGGTACACAGGAGGTACAAAAAATGGCGTAAAAAGGCTTAGCAACGATTATCAACGATACTTGAGCAACAAAAAAGGCGCCCGTAAAGAGCGCCATATTAATCGATTGTAATCAATTAATATTTTATAATCAGATATTTACTTGCCGATGCAGAAGTTTTTAAATATATTTTCAAGCACTTCATCATTAGTTACATCTCCCACAATATCTGAAAGATGGAAGATACATTGTCTTAAATCCTCGCTTACCAAATCTCCTGGTAGATCCGATTGTAATCCTTCCTGTACTCTATGAATGGAGTTCAGGGCTTGGACTAATGCTTCGTAATGTCTTGCATTTGTGATAATAATATCATTAAGACTGATTTCCGGCAAAGTAGCTGCTTGCACTAATTTCTCTTCCAAAGTGGTTATGTTTTCTCGTTTCTTGGCGGAAATAAATAACTTCTCCGTTTCAATATTGGCAAACATAGTTGCTAGTTCTTCTTTTTGTATGGGCAGTAACAATTCTGATTTATTGAACAGAATAATCAGTTTCTTACTTTGGCAATGCGGAAGAATTTCGGTTTGTAACTCTTCGAGCCGCCCTTTGACATCTGTAGAGTCTATCATCCATAAAATGATATGGGATTGTTCCATTTTTTTAAAAGTGCGCTTTATCCCTAGACTTTCAATGGTATCGGATGTCTGACGGATGCCTGCGGTGTCAATGAACCGGAAGGTAATGCCTTGTAAATTTATTGTATCCTCTATCACATCGCGGGTGGTTCCATGGATATCGCTTACAATGGCTTTTTCTTCATTTAGCAATGCATTCAATAAAGTGGATTTTCCAACGTTCGTTTCTCCGATAATCGCTACCGGAATACCGTTTTTGATGGCATTTCCTACGCTGAAAGAGTGTGCTAATCGTGCAATGACTTGTTCGATATGGGCAGCGAGTTCGTTCAGTTCACTGCGGTTGGCGAACTCCAATTCTTCATGGTCGCTAAAGTCCAGTTCCAACTCCATTAACGAAGTGAAGTGTAGCAACCGATTACGTAGTTCGGCAAGTTCTTTACTGAATCCACCGCGCATTTGGCTCATTGCCAGACGATGACTTGCAGCAGAAGAAGAAGCGATTAAATCAGCTACGGCTTCGGCTTGGCTCAAGTCCATCTTTCCGTTCAGAAAAGCACGTTGGGTGTACTCACCAGGCAATGCGGATCGGCATCCGCTCTGGATGAGGAGTTGTATTACTTGTTGTAAAATATAGGATGAACCATGACACATGATTTCTGTGCTGTCTTCACCGGTATAAGAATGGGGGGCACGGAATAAAGAAACCAATACTTCGTCGATAACTTCTCCTTGTGGAGAAAGGATTTTTCCGAAAGTAAGAGTATAAGGCTTTCGCTCGGTTAATGGTTTTCCTTGTACAGGGATAAATAGGTGTGAAGTTATTTCAATAGCTCTAGGACCGGATACACGGATAATTCCGATGGCTCCTCCTTGAGCGGTGGCAATTGCACAGATAGTATCTTGGTTTATCATTTTCATCTTAATAGTACAATGTTTTAGCTATGACGGCAGCTACTTTTTCCAAGTAGTAGCGGTCTATTTCATTAAAAGAGTTTAATACGTCGCTATCAATGTCCAACACTCCTTTTACTTGTTCATCAGCAAGGATAGGGACTACTATTTCGGAACGGGAGAGGGAGCTGCATGCAATGTGTCCGGGGAATTGTTCCACATCAGGTACTATCAGTGTACGAGATTCAGCCCATGAAGTTCCGCATACTCCTTTTCCTTTGCGGATGTGGTAACAAGCGACACTTCCTTGAAAAGGACCGAGAATGAGTTTATCATTTTTGACTAGATAGAAACCTACCCAAAAAAAACCAAAGGCTTCATGAAGGGCGGCACAGGCATTGGCAAGAACACTAACTTCTTCCTTTTCGTTCGAAATTAGAAGCTCGAATTGGGGTAGGAAGAGGCTGTAGCGTTCTTCTTTATCAGTAGTTGTTTGTTTGAAATTGGCTTCCATCTGTAGTGATTATATTCGTTCTAAAACTTTTTTTATCAGTTCGTCAATAGAATTTTTATATCCTGTGTTGGCTTCCTTTATTAATCGGTTAGCAATAACCATACATACAGTCATCGCTTTGTGACCCATTAAGCGTGCAAGCCCTGCAAGTGCAGAACTTTCCATTTCGAAGTTAGTGATATGGTACCCCTCATATTCAAATTGTTCAATTTTCTCATTTTGTTTGGGATCGGCCAAAGGGATACGGAGCTCCCGTCCTTGTGGTCCAAAGAAGCCTCCGGCTGCGATAGTTACCCCGCGAATCATATCATTTTGTGCGATGCGGTCAATGAGTTCTTTGTCTGCATTAATAACGTAAGGATGTGCGATGCATACATTGCCTTCCCAACCCATATAATTGATGAATGCTTGTTCCATTTTGAGATCACATACTTCATTACGGCCGGCATAAAAATTAAGCAATCCATCAAAACCGATAGACTTTTCTGAACAGATATATGTACCTACAGGAGTATAAGGTTGCAAACCTCCACAAGTACCTATGCGTACTAGTTGCAGTTGGCGTAACTTATCTTTCTCATAACGGCTTTTAAAATCGATATTAGCCAAAGCATCCAATTCGTTCATTACGATATCTATATTGTCGCAGCCAATACCTGTAGAAACTACCGTAATACGTTTATCTTTATAGGTTCCGGTAATGGTCTTAAACTCACGACTTTCTACTTCACACTCTATGGTGTCGAAATGGGAAGCTACTAAAGCTACACGACCCGGGTCACCCACAAGAATTATTTTATCTGCTAGTTGTTCCGGCTTTACATGAAGGTGAAAAATAGAACCATCAGGATTGATAATCAATTCAGATTCGGCATAATATTTTTTCATGGCCATTGCTTTTAATTGTTTTTATAATAAATATTTTTTCAAAATAATAGAAGAAGATCTATGGATGCATACATTTGATATCTTTTCGGAATATCGGGTAACTTCATGAGAGCTTGCTTCTATGGTAGATATAATCAGTACGTCCTAAGTTATTATTTGCTTAACGGTTCATTGCCGAAACTTGTTTCGGGTTTTGCAATATTTTCGCGCATGGAGGTATCTGCCTGTATATTTTTCATACGATAATAATCCATGATACCTAGATTGCCACTACGAAATGCTTCAGCCATGGCTTTGGGTACTTCAGCTTCTGCTTGGATTACGTTGGCGCGTGCTTCTTCGGCTTTCGCTTTCATTTCCTGTTCCAGTGCGACTGCCATGGCACGACGTTCCTCAGCCTTGGCTTGTGCGATATTTTTGTCTGCATTAGCTTGATCAATTTGCAAGGCTGCACCGATGTTTCTACCTATGTCTATATCCGCAATATCGATTGATAGAATTTCAAAAGCTGTTCCGGCATCCAAGCCTTTGCGGAGTACCAGTTTGGAGATTGAATCCGGATTCTCCAATACCGATTTGTGGTTCTCGGACGATCCGATAGAGGATACGATACCTTCGCCTACACGTGCTAAAATGGTGTCTTCTCCTGCGCCACCTACTAATTGACGTATATTAGCGCGTACGGTAACGCGTGCCTTGGCTATCAATTGGATACCATCTTTTGCTACGGCAGTAACAGGAGGAGTGTCAATTACTTTCGGATTGACAGACATTTGCACGGCTTCAAATACATCACGACCTGCCAAGTCAATTCCTGTTGCCATTTGAAAAGAAAGTTCGATGTTAGCTTTAGAAGCAGAAACCAATGCGTGTACCACTTTTTCTACGTGTCCGCCTGCCATATAGTGTGCTTCCAGCTCGTCGCGAGTGATAGTACTCAAACCGGCTTTATGCGCTTCAATCATTGCCGGGACGATGACGTATGGCGGGACATTTCGGATGCGCATTAAGAATAACTGTATCAATGAGATGCGTACACCTGATACTTTGGCTGAAAGCCAAAGGAAGAATGGTACATAATGAAAAAATAATATTACAAAAATAATTCCACCTCCAATGAGAATGAAGGGAAGATAGTTGGGTTCAATCATGGTAATTCGTATTTTAGTGTGAATATTTATGTTATTTGAGTTTACGTACAATGACCGTATTTTCTACGATACGCTCTACATAGATAGGTGTTTTTTCATCTATCAGTCCGTCGGCAGAACGGACTTCTATAATATGTCCGCTTATCTCAGCATTACCGATCAAGGCTAGACGAGTAACTGTGATACCTTTGTTACCGACTTTAATATTCAATCCTTTCAATGGGTTGATTTTATAGTCGAGGCTTTTCTTTAAAGATAGTTTATCCATTGTCTTGGAATGCATAAACCACGCGGTGATACCGATACATCCCACAGCTGAAACTGCCAGTGTAAGAAAGCCTGCTTCCGGCCCTAAAGCGGAAAAGGCATAATAATTAGCATACAAGATACAAATAACTGACGCTATTCCGGCAATACTAATACCTGGAATAAGGAATACTTCTACAATAAAGAGAAGTAGACCGGCCAATATTAGAGCGATGATAATAAGTGCTTCCATTTTAGCTTGTATTAGTGTTTTAATTTCTTTATCTCTTCGATTCTTACCTGTGCATCTTCATATTCAATCGGAAGAAACTGTTTGATTCTTCCCTTTACTTCGTCAACAAATTGATTAAATTCCATATTCTATTCCTCCTATTTTTTCTTATTTTTCTTCGTTGTTTTTCTTTCCGGGAAAGATAATGAAAATGTCACTCTCCCGTTTTCATCGGCTTCCATATGCAGATTCGCTTCAAAATACTGATCTTTCTTTCTGGAATACAGATCCTTCACATGAACACTTCCATTCTTCAGAAGCTCAGCAGCCATCCTGGCATCCATATCCTTTTCCATACTCTGTAAATACTTGTTTTCTTTCCAGAGACAGAAATTACATTCACGGTTGCCGCAATAGAAATTTTTCTTTCCTTCATAGACCAGGCTGCCACAGACCGGACAGGTTCCCAAGCTCTCTTTTTTCTGGAACCTTCGTGTCTCTTCTTCCGGAATGGAGTCACAATGATTCAGCATCATGGAAATCAGCTTTTCGATGCCTGTCATAAACTGCCCAGGAGCCATCTTTCCCTGCTCCATCTCTAACAGTTGGTTTTCCCATTCGGCTGTCATGGTGGCAGACTTCAAGAAATCCGGTAAGATATCGATCAATATTTTTCCGTCCTCTGTCGGAAGGATCTGTTTGCCTTTTCGTACCGCATACTGGGAAGCGATCAGTTTTTCTATGATCCCTGCTCTTGTTGCCGGAGTGCCCAGCCCTTTCTTCTCGGTATCTTCCTCAAATTCTTTATTTCCAGCGGTCTCCATAGCTGCAAGCAGGGTATCCTCACTATACGGTTTTGGTGGTGCTGTAAAATGTTCCGTCTTCGCTGCGGATACGTTGTAAAACTTATGATCTGCTTCTACTTTGGGAATGCGGTCCTTCCCTGCATCCGCCGGGTTTTCTATAGCAAGTCCATCCTCATTCTTGAAACATTCTTCAAAAAGTTTCCACCCGATCTGTTTGACCACTTTCCCTTTTGCTTTAAAAATCTCATCCTGACATCGCACTTCCACCTCTGTCTCCATGAATACATGATCTTCTTCCATTGCTTCTACAGTATGTACTGCAATCAGGAATAAAATCTTCTGTTCCCATTCTCTTAACTTAGAAAAATCAAATTCTGCAAGTTCTACCGTAGGAATGATTGCATGATGATCCGATACTTTCTTGTCATTCAGCACCTTCTTTACCTCCGGTGTTTTGGGCTGGTCAAACGGTCCCAGCAATTGATATTTCTCATTCTGTTTATTTCTATTTCCATTGCAGATTCTTCATTGACTACTCCCAGCAATTCATCAATGCTTGTCAATTTGATTGTTTCTCCACTTCTACTTTTCATTTTCCAAAACCTCCTGCGTCAGATTTTCATAAGCCATAGATACTTTTCCATTTGGACAATGGCAATAAATACTTTTTCCTTCCGCACTTGCTTCAGCTACCTTGACTGACAAAGGAATGACATTTTCAAAGATAGCAATCTTAGAACCATAAGTTTCTTTCACTCTGGAAGCAATATCTTTGGCGTAATTAGTACGAAAATCCACCATTGTTAAAAGAATCCCCTGAATTGTCAGTTTCCGGTTCAATCTCTTCTTTACCATAGAAATAGTCCTGATCAACTGCTGAAGTCCTTTAACCGGTAGATATGCAGCTTGTACAGGTATCAAAACCATATCAGAAGCCACTAATGCATTGATAGTCATCATGCCCAAACTCGGCATACAATCAATTAAAATATAATCGTATCGTGATCGCATCGTATCAATATATTCCTTCATGATCAGCTCTCTGCTCATTACATTACTCATGGTTACTTCTAAAGCAGATAACTCAATATTGGCCGGTAGGAGATCCACTTGTTCCTCATGATGTAAAATACCTTCTTCCTCAGCAATTTCCTCGTCATTGATAATATTCATCATAATAGTTGCAAGTGTAGTTCCAATATCATCCGGTTCTACATATCCAAGACTTGCAGTTAAACTTCCCTGTGGATCCGCATCGATCAATAACACTTTTTTTCCTTGTCTTGCCAATCCTACCCCAAGATTTAAAGTCGTTGTACTTTTTGCAACTCCGCCTTTCTGGTTTGCTACTGATATAACTTTTCCCATTCTTCTTTCTCCCTTCTGATATTCTCTCGCAGATATTTTTCAAATGTACTTCGTTTAATTAAAACTTTTTTTCCAATCTTATAAACTGCTCCTGCCTTATGAGATAATCTTACGATTGGCTTATATCCAAGATTGTAATAATCCATAGCTTGTCTATAACTTATAAATTCATGTTGCATAAATTCTATATCTTCATCATCAATAAGATGAGAAAACATCCAAACTTTTCCATGCATCTCGAATCCCCTTTTCTTCGAACTAACGTTCCTTTATTTTTCATGAAATTGCTCAAGATACTCATCAAAGATTTCTCTGTTTATCAAAACAATTCCATCCATTCTGTAAATCGCTCCTGCATCATTTGCTAGTTCCATCAATTTTTTATGTGACAAACTATATACAATTTCAGCTTGTTGATAACGAAGAAATTTTCTTCTAAGTCTGCGTGCTTCTTCTTTTACCTCTGAACGCTTCTGCTGGTTATAATACATATTTTCTGTTTTCAAATCTGTTTCCCCTTTCACCTTTTATTCGACCACAACAAACATTGTTAATGAATAAAAAAAGGGCACTCTCTGAAAGATTTTTCTTTCAAAAAGTGCCCTCAACAATTCATATTGTTGGAGTAGTATTACTGACAACTAATCACCATTCTTCATGATGATTCATGTTTGAATACAAATTTGTTGTCAAATTGTTGTCAAAAAGAATTTTTGTTGTCAAATTGTGAAGATTTCTTACTTTCTTAGTACAACTTCGCTCCTGCCGGAATCTTATCATCCAGAATCAGAACATTGAGTCCTTCTCTTCCTTCTACAAGGTGTGTAGCGGAGATAATCATACCGCAAGAATCAATTCCCATCATCTTACGTGGAGGAAGATTTGTGATTGCAAGTAATGTCTTTCCTACTAAGAATTCTGGCTCATAGTAATCGTGAATTCCGCTTAAAATCACACGATCTACGCCACTTCCGTCATCTAATACGAACTTCAGAAGTTTCTTAGATTTTGGAACTGCTTCACATTCTTTTACCTTTACAGCTCGGAAATCTGACTTGCTGAATGTTTCGAAATCAACCATGTCTTTGAATAATGGTTCCACTTCTACGTTGGAGAAATCGTATGTTTCTTTCACTTCAGCAATCGCTTTTTCCACTGTTTTTTCAGCCGGAGCAGACTGTGCAGCATTGTTAGCTTCATTCTTTGCAGCCCCCATGCTCTTCATTGTCGGGAAGAGCAGCACGTCTCTGATTGCCTCAGCTCCTGTCAGAAGCATACACATACGGTCAATGCCGAATCCAATACCACCAGTCGGCGGCATACCGATCTCCAGTGCGTTCATGAAGTCTTCATCTGTTGTATTGGCTTCATCATCGCCCTGGGCAAGCAGTTCTTCCTGGGCTTTAAAACGTTCTCTCTGGTCGATCGGGTCGTTCAGCTCAGAGTAAGCATTTGCCATTTCCCATCCATTCATGAAGAACTCGAAACGCTCTACATATTCCGGATTTTCTGGCTTTTTCTTCGTCAACGGCGAGATCTCAACCGGGTGGTCCATAACGAACGTCGGCTGAAGCAGGTGCTCCTCTACAAACTCCTCAAAGAAGAGATTCAGGATATCACCTTTTTTATGTCTCTCTTCAAACTCAATATGATGCTCTTTTGCAAGTTCTCTTGCCTGCTCCAGAGTCTCAACTTCATTCCAGTCAACGCCTGCGTACTTCTTCACTGCGTCAACCATTGTGATACGCTCGAACGGCTTGCCGAGATCCATCGGGATTCCCTTGTATACGATCTGTGTCGTTCCGAGCACTTCCTGTGCAACAAAACGATACAAATTCTCTGTCAGATCCATCATGCCGTGGTAATCTGTAAATGCCTGGTAAAGCTCCATCAGAGTGAACTCCGGGTTATGTCTTGTATCAAGACCCTCATTACGGAATACACGTCCGATCTCATATACCTTCTCGAGTCCTCCGACGATCAGTCTCTTCAGGTACAGCTCAAGGGAAATACGAAGCTTCAGATCTTCGTTCAGGGCATTGAAATGTGTCTCGAACGGTCTTGCTGCTGCTCCACCTGCGTTCTGTACAAGCATTGGAGTCTCAACTTCCATGAATCCTTCTCCGCTTAAGTACTTGCGGATCGCACTGAGAATCTTGGAACGCTTGATAAAGGTATCTTTAGACTCTGTATTCATGATCAGGTCTACATATCTCTGACGGTAACGTGTATCTGTATCTGTTAATCCGTGGAACTTCTCCGGAAGGATCTGTAAGCTCTTGGAAAGAAGCGTCATCTTCTCTGCATGGATAGAGATCTCTCCGGTTCTTGTTCTGAATGCAAATCCTTCTAATCCGAAAATATCACCGATGTCAGAACGTTTGAAATCTGCATAAGATTCTGTTCCGATCGCATCTCTTGCAACATATACCTGGATGCTTCCCTGAAGATCCTGAATGTTACAGAAAGAAGCTTTACCCATAACTCTCTTGAACATCATACGTCCTGCGATTGCTACGTGGATTGGATTGGCATCCATGATGCTTCTTCTCTCTTCATAATCTTTCTTCAGAACCTCTTTTGCCTGCTCTTCATCCATACCTTCTACATCTGGTGTATGATGATCTTTTAAAAGTTCTGCCTCATGTGCTTCATACAGACTCTTCACTTCCAGTGAGTGATGTGTCTGATCGAATTTTGTGATCTTGAACGGATCTTTTCCATTCTGCTGCAGTTCTGCTAATTTATCACGGCGAACCTTTCTCAACTGATTCATATCCGGTTCCTGTGTGTTCTTCTGATTCTGTCCCACTGTCTGTTCTCCTTCCGTTTCTATCTGCTTCCGCATTAATTTTTATATATCAATGCAGAAATAGTTATTTTTATATTGTCTTTTTAAGCGAATTCAGACCTCTTAATAGTAAGAGGTCTGTCCTAAGCTGATTATGAACGTTTGATATCAAGCACTTTGTACTGGATAACTCCTGCCTGTGTCTCAACGTCAACGACATCATTGATTTTCTTTCCGATCAGTGCGTGACCTACCGGAGACTCATTGGAGATCTTTCCTTCCAGACTGTTCGCCTCTGTAGAACCAACAATCTTGAACTCCATCTCTTCATCAAATGTGATGTCGTAAACCTTTACTGCACATCCAACATTGATCTTATTAAGATCAACTTCATCCTCTACTACAACTTCTGCATTCTTCAGGATTGCCTCAAGCTCCTCGATACGGGCTTCGATATCTCTCTGCTCGTCTTTCGCTGCATCATACTCAGCGTTCTCGGAAAGGTCTCCCTGCTCTCTTGCCTCTTTGATCTTACCTGCAACTTCTTTTCTCTTTACTACTTTCAGATTCTCAAGTTCATCCTCAATTGCCTTTAATCCGGCATAAGTAAGTAATCTTTTTTTTGCCTCTGCCATTGTTCCTGCTTCCTTTCTACTTCCTTACCGTCACTGCCTGTTACAATAACGTTTCGTTTCCTACAACATTTACAGATTCTCTGCAAATCATTTTCTGTCTATACTTTTCATGCATTCAAAGTTTCTTCTCTGTCTACAGATATTATGATGTAACCGGATTGCTCCATTGCTATGCAATTTATACTTTTGACACTTACATCATATTATCGGTTTTAAAATGCATGTCTGCTGTCTTTTTCTCCTGAACGCCAATCGTTGTATCAGCGTCCGTCCGCAATTTCAATATTATACTCAAACTCGCGCTTTCTGTCAAGCAATTTCACTCTCACAGGTCACTTCTGCGCAGTGTATGAAAAGCCTTTAAAACCGCCTTTTTCCGAACTTTTTCCATTCTGTTTTCCAACTGTTTTCCGAAGTCCCGGAGCTTCTTTTCCTATAGTCTCTGAAAGAGCAGTTCTTCCAGTTCCTGATAGGACTCTACGCGGTTGATTTCTTCACGCAATTTTGCAGAACCTTTCAATCCCTTTGTATACCATGCCACATGTTTTCTCATCTCGCGGATACCAATGAATTCACCTTTGTATTTCAACTGTAATCTGGCATGACGAAGCATCATATCACGAACTTCTTCTTTTCCCGGACGTTCTGGTAATGTGCCTGTCTCTTCATATGTGATCATCTCGGAGAAGATCCATGGATTCCCCTGTGCTCCTCTTGCAATCATGATTCCGTCACACCCTGTCTGTTTTACCAGCTCCTCTGCTTTCTGTGGGCTTGTCACATCTCCGTTTCCAATTACCGGAATAGAGACAGCTTCTTTTACCTGACGGATGATATCCCAATCTGCCTGTCCGCTGTAATACTGTTCTCTTGTCCTTCCGTGCACGGCTACAGCTGCTGCCCCGGCCTCCTCAATGATCTTCGCGATCTCAACCGCATTAATGCAGCTGTCATCAAATCCTTTTCTTATCTTCACGGTGACCGGCTTATCAATTGCCTTCACCATTGCACTGACGATTTCATAAACCAGCTTCGGATTCTTCATAAGTGCAGAGCCTTCTCCGTTGCGCACAACCTTCGGTACCGGACATCCCATATTAATATCCATGATATCAAACGGACGCTCTTCCACACGTTTTGCCATCTCACTCATAATCTTCGGATCTGATCCAAAAAACTGCAGTGACACCGGCTGTTCATCCGGGTGGATCTCCAGAAGTGATTCTGTATTCTTATTATTATATAAAATCGCTTTTGCGCTGACCATCTCCATACATAAAAGACCTGCTCCCTGTTCTTTACACAACACACGGAATGGAAGATCTGTCACTCCGGCCATCGGTCCTAAGATGTAACGGTTTGGCAGCGTCACATTTCCTATTTTCAACTGTTTCATCATATTCTATTCTTTCTAATCTATAACTATTCTTCTTATTTGACTTTAGTATCATAGTAAATAACTGCCGAAAAGTCAACGTACACGATCTGTTCTTTCGCATTCATAGAACAAAGAATGTGCCTTGGCACATTCTTGCGCCTGCGG
>OICL01000683.1_pt1 | contig 16394 bp, 15 predicted proteins | sample 1581231 | NCBI WGS metagenome assembly OICL01 (sample SAMEA3882542, study PRJEB24775) | human gut metagenome | biome: human-associated habitat; feature: intestine environment; material: feces | place: Netherlands | collected 2009/2010 | reverse complement strand
TACTTCTGCGCCAAGACGAAGTGCTGTTCTGGCAGCATCCATAGCTACGTTACCAGCACCTACTACGGCTACTCTCTTTCCAACCTTTACTGGTGTTGGAACTTCTGGGAACTTGTAACCTTTCATAAGGTTTACACGAGTGAGGAACTCATTGGCTGAGTATACACCGAGTAAGTTCTCGCCTGGAATATTTAAGAATCTTGGCAGACCAGCACCGCTTCCTACGAATACTGCTTCATAACCGTCTTCCATCAGTTCATCGATTGTTACGGAACGACCAACGATTACGTTAGTCTCGATATCTACACCAAGGTCTTCTACGCTCTTGATTTCTCTTGCAACTAATGCCTTAGGCAGACGGAATTCTGGAATACCGTAGCTTAATACACCACCAGCTTTATGTAATGCTTCAAATACAGTAACATCGTAGCCTTTTTTGATAAGCTCTCCGGCACAAGTGATTCCGGATGGACCAGAACCTACGACTGCAACCTTCTTGCCATTCTTCTTAATGTCTGCCTTGACTGGCTCAGCATGTTCCATATGATAATCCGCAACGAATCTTTCCATACGTCCGATCCCAACAGGCTGTCCCTTGATACCACGGACACATTTACCCTCACACTGGTTCTCCTGTGGACATACACGTCCGCAGATTGCAGGAAGTGCGTTCTCACTTGTGATAATCTCATAAGCAGCCTCAAAGTCTCCTTCTGCTACCTTTTCGATAAATCTAGGGATTGGTACGTTTACTGGACATCCACTTACACAAGGTTTATTCTTACAGTTTAAACATCTTGCTGCCTCTTCCATTGCCATCTCAGCAGTGTAACCAAGAGCAACTTCCTCAAAGTTTTTATTTCTTACATCTGGTGCCTGTTCCGGCATTGGAACCTTTGTCAGACTCATATTTTTCTTTGCCATTATGCTTCTCCTCCCAGTGCCATCATTTTACATTCGTGTTCTTCTTCCTTAAACATTCCCTGACGTTTCATACATTCGTCAAAGTCTACAAGGAATCCGTCGAAGTCCGGTCCATCTACGCAGGCGAATTTAGTTTCTCAACCAATTGTAACACGACATCCGCCGCACATTCCTGTTCCATCAATCATGATAGGGTTTAAGGATACCATGGTATGAAGATCAGCAGGCTTTGTAACTTTTACAACATTCTTCATCATGATCAGCGGTCCGATAGCAATACATTCATCATATACTTCACCTTTATCTAAAAGATCCTGAAGAACAGTCGTAACGAATCCTTTTGTTCCTTCGCTTCCGTCATCAGTTGCTACATATACGTTCTCGCAGAATTCACGGAACTTATCCGCCCATAAAACATACTCTTTGCTCTTACCACCAATGATAACGTCAACTTTTGTTCCGTTCTCTGCTAATTTACGAAGCTGTGGATATAAAGGAGCAGCTCCAACACCCCCAGCAACACCGATGACTTTGTTCTCTTTCTTTTCAAGGGCAGCAGGCACTCCAAGAGGTCCTACGAAATCGCGGAATGCATCTCCTGCTTTTAATTCTGCCATCTTGATGGTAGATACACCAATCTCCTGGAATACGATTGTGATCGTACCTTCTTCACGATCATAATCACAGATAGTAAGAGGGATTCTCTCACCCTTCTCATCTAACTTAACGATAATAAATTGTCCTGGCTGACAATGGCTTGCAACACGCGGTGCGTGTACAACCATAAGATGGATCTTAGCTGCCAGTGTTTCAGCTTTTAAAATCTTATACATGGTTTTCCTCCTCGCAAATAATAAACCTCTATTAATAATACGCCAAAATCTGACATATGGCAAGGGTTGATTTGTAGCATATATAAGATTTTTTTCACTTTCAACACTCTTTTTCTATCATTTCATATAATTTTGCCAACGCTTCCTTAATACCGCCAACCTCATCGATCAGCCCTTCTTTTACTGCCTCTTTTCCTTCCAGCATGGTTCCTACATCTTTTACCAGCTGAGAAGTATCAAGCATCAGCTCTTCCAGACGTTTCTGAGATGCTCTGGAGTGTTCGGAAATAAATGTAGTGATACGGTCCTGAATTTTCTCCATATTCCGGTAAGTCTGAGCCACTCCGATAAACATACCATTGGAACGTACCGGATGGATCACCATAGTAGCACTTGGTACTGCGAAAGAATAGTCCGCAGATACGGCCATCGGAACTCCGATAGAATGTCCGCCGCCCAGAACCAGTGACACTGTTGGTATACTTAATGAGGCAATCATCTCTGCAATGGCAAGCCCAGCCTCCACATCTCCTCCCACTGTGTTTAAAAGGATCAGCAAGCCTTCTATTTCTTCATCATCCTCAATGATGGCAAGCTTTGGAAGTACATGCTCATATTTTGTAGTTTTGGAATGGGAGGGTGCAGACTCATGACCTTCCACCTCACCAATGATGGTCAGAAGCTCTACCTTGTGTTTTCGGGAATTGCTGTTTAAAACCACCTGTCCCATATCTTTGATCTGCTCATTGGTACTTTCCTGAACTTTATTTTCTGACTCCTGTGTCTCACAGTTTTGCAGCTTCATCCCTGTTTCAGACTCTTCTCTTTTTTCTCCATATCTGTTTTCAGACATAAAAATACCTCCATTTTCTCTATGGAGGTATTATGTGTGTTTCTTTTATAAACTATACATGTCCGACAGCAATAACCCAAAACAGGCAGTCTCAATATACCTGCGGTATTTTACTGCTCATCCCAGTTTGTCCAGTAATCTGTGACATCATCGTCATCATCCAGAAGATCCAGAGTTCTCTGAAGATCCTTGAGTGCCTGCTCATCTGTAAGCTCCACATAAGTCTGAGGAATCATGGCAACCTGTGCTTCTGCAATAGGCAGACCTGCTTTTTCCAGAGCTTCGCGAACTGCACTGAAATCATCCGGAGCAGTGAGAATCTCATAACTGTCCTCTTCCTCGCTGAAATCCTCAGCACCGGCATCCAGAGCAAGCATCATAATCTCGTCTGCATCCATCTCACACTCTTCTTTGTCAATAATGATCTGACCTTTCTGATCAAACATATAGGATACACATCCCTGAGTTCCGATGCTTCCGTTACCCTTTGTAAATGCATTACGTACATTACCTGCTGTACGGTTCTTGTTGTCTGTCAGAGTCTCAACAATGATAGCAACACCGTTCGGACCATATCCTTCATATACAGCTTTCTCGTAGTTATCTGCAGAATCAGCACCTGCTGCTTTTTTGATACCACGTTCAATTGTATCGTTTGGCATGTTGTTTGCTTTCGCTTTGGCAATTACATCACGAAGTTTGCTGTTATTATTCGGATCCGGACCGCCTGCTTTGACAGCCATAACCAGCTCACGTCCGATTACTGTAAAAATCTTACCTTTTTTTGCATCGTTTTTCTCTTTCTTATGCTTAATGTTTGCAAATTTTGAATGTCCTGACATCTTTCTTTCTCCTTTTGTTAATTATTTTTATCTGCTGCTGTTTATACAGCAACATTATTATCCCGCTCCACCTTAACCTTGCCAATGGTTTTATTACCAATAGACAAGATCGTAAAGCAGTATCCAATCGCTTTTATGCTTGTATCAACATCCTTATCTGTAGGAATATGTCCCAGAATATTGGTCAGATAACCGTTCAGTGTTTCAAACTCTGTATCCCCAAAATCTACATCCAACTCTTCTTCCACATCCTCCAGATAAGCAAGCCCGTCAATGATCAGACTGTTATCTTTCTGTGCGCGGATCGTAATTTCATCCTCATCATATTCGTCCAGAATATCTCCGACAATCTCCTCCAGAATATCCTCCATGGTAACGATCCCGGCTGTCTGGCCATATTCATCCACAACAATTGCCATATGGATCTTTCTGGCCTGCATAGTATGAAAAAGATCTCCAATCCCCCTTGTTTCAGGAATCAGGGATGCCTGGCGGATAATTCCGGGCAGTTCCTTCAACGGTTTGAACTTCGCCCAGGGATTCTGTGTCATAAACTTAAGCGCATCTTTATAATGGACAATTCCTTTGATATTGTCAATATTCTCCTCATATACCGGATAACGGGAATTCCCCTCTTCCAGCATAGTGTCAATCATGTTCTTGAGCAATATCTCCTCGTCAAAGGCCACCACATTCTTTCTGTGAGTCATGATATCATGGGCTTCTGTCTCATTAAAAGATATGATATTCTGGATCATTTCCGCCTCATTCTCCTGGATGACGCCCTGTTCATGAGCTTCATCTACAATGGAAATGATTTCCTCTTCTGTGACAGACTTTTCTGTACGGTTTATCTCCACACCAAAAGGCACTGCTGCCAGTCTGGCGATCCAGGTGACAGATACAGTAAAAGGCTTTAACAGATTCATCCAGAAATGTACCAGGTTCAGATACTTATATGCATAAGCTTCAGGATGATAAGTACCAACCCGCCGAAAAGCCAGAATACCGATTGCAGCAAGAAAAATCACGCACAATGCCATTACCAGGATCAGTGCAGGCACATGCTTTATGTATGGATAAAATACATCCACAACATATGGGACCAGAAAAGTACCAAAACAAATACCACATGCCATTACGATCAGCGGAATTGCATTGACAAACTGCGCCGGTTTGTCGATCAGAGTCATCAGCATCTGTGCTTTTTTATCGCCTTCCTCTGCTTTCTTCTGTGTATCATTCTCACTTATGTTTCTCAGCGCTGCGGCAAACCCGTAAAAGATTCCATTCAGCCACAACAGTAACAGTAAAACAAATAAGCCCCAGAGGGGCATACTACTGCCATCTTCCATTATATTATTCAGTCTCCTCCTTATTGAATATGCGTAATTACTGGTAAAATATATCACTTTCTCCATTAATCGTCAAGATACTGACCGGACAGAGATACCAAAAATTACTGTTCATTTATTGTTCACGCACTACTATCCGAGACATGCAAGCCCCAAAATCGCAATACCGGATCAGATGATATATCCCTTAAAAAGTAAAATCAGAACGTAAGCTCCAGGCTGATCTCAAGTGCATGATTCACCTTATCCAGCATCGCATCATCCAGATGACAGACTTTATCTTTTAATCTTCTTTTATCTATAGTACGAAGCTGTTCCAGCAAAATCACAGAATCTTTTTCAATCCCATAGAGTTCCGCATTGATCTCAATATGTGTAGGAAGCTTAGCCTTGTTCATTTTTGATGTAATAGCAGCACAGATCACTGTAGGGCTGTGCCGGTTACCTACGTTATTCTGAATGATCAGAACCGGCCGGATTCCACCCTGTTCACTCCCCACTACAGGGCGAAGATCAGCATAAAATATATCCCCTCTTTTAATTACCACACAATTCACACTCCGATTCTTTCCGGTTTCAATTTACAACATTGCCATAAGAAGAAACCTTGTTATCAGCCGGATATTTCCTGTCCGGTTAAGATAAAGTATTTCCACCTTTTTCTTGTGTATACATGCGTGGTATATAAAAATCAGTTATCGCTCACTTCGTCTCTATTCAGCAAACAGTAACATTATATTTCTTTCCCGTTTTTAATATAGACTCTCGGCACACGCGGGCTGATATCACAGGCAAACTCATAGGAAAATCTGCCACAGAGATCACCAATCTCCTCAATACCGATAAACTCATCCCCGTCTCTGCCGATCAGTGTTACCTCATCGCCCTTCTTCACATCACCAATCTCAGTCACATCTACCATAAACTGGTCCATACAGACTCTGCCAAGGATCGGAGCCTTTTGTCCATGTATCAGAACCCAGCCTTTATTGGAAAGCTGCCTGGAATAGCCGTCTGCATAGCCCACCGGAACAGTTGCCACACGAAGCTTCCTGTCAGCCACATAAGTACCGCCGTAGCTGATCGCTGCTCCGGCAGGAACGTCCTTCACATAAGTCACATGACTCTTAAGTTCCATAACCGGCTCAAGCTTTACAATGTCTCTCTCCACCTCAGAAGAAGGATAAATTCCATAAATTGTGATTCCGGCGCGGACAATATTCAGATTTGCTTCCGGCATACGTATGATGCCCGCACTGTTAGAACAATGATGTAGAGGAATTTCTACTCCTGCCTCTTCTACGCGCCTTGAAAAATCCAGATACCGCTCCAATTGTACCATAGCCGGACTTCTGTCATACTCATCTGCTCTTGCAAAATGAGTAAACATACCCTCAATCTCAAGATTTGGAAGTTCTGAAATTTTTTTAATTTCCTCTACATTTTCCTGTGTATCCGCAAAACCGATCCTGGTCATTCCTGTGTCCAAAGCAATATGAATATGTACAGTTTTTTTCTGCAGAACCGCTTCGTCTGAAAGTTTCCTTGCCTCCTCATATTCGCACACTGCAGGACGGATCTCATAACGGACAAGTTCCGGAAAATATTCATCAAAAACAATTCCAAGGATCAGGATTGGTTTTGTAATCCCGGCTTCTCGCAGATGAATCGCTTCTTCCGCAGTTGCAGCCGCAAATCCCCAGATATAATCATAATCCTCAATGAGATGTGCAATCGGCACCGCGCCATGTCCATAAGCGTCAGCCTTTATGACCGCGATCATCTTTGTCTCTTCTGCAATATTTTTTCTCATTTCCCGGAAATTATGTTCTACTGCATCCAGTGAAATGACTGCTTTTACTCTGCTATCTTTCTTCATAATAATTTTCCTCTGTTATTTTTTCATGTTAATATCTGCAAATTGTTTCACAGATTTACTGCCCCAAAATGAATATTCTATCTTAGTATTTCCGGCAGAAAACAGATGATATCTCCTGCGGTCATCCCCCGCTGCCCTACTGTTTCAGCAGCCAGATCACCTGCCAGCCCATGCACATATACACCAAGTGCAGCCAGCATAACAGGAGAAAATTTCTTTTCTGCTGCCAGATACATACACTGTATACCGGCAAGCACACCGCTTAACACATCTCCACTTCCCGCTGTAGCCATTCCTGCATTACCCGAAATGTTCAAATACATATCTCCAAAAGCATCTGCCACCACAGTACAGGCATCCTTCAGAACGCAAACCGCTCCAGACTCCTTTGCATAATCAGCTGCGGTCTGTGCCAGACAATCCTGGATCTTACCGATTTCTTTTCCGCACAGACGACTCATCTCACCAATATGAGGTGTCAGGATCACATGTTCCCCGATAAAACACTTCCAGTTGTCATGGACTGACAGAAGATTCAGGCCATCTGCATCCAGAATTACTGTTTTTTTACACTCAGCTGCCTTCGCCAGGAACCACTGAGCTCTTTCCCTGCTCTGCGCTCCGGTTCCAAGACCCGGTCCTATCACAAGCACATCACACCAGTCAAGCATTGCCTGGTTTTTTTTCTCATCAAAATCACAGGTGATCATGGCTTCCGGCAACAGTGTCTGCAACGGAATCCTGTTGGCCTCCACGGTCTGAATTCTCACCATTCCCGCAGAGCTTTTCAGAGCAGCTGCTGCACTCAGATATGCAGCTCCGCACATTCCTTCGCTGCCAGCTATAAGAAGAACCTTACCGAAGGTTCCTTTATTTCCATAGGGAACTCTCTCCGGAAGCATTTTCAAATCTTCACGTTCCAGATGATGCATACAGATTTTCTTTCCGGGTATGGAATAGATTCCGATATCCGTAACAACGATCTCACCGCCATACATGCGTCCGGGATAAAAACACAGCCCTCTTTTGCGAAAAGCAAAGGTAACCGTAAGATCTGCCCGGAATGCAATCCCCTTCTCAAATCCGGTATCTGAGTCAATCCCGGATGGAATATCCACAGCTACTTTATACGCAGATGCCCGGTTCATTGTACTGATAAGCTCTGCATATTTTCCCTCTACAGGTCTGCTCAGTCCAACCCCAAAGATGGCATCTACTATAGTAGTATATTCATCCAGATCCAGGTTATGCACCCGGGGCACCTGATAATATTCTGCTGTTTTAAGCTGTCCGGCAGTTTCAGCAGTCATTTTCTCTTCCTTACCCGCAATATAATACCAGGTTCTGACTCCTCTCAACTGAAGCAGTCTGGCAATCGCCAATCCGTCTCCGCCATTGTTGCCGGTTCCGCAGACCACAAGGATTTTCTCTTTTTCTTTATTCTTTAATCTCTGTACAATCTCCTCAACCGTCTTTAATGCCGCCCTCTCCATAAGTACTGGAGACGATATCCCGGCTTTCTGAATCGTATTATGATCCAGTTCTTTCATCTCAACAGCAGTTACAATCTCTCTCATCTGTTCACCTCCTGTTTACAATAACACATTTACATACAAGAGAAAAGCTGTGATCAGATGACCACAGCCTTGTGTTTCACAGTTATCCCTTACATCCCTTCATGTTCCTTTCTGTACTCACTCAGGTTATAGGACAAAGTCATAAGACTCTCTGAAAGATGTACGTTCTCTACCATTACATCCTCCGGGGCATCCAGATCAATATGTGCAAAATTCCAGATTGCCTTAATTCCATTATCAATCAAAATCTTTGCCATCTCTTTGGCTTTAATTTTAGGAAGAGTCAAGATCGCGATCTCAACCTCATTCTCCTTCAGAAACAAAGGAAGATCGCTCAACATCTGAATCTCAATTCCACGAACTGCAATCCCCTCAAGTACAGGATTGACGTCAAAAATACCAACCAGCTTAAATCCGCGCTTTTCAAAATCCACATAATTGGCCAATGCCTGTCCCAAATTACCGGCACCCAGAATAATCATCGGATGTACAGTATCCAGCCCAAGGATCTTACCGATTTCTGTATACAAATAGCGTACATTATAGCCGTAACCCTGCTGACCAAAACCACCGAAATTATTTAAGTCCTGACGAATCTGGGAAGCCGTCACATGCATCTTCTTGCTAAGATCATTTGAAGATATACGCTCTACATTCTCCTCCATCAATTCACCGAGGTAGCGGTAGTACCGCGGCAAACGCTTGATTACCGCTTTCGAAATTTCCTTAGCTTCCACAAATTTTCCCTCCTTAGCTTATCTATGTCAATTATACCCAGATGTTATTTTATTGTCAAATTAAATTTGTACTTTTTGACCAAATATTTCTGTATTTTTTTATCAATTTCATTCTGAAAAATTCCCCGGAATATCATATTTTCTTCCATGCATCCATCCGGTGCTTTCTTTTCCCTGGACAAAATCTCTTAAAATGCTTTCAAAAACAGGCATTTTCGATTATAATAGTACGCGGACAAATTACAAACGGAGGAATTCCTATGATTTTATCATGTCAGAATATCTGTAAATCCTTTGGCGAAAAAATCATTCTCAAGGATGCCAGTTTCCATATAGAAGACCGCGAAAAGGCAGCTCTCATCGGCAATAACGGTGCAGGCAAGACGACTCTGCTGCGAATCATTATGCATGAGCTCTCCCCGGATTCAGGAAACGTGGTACTTGCCAAAGATAAAAATATCGGCTACCTTGCCCAGTATCAGGACATTCATGGCCATCATACCATTTACGAAGAACTGATTTCCACCAAACAGCACATTATTGATATGGAGAACCGTCTGCGCTCTCTGGAACAGGAAATGAAAACCACCACCGGAGATGCTCTGGACAGCCTGATGAATACTTACACAAGACTGAGTCACCAGTTTGAACTGGAAAATGGTTACGCTTACAAAAGTGAGATCATGGGTGTATTAAAAGGTCTTGGTTTCACAGAAGAAGATTTCGAACGCCAGATAGAAACTCTTTCAGGCGGCCAGAAAACCCGCGTAGCTCTGGGTAAACTGCTTCTTGCCAGCCCTGACATTCTTCTTCTGGATGAGCCTACCAACCATCTGGATATGGAGAGTATTTCCTGGCTGGAAACCTATCTTCTGAATTACCCGGGTGCTGTATTTATCGTATCCCACGACCGTTACTTTCTTGACAAAGTCGTAACAAAAGTTGTGGAAATCGAAGCAGGAAATATGCGTATGTACAGTGGCAACTATTCTGCCTATGCCCTGAAAAAAGCCCAGCTGCGTGACGCCCAGTACAAAGCCTATCTGAACCAGCAGCGGGATATCAAACATCAGGAAGCAGTCATTGCCAAGCTGAAATCCTTTAACCGCGAGAAATCCATCAAACGTGCGGAAAGCCGCGAGAAAATGCTGGATAAAGTCCAGCGCATTGATAAACCACAGGAGATTCAGAATCAGATGCGCATTTCCCTGGAACCAAGATTTGTCAGCGGAAATGATGTCCTTACTGTGGAAAGTCTTTCCAAATCTTTTCCCGGACAGACACTTTTCAGTGACATCTCCTTTGAGATCAAACGTGGAGAACGTGTAGCCCTGATTGGCAATAACGGCACAGGCAAAACCACCATGTTAAAAATCATCAATGGGCTGATCGATGCAGACAGCGGCAGATTTACTCTTGGTTCCAAGGTACAGATTGGCTACTATGACCAGGAACACCATGTTCTTCATATGGAGAAAACTATTTTTGAGGAAATCTCAGATGCTTATCCCACACTTACGGAAACAGAAATTCGAAATATGCTGGCAGCATTCCTTTTCACAGGAGATGACGTATTCAAACTGATCTCCGCTCTGTCCGGCGGAGAAAGAGGTCGTGTTTCCCTCGCCAAGCTGATGCTGTCCGAAGCAAACTTTCTGATCCTCGATGAGCCCACCAACCATCTGGATATCGCTTCAAAAGAGATTCTTGAAGAGGCATTGAACAGTTACACAGGAACAGTATTCTATGTTTCCCACGACCGTTACTTCATCAACCAGACAGCTACCCGGATCCTGGATCTGACCAATCAGGCAATTGTAAATTATATCGGAGATTACGACTATTATCTGGAGAAAAAAGAAGAGCTGACGGAAAAATATGCTCCGGCTGCCGCTCAGGCTGTGACAGAAGCAAAGCAGGCTTCTGATAACAAGCTTTCCTGGCAGCAGCAGAAAGAAGAACAGGCCCGCCAGCGAAAACGAGAGAATGAGCTAAAAAAAGTAGAAGCCCGCATTGAAGAACTTGAAACCAGAGATAAAGAGATCGACGAAACCATGATTCTCCCGGATATCTGCACAAATGTGGCAGAATGTGCGAAACTCAGCAAAGAGAAAGCCGCCATTACCGAAGAATTAGAAGGATTATATGAAAAATGGGAAGAACTTGCATAATGCAGGTTCTTCCCATTTTCGCAGTTTATAACTTTTACAGGTTTCTCCGCTGCAGTGTGATCCTGCCCGGAGAACTTTATAATGTTATAGAAACATTACCGGATAATTTCTGACATTATAAAATTTCATCCAGTCTCTCTCTGATGGCAAGGATGAAATCTTTGCTGTTCAGTACTGTCACATCTTCAAGAGAAGTGATCAGCGCAAGGTCTTTTGTCATCTTACCGCTTTCAATCGTCTCCAGAGTCGCCTTCTCCAGTTTATCAGCAAATTCCATCAATTCTTTATTGTCGTCCAGCTCACCTCTTTTTCTCAGAGCTCCGGTCCATGCAAAAATAGTTGCTACAGAGTTAGTAGATGTCTCCTCACCTTTCAGATAGCGATAATAATGTCTCTGTACAGTTCCATGAGCAGCTTCGTATTCGTAATATCCCTGTGGAGATACCAGTACAGATGTCATCATAGCCAGAGAACCAAATGCTGAAGAAACCATATCGCTCATAACATCTCCATCATAGTTCTTGCAGGCCCAGATAAATCCGCCTTCAGCCTTCATGACACGAGCTACGATATCATCGATCAGGCTGTAGAAATATTCAATGCCTGCTGCCTCGAATTTCTCCTTAAACTCATCTTCATAAATAGTTGCAAAGATTTCCTTAAAACGTCCGTCATAAATCTTGGAGATCGTATCCTTGCCGCCAAGCCACAGGTTCTGTTTTGTATCCAGTGCATAATTAAAACAGCATCTTGCAAAACTTGTGATAGAATCATCCAGATTGTGCATACCCTGAAGCACACCCGGTCCCTCATAATGATGGATCAGCTCTTTTCTCTGCTGTCCGTCTGCGCCTTCAAATACCAGATAAGCATCTCCGGGGCCGTCAATATACATCTCTGTGTTCTTATACACATCACCATAGGCATGACGTGCGATGGTGATCGGTTTCTTCCAGTTCTTAACACATGGTTCAATACCCTTCACTACGATTGGGGCACGAAAAACAGTTCCGTCGAGAATTGCACGAATCGTTCCGTTAGGACTCTTGTACATTTTCTTTAAGGTATACTCTTCCATTCTTGCCTTATTAGGAGTGATAGTGGCACATTTCACTGCAACGCCGTACTTCTTTGTAGCCTCTGCTGCATCAACAGTTACCTGATCATCCGTTTCATTTCTGTATTCCAGACCAAGGTCATAATACTCAGTGTTCAAATCAATATACGGAAGAAGAAGTTCATCTTTGATTATTTTCCAGAGAATTCTGGTCATCTCATCTCCATCCATCTCCACAAGTGGTGTCTGCATCTGAATTTTTTTCATGTTAATCCTCCTCTTTGGCTCTCATCCAGTTAACTATCATGATAGCCGAAAACAGACCGTTCGTCAATGCTTTTATACACTAAAGCAATAATTTTGTGAAATAAAAGATTACTGATCACAGTTCCATAAAGCGTTCCAGATCCAGTTCTCCCCATCCCTGCTGATTCTTTGGCAATCCCATATCCCTGGCACTTTCTTTCAATTTCATCTTGATCTGAACATTAGTCAGCTCCGGATTCTTCTCAAGCATCAATGCTGCTGCCCCTGCAACCAGAGGTGTAGACATAGAAGTACCACTCTTCACTCCATATCCGTTATCTGCCCCCGGTGCACAGGCAAGAACATGATTCCCAGGTGCAACCAGATCCGGTTTACAAACACACTCAAATGTAGGTCCCCTGCCGGATATGGCAGTCCGTCCTGTAAGCAGATCGCTGGAGCCTACTGTGATAATCTTCCGGCTGCTTCCCGGTGCTGTCACACTTCCTGCCTTCGGTCCCTGATTTCCTGCCGCAGCCACTACCACCAGACCTGCATCCCAAAGTTGTTCCACACCCGCAATCAGAACTCTGTGATCTTCTGCTCTCCTGCAGGTTGTTCCCACCGAGATATTCACTACACGTATCCCATAATATCTCTTATTCTCCAGGATCCAGCGAAAAGCCTGCAAAACATCTTCTTTCCTGCCATTTCCCGTTCTGTCGAGCACCTTCAGAACTATCAGGCTACACCCGGGGGCAATTCCTCTGATCCGTCCTTCCGAAGCCCTTCCGTCACCGCCAATGATCCCACATACATGGGTTCCATGAGAATTATCATCATAAGGTCTGATACGATGTCCGATGAAATCTTGAAACGCAAGTATTCTCCCTGTAAAATCTATATGAGGAAAAATCCCGGTATCCAGAACACACACACCCACGTGCTTTCCTGTATATCCGGAATCATCTGAATTCTTCATAAAAAATCCTCCGAATCATCTGGATAATGAAATCTTACCGCAACTATTCATCAGGTCGCTGCAAAGACAATGAACATTTGCGTCTTACTTTAAATTATTCGGAAGATTATATTTTTGTGTCCGACAGTTTCTCCTGTCATATCTCCGTTTTTCTGTAAATAAAATGTATAAAGCTTCCATGATATGCAGATACTTCTGATATGCAAAACAACAGGCATATACAGAATCTGTTACAGAAATCCCGAAAAATATCCTTATAGCAATTTCATAAAATAACTGTAACCATCTGCATAATATTAAGGAGACAAATTATGACTGCATTATTATTGATACTGGTATTTTTACTCTTTCAGACCTTCGTCCTGCTCTGCTGTGTAGCTGCCGGAAATGACGCTGCCTCCCAGGAAATCTCCGATCAGGAACAAATGGAATTTATCCGGGAATGGAAAAAGATACATTGCAGCAGCCCTCAAAAATAAAGGGCTGCTGCAATGTGCTGATAAACCTTCTACATCACATAACAGTCATATCGTATTGCTTTTCCTTTTAATATATAAGAAGGCTCTCTTCCATCAAGACAGACGCTCTTAAGAGGACGTTTTACGATAATTCTGGAAGGTCCGGCTTTGATAGCTGCATCAAAAAGATCTTTTTCCTCAGAACATGGAGGTTCAAGTTTCTGGATCAGCTGAAGTTTTTTATTTATCAGACCGGATTTCTGTCTCTTCGGGAACATGGGATCAAGATAGATCACATCTACCGGATCCATAAGTTTCTCCATACATGACACACTGTCACCCTCTACCAGTTTCATTCTGGAAGCAATGTCTTTTAATACGGGATGCTTTCTGGCACGCCGGAGCGCATCCTTCAAAAGTGCGGCGATCACCGGATTCTGTTCATATAATGTCACCTCATAGCCATATGCTGCAAGAAGGAAACCATCCTCCCCCATACCTGCAGTGGCATCAATTGCTTTCAGATGTTCTCCCTCTGTTTTGACCGCACGTACCAGCATTTCATGGGAAAGTCTTCCGTTTGTGACTCTGTGCAGCATTCCTTCAAAATCTCCCTGATATGTCAGGCCATAACCGGTAAGTGATACGCCCCGGGAGTCAAACATTACTGTCAGATGTTCTCCCGGTTTGTCCATAATCGGAACATTGTTCTTTCTGGCAAAAGATTCTGCCATTTCTCTTTGCCCGCCCTTACCCAGGCAGACTGTTATCTTATCATTCATTTACACATTTCCCGCAAAATTTAATTTTCTTTTAATGCTTTTTCTATTTCAGAGATCACAATTCTGAGTGCTTTGATACGGGCATATTTCTTGTCAACAGATTCCAGTACATGCCATGGTGCAAAGGAAGTGTTTGTCTTCTGAAGCATCTCATTTACGGCCACTTCATAGGCATCCCATTTCTCTCTGTTTCTCCAGTCCTCATCTGTGATCTTCCATTGTTTCTCCGGATTATTCTGTCTCTCCTGAAAACGCTCCAGCTGTGTATCCTTATCGATCTGTACCCAGAATTTAATAATGACTGCACCCCAGTCTTTAAGTTCTTTCTCAAACTCATTCATTTCGTTGTAGGCACGTTTCCAGTCATTTTCACTGCAAAATCCCTCCAGACGTTCTACCATAACTCTGCCATACCAGGTTCTGTCAAAAATAGCGATATGCCCATTTTTCGGAAGTCTTGTCCAAAAACGCCATAAATAATGTCTGGCCTTCTCATGTGGTTCCGGACTTGCAATTGGATGTACTTCATAACCCCGGGGATCCAGAGCTTCTGTAATACGTTTGATGTTACCTCCTTTACCTGCCGCATCCCAGCCTTCATACGTGATAATCACAGGAATACGTCTCCTGTACAGTTTATTATGGAGTTCCCCCAGTTTACTCTGGAGCTGTTTCAGTTCTCCCCTGTACTCCTCGTCATCCATTGTTTTATCTCTCAGATCAATATCCGACAGACGGGGAATCTGCTCCAGAGGAAATACATTCTGCAAAATCGGAACGGAATGTGCCTGATTCTGCATGGCAACTTCAATATTGCTTACCATAGTCTCCAGCACCTGAAGTTCCGCCCATTTTCTGTCACTGGCATCTATGATGTACCATGGTGCAGAGGAAGCATTCGTGTCAGACAGATACTGAGAAAATATTTTTGCACATTTTTTGTAATGTTCATTCTGCCATTTATCAAAGTCTGACACACGCCATCTGGTGTCTTTATGATCCAGAAGTAATTTTTCACGCCGCTTCTGTTCATCCCTGTCAATCTGCATAAAGAATTTCAGCACCAGATAACCATTATCTGTAAGCTGCCGCTCAAAACGGCGGATGCTGTCAATCCGCTGTGTATAACCTTCGCCTTCAATCTCGCCCGACAGACAGTCTTTACAAGTCTGCTCCATCCAGCCGGAATCCAGAAATGTAAATTTTCCGGCTTCCGGAATCTGTTTAAAATAGCGATACAGAAATGGATATCTCAGTTCTTCTGCTGTGGGAGCTGACATAGTGGCAACCTTAAAGAAACGCGGATCAATATTCTTAATGACTTTTCCGATCGTACTTCCCTTACCGGAAGATCCCCAGCCTTCAAAGAGTACGATTACCGGGATCTTATGTTCCTTGATTTTCATCTGAAAATCATAGAGCTGACTTCTTGCTGTCTGCAGACGGGTTTTGATTTCCTCTTTTTCCGGCATATGTGCCGGAGTCCATGTTGTAAGCATAACATTGATCCTCCTTTTATTTTTCTTCGTAACTGTTCAATACTTTCACAGTCAGAAGCTGTTGAATAGTTGCCCTTTTCATTAATAGAATATCTCAAATTCAACTGAAATAATCATAACATGAAATCTGTTTATCGTAAAGCAGGTGTATAATATAAATAATGCATATTAATCGTTACTGTTCACTCCGTTCACAGTA